>ERZ779851.3012-NODE-3012-length-11857-cov-2.769361_pt1 | contig 11857 bp, 7 predicted proteins | sample MGYA00511094_ERZ779851 | MGnify/ENA primary metagenome ERZ779851 (study PRJEB29588, sample SAMEA2155512) | human gut metagenome | biome: human gut; feature: human-associated habitat; material: faeces | place: Denmark | collected 2008/2010 ...
CCGAAAAGGAAGTGGTTCCGCTGGTTGCAATACAATTCCAGAACATACGCCTTTTCCGACGAAATATGATCCAGCATCAGATTGTCTGTGTCCCGCCGCTGGTCTGCATCCCTTACCACCAGTCCGGATTTCGCTTTTCCCTGATTCTTTGTCTGAAGAACTGCACTATAATCTGCTACCGTTTCTTTCACTTCCGGCTTCGCAAAGGCATACACTACCCCTGCAGCCAGAGGTACGGCCAACAAGACACGCAGGCAGCCGGACCCACTTGGTGTTTCTTTTTTTCGACATCATAGAAATACGTTTTTTAAGTGAACTGTGAGTAAAACCGCAAGCCATAGAGTAGAGCCTTGAACCCACTGCTTTCCTCACCAATAACAATAGATATATTTTCAGACAAACAACTAAATACATTAGTAGATCTACTAATATTAATAGTAATTAACAACAAAAGCGAAAGTTCAGACGGTTTACTGAAAACGCAAGCAGATTTCAACAAATGAGCCGTATCAAAACCTTGTTTCAAGTAATGATACGGCTCATGTTCTTATCCTGACAGGATAATCTGATATTCCATCAAAATCTATCTATAAATCATTCTGACACTTTTTTTACGACCAGAGTATGATTGTTGGTATCTCTCCATTCTGACAGAAGAGCGTAAAGTTCCTTATAATTTGCCGGAGTCTGCAACTGACGGTCAATGCGAATGGAACGTGTTACTTTCACTCCTCCTTTCACTGCCTTATAACTGAAGACTACTTTTCCGCACGCATTGCTTATTTCCTTGTCTGCATGTCCGGACCATTTCATTCCTTCAGGAAGACGGACTATGGTTTCCAATGCACAATCCACCGTTCTCGGCAAAAGAATCTTTTCTGAAATACTTGTATTACCGGCATAAGCATAAAGTGAACGTACCGGAGTCGGATCAGACAAAGGAACGATTCCCCACCCATCTGCCAGCTCTTGCAATTTGTCACTCTTAACCTCCAGCGTATCTGTTGTTCTTGCTTCCTTTGCACCCAGATAGGATTCCAGCATCAGTTTTTTGCCTTGCAGATCCGTAATGGTCATGAAAGGCTGCAAACAAGCTTCTTCCGTTCCTGTCAAAGCTACTTTCTCCGGCATTTTTTTGCTCTGACACACCAGTGACATAACCGTAGCCAGTCCCCGGTTTCCATCCACTGACGGACGTAAGGCACATACTGCAACTTCTGCTTCCAGTCCGGCAGCCCGCTGCAAAGTAACATCCAGATTAACCAGTTCCGCCTGAGTTCCATAGGCAGAAGTAATCACTTCCGATTCCGGACGTAACCGGTAACCGGCGTCCTGTAACGAAACATTGCAATGTCCCAGCTGATAAAGTCCCGCCATATAATTTGCAATGGCATTACGCATTGCCTGAGGATTGCCTTCCAGCCCCTGAGTCAGCTCAGCAACCTTTCCTTCTACTACGGAAGTATTGCCAACGGCAAACTGCTTCTGCAAATACTTCACCGCTTCTGTATATCCGGGCCATGTGGAAGCAACAAAAACCGGCATCATACCACTGGCTACGGCCTGCACAAGTCCCAAGTTTCCTCTTCCGGAAGGATAAGCATAAGGGCGGGGCGCTACATCTTTCAAGGTCCATATAAAGGACTTCATTCCATTTCCCTGGGCAATAACCGGTTTGGCCGATGCATTCAACAGCTCATAGCGAACGGATTTCCCAGCCGGAACATTCAGCCGGAAGATAAATTCCTTGACAGGAGAAAGCTCCTTTACCGGACAACATACATCCAGTTCCGGCAAATATCCCGCCTTGCTCACAATGGAATAATCCAGCACGATGGTGGCACCTAATTCAAGTCCGGTGTGCACCACCACCATTTCCTTCAGATGATTATATGCCGGAGCATTAGCCGCAGAAGACGGCAGCACTTCTACCAGTGCATTGGAAGGAGTCTTGATCACCGTACCATCCTTCTGACGCGTGTACGACTCATGGATGGTCAGTTCCTGAAATTCCGGATCATAAACGATAAATGTTTCTCCGTACAAGCCATTCATCGCCGCATGAGTAAACAGAGTCAGTTCCTTCTGTACACGCAACTCCTGACTGCCGTCAGCACGTAAGGTATAAGTTTTCGAGAGTTTACGGAACTCCGCTTCCGATTCTGCCTTTACCGGTAAAACAGCCAGTAAAAGCATCCCTAATATTCCTATATAGATTGATAATGTCTTCATCACTTTTTCATTTTAAAACAGTTCGATACGCCGTTATTTCTTCAGTACTATATATTCCCCGCATTTCTTGGCAGCATTCACAGCCTTACGGAAACTGTCCCAGTCAGAAGCTTCATACACCCGTTTCTTCAACCGAAGAGAGGTCTTCAGCTGCAAACGGTTTCCGTCCTGTCCCAGGTATCCGGTAAATCCGGCACCCGGACCATCCAGATTTTCCAGTTTCTCGCCTCCCTGCAACTGATAGCCGGAAGGAATTCTCAATGTTTCTTCCAATTCTACCAAACGGGAGCAGGCATCCTTGAATCCATATTTCCGTTCTTCCAGATTTGTATCTATCCGCAGATAAGATAAAACCTGTGTATAAAGATTATTCAGAACAAATGGTTTAAAAATCAGCACTCCCTGATCCGACTTCAGTGCATAGTCAGGGATTTCATAACGGAACGTCATGCGGATCGGTGCACGCTGGTAGTCTTTCGGTGAACGTCCATAGTCAACACCTTCCAGACGCGCCTTAGGAGATACATTCAGCAACTGGCGTTCCAGAGCGTTTTTCCATTCACTTTGGAAACCGGTTGTAAAGATCCGGCGGATATTGCTGTCACTCTGGCCTTCTGCCTCAATGGTGAAAGATCCTTTTAAAGTTCCCTTATCGTCCAGTACATTATTTGCCTGAATCCGTACATAATGGTTCTCAGGAGCAGAGATGGGAGTAATGCAAAGGTCGGTTCCCTCCGGTGTACCCGGCAGGTAATTCTGCTGCTGTTCGGCACTGCTCCACAATTCCCGGCAGAAAGGTACCCATGTCGGATCGAGCGGCATCATAGTACCGTCACTCAGTTTCACCACTGCCACACAATGGTTGAAATGATCGGCCGGAATCGTTTCTCCCCGGCTTCCTGCCATTGTCATTGCCGGAAAGGCTTCAAATCCGGCCATCCGCAGGAATGCAATCAGTGTTCCTGCAATATCCTTACATACTCCACAACGGTCTGTATAATTCATCTTCAGGTTATGCAGTGTAAATCCTTCTCCTTTTCCCATGGAAATACCTGCATACCGGATGTTATCAGCCACCCAGTGAGTCAGTACCGCAACCTTTTCCAGTTCGGTTTTCTTTCCCCGGATCAGTTCATCCACCTTTTTCTGAGCTTCCGGTATAGCCGTGAAACTGCCATAGTCTTCATTGACTCCATAAAACCAGCGGGACTTTTCTTTCCAGTCCGGAGTTGTCGACATCATCAGTTTCGGAGCAGCATCATATAAGTCTACCATATTCGGCTCACGACGGAACGGCATCATTTCATTTTTTGCAAATGTATAGACCTTACGTCCATCCTCGTAGCGCATGGACGAACTGCAATCACCCTGATAGAACTGAAACTGGATTTCTTTTTCTGCCGGAAGACTTACCCGATATACCTTGCGCAAAGTCGGATCACTGCTCCAGAAAGGTACAATATCATAGAATTGTCCACGCATGGGAGGAATGAAACGGGAATCATCTCCTTCCTGAGGCATATCGCCCAGCAATGCGTAAGTAAATCCTTTCTTATCAATTTCATAATCGATAATATCCCCCGGTTCCAGCTGTCCCAGTTCCAGCATGATCTGGCGGGCTCCCCAGTAAATCGCCCTTGCCGGAGCAGCATAATCGCATGTTTTGGACACATCCACCAGAGTGTATGTTCCATCCGAATGATAAATAGTGACCCGCTTGAATACAGCAGCTGCTGTCAACGGATCATAATCGTATTTCAAGACACGTTGTTGAAGTGCACCGACCGGTGTCTGTACCTGAACGGCCCGGCAAACGGCAAACGATCCCTGTCCGGTGGGTTCAACCGTTACACTCGTACTGTCTAATAAATTCACACAATGATAGCCTGCATATTTTTTATCCAGAGTTACAGGTCCTCCGCCTCTCCATGACTGGGCATACATACTTGTTCCCCCCAACAGCAGAACAGCCAGCCCCACGAGAGATAATTTTGTCTTTTTCATATTGAACAGGTTACTAATTATACATAACTGGCTAAAGATACACATTCTCCTGTAACCAGCCTAGCAATCGTGAATTTTTATTTTCAAGCCAGTGGAAAGTATCAAAATGACAGTTTGGAAATCTGACTTTTCAAGCGTTTTTCAGGTTCATTTTTGGGTCCAGGGTCCACTGGGTCCATAATGGACCCTCCACCGTAAGAGGAAATCAGCCATTTTTATCCCGAATGGCCAAAGACCCTGACGTTTTTAAAAAACATCGAGAGCTTTTCATCCAAACGCCGAAACAAACACAGGCATACGCCGAAACGTTTTTTGAATGACCGGGATTCAAAATCCAGCGCCTTTCCCTGTTTTCATTTTTTAAACTATGAATATAAAAAAAAGACATTATGTATACAGTTTTTCATTTTTATAGATACATTTGTCAATACTTAATCTTCAAGCAAGGAATGAATCCATACCAAGGAGCTGCCTTGTATTTATCGTTGTTTATTGTCTAATTTATTTCACAACTCAGGCTATGAGAATGAATGAACAAGAAAGCCTGTTTCTGAGCGTATTTTCAGGACTTTTCCTTTCGGCCAACTCCAAACTGATTTTGAGACAAAACAGTCTCAAAAATCACAAGGTCTAAATAGTAATATTCTATAAGACAACGCCTTATAGCAGAATATTTAAAATCAGGAACAATTACAAGAGTTTTTTCTCTTACGGTAAAGGGTCCATTATGGACCCAGTGGACCCATGGACCCCAAATGACGCTGCTGACAAAGTCCTTATTCGGCTTTGCCAAGGGAACTAAATCTCCAAGAGATACAACTATGCTTTTATCCGGAAAGCAGGTTTCCGGATATGCAGCCAGTAAGCAGTCAGTACCAGAATGCCTGTCAGCACCCAGGATATCGGATAAACCATCATCAGCACATCATATCCTTTCCACAACGGAGACACGACATACACCCAGACTACCCGGAGCAGACAGGTTCCGAAAACCGTCAGCAGAGCCGGAGTCAGTGATTTGCCCATCCCCCGCAAGGAAGAGCCGGCAATCTCGTAACTGCTGGCAATGAATTGCAGAGCCAGTACAATATGCATACGGATAGCTCCATAATGGTGTACCATCGGTACGTCCGAGAAGAATCCCAGAAAGAAATTGTCCTGCCAGGCAAAAAGCCAGTTGAAGGCGGCACAGAAAGCAACACTTGAAGCCATGCAGATCCAGAAGATCCGATGTACGCGATCCATTTTTCCGGCTCCGTAATTCTGGGCAATGAAACTGATCGCAGCTCCGTTGAATCCCTGAATAATGAAATAGCAGTAGTACTCAAAGTTGACTGCTGCAGCCGACCCGGCAATGGCATCGGCTCCGTAACTGTTAATGGATGACTGCACCACCACATTGGAGATCGAGAAAATCATGCCCTGGATGCCAGCCGGCACACCGATTCGCAGCATACGGCTTAATTCCGAGGAATAAATCTTCATCCGGTCCCCAAGAGCTTCCCGCCACAAAAGTAAAGGTATTGTCTCCTTTGAACAGTTTCACTAACGGAAGATCTTTGGCTTCCTCGCGAATCTGCAATACCCGGTCAAAACGGGTATCACCCACTACCGTCACACGGTTAATACCTATCTTTGACAAATAGCGTTTGGAAGTCTCATTCTGCACAAACAGGTGGTCGAAATCCTTCAACACATTCCGATATGTCCCTCCATACCATTTAAAGAAGATCTGATCGCGGCGGAAAATAGAAGACACACTATACACCGGGATACGGCGTTTATGCAGTTCGTCCAGATAATTTTTCCAAAACTCGTACTTGATAAAGAATGCCATGCAAGGGTTTGCGATATCCAGGAACTTCTTCACATTGCGGGACTTGTCGAAAGGCAAGTAACAGACAACGTCTGCCCCCCTATAATTCTTGCGGACCTCATAGCCCGACGGCGAGAAGAAAGTCAGCAGAATACCGTAATCCGGATATTTGGCACGAATTTTCTCAATCAACGGCCGTCCCTGCTCGAACTCCCCCAAAGAAGCGGCATGGAACCATATATAGCGCACGTCCTTCTCCAACTGCTGCCGGAGAAGTTCATAGACCACCCAGTGTCCCTTCATCATTTTTCGGGGCTTACGGCTAAATGGAGCAGCCAGATGCACCAGAATATCGTAGATGGCTATTGCCAAGTCATATAGCATACTATATGGATTAAGGATGAAGAAGATTTATTCACTTTAAAGCATCAACAGCACGCTGTATACGGGCCAACGTCTCTTCCTTGCCAATCAGCTCGGTAATGTCGAACATGTGCGGGCCTTTACACTCGCCCACCACTGACAAGCGGAAGGCATTCATCACATTTCCCATGTGATAGCCACGCTCAGTAATCCAACCAATCACAATATCTTCGGAAGGCTTGGAGGAGAAATCTCCGATGCCGCGCAACACATCCATCAATTCGGTCATGATGCGGGGAGTATCTTCCGACCAACGCTTCTTCACATCCTTTGCCGCATATTCCGTGGGGGCTACGAAGAAAAAACGGGTCTGGTCCCACAGTTCCTTTACGAAGTTGACGCGTCCCTTCACCAGTGAAACCACTTTCGTAAGGAACTCGTCGCTATAGTTGGAGGCGTCTATGCCGTTGGACTCCAGCACCGGTCTGAAAAGACAAGCTATCTCCGCATCCGGTTTCATCATGATGTACTCATGGTTGAACCAGATACCTTTCTTATAGTCGAATTTGGCACCCGACTTGCTGCAATGGCTCAAATCAAACAATTTCACCAATTCATCCATAGACATCAGTTCCTGGTCATTGCCCGGATTCCAGCCCAGCAGAGCCAGGAAATTAATGACCGCTTCGGGCAGATAGCCTGATTCGCGGTAGCCTGAAGAGACATCTCCCGACTTGGGGTCATGCCACTCCAACGGGAAAACCGGGAAGCCCAGACGGTCGCCGTCACGCTTACTCAATTTGCCGTTACCCTCGGGCTTCAGCAACAAGGGCAAATGCGCAAAGGCAGGCATGGTATCCTCCCACCCAAAGGCACGGTAGAGCAATACATGCAACGGTGCGGAAGGCAACCATTCCTCACCGCGTATCACATGGGACACTTCCATCAAATGGTCGTCCACAATATTGGCCAGATGGTAAGTAGGAAGTTCATCTGCCGATTTATAAAGAACCTTGTCATCAAGAATGGAAGAGTTTATCACTACTTCCCCACGAATCAGGTCGTTCACATGCACATCTTCGTTCGGCTCTATCTTGAAACGCACCACGTACTGCTTACCGGCAGCAATCAGCGCGTCTACCTCTTCTTTAGGAAGGGTCAGTGAATTGCGCATCTGCATGCGGGTAGAAGCATCGTACTGGAAATTCGCAATCTCCGCACGCTTTGCTTCCAGCTCCTCAGGAGTATCGAAAGCGATGTAGGCTTTTCCGGCCTCCAGCAGAATCTGAACATACTTCTTGTATATTTCCCGACGTTCCGACTGACGGTACGGGCCATGGTCTCCACCGAAACTCACGCCCTCGTCAAACGGGATGCCCAACCACTTGAAAGACTCCAGGATATATTCTTCCGCACCCGGTACAAACCGGTTGGAATCAGTATCTTCAATACGAAATATCAAATCTCCTCCATGCTGACGCGCAAAGAGATAATTGTATAAAGCTGTACGCACACCGCCGATGTGCAACGCCCCCGTAGGACTCGGGGCAAAACGGACTCTGACCTTTCTTTCTGTCATAATCTACCTTACTTATGAATATTTTAGACGGCAAAATTAAACCTTTTTTTCCACACTAATGTTTTTTTTTGTACTTTTCGCAAAAATTTCAGCCGATATGAGTTATTTCAATACAAAAAAAGAGTTCTCGCTCAGAGATTTGCTATACAGAGCACTGATATTCATCGGCACTGTGGGGATTATTGTCTATTTTCTGCCACGTGACGGTAAATTCAACTACCAGTTCGACATTGACAAGCCCTGGAAGTACGGACAGCTCATGGCCACCTTCGACTTCCCCATCTATAAGGCCGATGAAGTGGTGAAACGCGAGCAAGACAGTATCCTCGCCGCCTTCCAGCCGTATTTCCAGCTGGACAAAAGCATTGAGAAAAGTGTGCTCGCCAAGTTGAAGGCAGACTATCAGACCCACCTGCGCGGCCTGCTTCCCTCCACCGACTACGTCCGCTTTCTGGAAAGGAAACTCTCTGAAGTATATCGCGCCGGCATCGTTTCTACCGAAGAGCTGAACCAACTGCATAAGGACAGCACAACCGCCATCATGGTCATTAACGACAAACTGGCCAACCAGCAGGACATCAACAAGGTATATTCGGTGAAGGATGCCTATAACTATATACTCACGGCCGATACCGCCCACTACCGCCCGGACATTCTACGGCAATGCTCGCTGAACGAATATCTGTTCCCTAATCTGACCTATGACGAGCAGCGGACCGAAACCGCTAAGAAGGAGATGCTCGACAACTATTCATGGGCCAACGGCATCGTACTGAGCGGACAGAAAATCATCGACCGCGGCGAGATTGTCAGCCAGGAGACATACAACATCCTTGAGAGTCTACGGAAAGAATCCATCAAACGCAGTGAGTCCATCGGGCAAAAACGGTTGATGCTGGCGGGGCAGGTATTGTTTGTCAGTATCTTCATGCTGTGTTTCATGCTCTACCTCGACTTGTTCCGTAAAGATTACTACAAGCGCAAGGGCAGCCTCTCCCTGCTCTTCGCCCTCATCATGTTCTATTGCGTGGTGACGGCCATCATGGTTGCCAACAACATATTCAATGTCTATATCATCCCGTATGCCATGCTGCCGGTCATCATCCGGGTGTTCCTCGACTCACGCACGGCCTTCATCGCACAAGTCACCACCATACTGATATGCTCCATCTGCCTGCGCTATCCGCATGAATTCATTCTTCTGCAACTCTCGGCGGGGCTGGTTGCCATCTTCAGTCTGAGGGAACTTTCACAACGGTCGCAACTGTTCCGGACAGCCTTCCTCGTCATATTGACCTACGCTGCCGTCTACTTTGCTTTCGAGCTGATTACAGAAAACGACTTGACAAAAATCAACGGAAGCATGTACACCTATTTCGTCATCAACGGAGTGTTGCTGCTGTTCACCTATCCCCTGCTCTTCCTGGTGGAAAAGACGTTTGGCTTTACCTCCAATGTCACCCTGGTCGAATTGTCCAACATCAACAACAGCCTGCTACGCCGCATGTCCGAGACAGTTCCCGGCACCTTCCAGCATTCCATGCAGGTTGCCAACCTTGCGGCGGAAGCGGCCAACCGTATCGGAGCCAAAAGCCAGCTGGTACGTACCGGAGCGCTGTATCATGACATCGGCAAGATGGAGAATCCGGTGTTCTTCACCGAGAACCAGTCGGGTGGAGTCAATCCGCACAAGAATCTGGGCTATGAGCAAAGTGCCCAAGTCGTCATCAGCCATGTGACGGACGGGCTGAAGCTGGCCGAGAAGAACAATCTCCCCAAAGTAATCAAGGATTTCATCACCACTCACCATGGCCGTGGGAAAACGAAGTATTTCTATATCTCCTGGAAAAACGAGCACCCCGGTGAAGACCCTAACGAGGAGGCATTCACCTACCCCGGTCCCAACCCGTTCACCAAAGAGCAGGCTATCCTAATGATGGCCGATTCGGTGGAAGCCGCTTCACGCAGTCTGCCCGAATATACGGAAGAGAGCATCAGCAACCTGGTAGACAAGATTATCGATTCGCAAGTGGCAGAAGGCTATTTCAAGGAATGCCCCATCACCTTCAAGGATATTGCCACCGTGAAGAACGTATTCAAGGAGAAGCTGAAGACTATATACCATACCCGCATCAGTTATCCCGAACTTAAAAAATAAGAACTATGGAAGTGACCAGTAAAGAACAGAAAAGAGCCGAACAACTGCTGCAAAGCCAGCACATCGGACTGCACCAAATCAAGAGTTTCAGTTTCATGAAGCGTTACCACCAGGTTCCCCGCAAAAGCAACTTGGCTGCGAAAGACAAATATGGTCCGGGCATACTGACTTTACATCTAAAGGAAGGGAAAGAAAAAGCAATCTATCTGCCTCCTTTCCGTCACCCTTCCTCGGTCATCCGCTACCTGGTCTCCCAAGAAATCCCCTTCGACAACTACGTACCGGGGGAACGGACAGTCGCAGAGATTCCCACAGAAACATACCAGCGTCCGTCACTCTATATGTTCTGGTTCTTTGTCTTATTCCTGATGTTCCTTATATTGGGATATTATTCCATCAGTAGCAACGTATGGTGGGGCTTCATCCCGGCTATCATTTCGTTTGCATTAAGTCTTTTTTTCATCAGCATGCTGATGACCCGCTTCTGCTACCTGACGTTGGACAATAACGGCCTCATCATACACAGCGTAGGCAGGACTATCCGCTATCCGTACCAGAACCTAAGAAAAGTAAACTTCGACTTTGCCCGCGAACAGAATTTCACGCACGTCATGGAATTGCTGGACAACGATTACCGCTACCGTCTGTTCTATATCGGAAGGGTTTCGAGGAAGAAACTGAATGAGATTGCCGAACGCCTGCAACAAGCCGGAGTGGATGCCACTTGCAGCCTGAATGATAACAAGCGGTTCTTCCAGGATACGTATATCAGCCACTAAACAGACGTTAGCCAACAAATAAGCTGTCGGATACGGCATCATTCCCGTTTCGCAGATTTCAGAATGATGCCTTTGCACTTGCTCTCAATTTATTTATAATTACAGGATAAACCTTTTTATAAATAATTTGGAAATGAGCAGAAATGAAATTACCTTACAAGAGATGTTCTCCTCAGTCATCGGGGAACTCCGGGAAGGCGGCAGGTGGGGGACGGCACACATCTACCAGTCAGCGGTGAATGCATTCTCGGCATTCACCAAATGGCAACCGATGCCCATGCGCAAGCTGAGCCCGACCGTACTGAAGAGATTCGAAAACTTCCTCAGACAGAGGAATTGTAGTTGGAATACGGTGTCCACTTATATCAAAGCGATACGTTCGGTTTACAACCGGGCAGTGGACAGAAAGATGGTGCGATATGTACCCAGGCTGTTTGAGCATGTGTATACCGGTACACGGACAGATAGGAAAAAGGCGCTCGAAGCTTCCGACATAGGCTGCTTGGTACGGGAGACAGAGATGAGCCTGCAGGACGGCCAATCTCCCAACACCCGACAGAAAACAAAAATTTTCTTTGTACTGATGTTTATGCTAAGAGGGATTCCTTTTGTGGACCTGGCCTATTTGCATAAGAGGGATTTACAAGGAAACACCTTGTCTTATAGACGCAGGAAGACGGGACGGGCACTGACCGTGTCATTGACGCCGGAAGCTATGCAAATGGTGAGAATGATAGCGAACAAGGACAAGGACTCTCCTTATTTATTCCCCATATTACAAAGTGAGGAAGGCACGGAAGCGGCATACCGGGAATACCAGGCGGCGCTCAGGGCATTCAACCAACGTCTGGCAGTGCTCAGGCAGTGCCTAGGAATGCAGTCGGCACTCAGTAGTTATGCAGCCAGACACACCTGGGCCACAATGG
>ERZ779851.3021-NODE-3021-length-11832-cov-3.692451_pt1 | contig 11832 bp, 13 predicted proteins | sample MGYA00511094_ERZ779851 | MGnify/ENA primary metagenome ERZ779851 (study PRJEB29588, sample SAMEA2155512) | human gut metagenome | biome: human gut; feature: human-associated habitat; material: faeces | place: Denmark | collected 2008/2010 ...
TTATTAGAGAAGCCTATAATAACCATGAAGATCCAAATTCAGTTTATTATAAATATTTCAGCACAGTAATGTCTTTAAATTCATTCTTTGTAGTTTGGGAAGGCAAAAGCTGGCAGGATGTACACATGGATGTGTATACAGAAGCTAATAGAGAATATTATAGAACTCTTACTAATTCTCAACCAAAGGATAAATTAAATTTCAGTGATGCTGAAGTTACTAAATACAGAAATATGTATGTAAATATGACCGCAGAAGAAATCTATAAATCTGAAGGATTAACTTGCAAGTTCAATACCTTTAGAGGAATGGTAATGGGTGATACTTACAGACATTTACCTGTATATAAGAAACGAACTAAAACTTGGGTTTACAATTGCTGAAGCCTGTAACGACTATTTCCGTGAAGGAAAGTACGGATACTATTGACACGTATTTGGAAAGAGCATTCTAGGTTTAGAGAAGTATAGTATCTAAGCATAGTAACATATAGTCTACCCTCTCACTAACGTGAGAGTACCGAAATAGGGCTGATAACGATGGAGCACATATTGCAGACCTTCTTCTACTTGTGTGCTTAAAGATGTTCCCTGGATTAGTTGAATCTGGCAGGGTCTATAAAGCAGTTCCTCCGCTTTATGGTATTCCTATGGGAAAAAATCGTATGAAGTATTTTGCAGAGCGTGTTGACTTTGTAAGATATATGCAGAAGGAATATTATAAGAAGAATTCTGTTACAGATCTTAAGGGTAAACCGATTGATTCTGCTACCTTTACTAGAATTCTAATTGAGAATTCAGATTATATTTATGACTTCTCTACGATTGCTGAAAGATATAAGGTTAATCCTATTCTATTGGAAATTGTTATCTCTTCTTATATCAAGAAGGAAAAGTTTGAAACTCTGCGTAAGAGAATTACTTCTGAATTCAGATTTATGGAGAATGACAATGTCACTAAGATGGGCGATACTATTAGAATCAAAGGTTTGATTAATGGAAGAATTGAAACTATCTTCTATAATCAGAGATTTATCGAAGATTGTGATCCTTTGATTAGACCTATTCGAAAAGCAATGAGTGAAGATCATATGAGATTTATTGTTAATGGTCAGAAAGTTGGTTTGTATGATTTGGTATCCACTGCAATGAATACTATTGGTAGTGTGAACCGATTTAAAGGTTTGGGCGAGATGAATGCTGACCAGTTGGCTGAATCTACTATGAGTCCTAATACTCGTACTTTGATTCAGTATACTGTCGATGATATTAATGAAACTACTAAGATCATTCGCCAGTATGATTCTAATAAGAAACTCATTCTTCAAGAAACTGGTGTTGTTGATCGTAGTGCGCTGATCGGTTTGTAAAAAGCAAAGGAGAGACTAGTAGCACCAAATAACTAGTCTCTCCTTATTTTTATTTAAGGAGAAGATGGTATGTATATTGAATATCAACGTATGCATCTTGGGAAAGAACCTATCACTTTTATCACTGAAGAATTTTGTGATTCTTATCGTAACAGCAGATGTTTATCAACAAGACTTCAATATGGAGCTATTCTAGCTTTTATTAAAGATTTCTTTAAAGATACAGACATCTTTAAGTATTATGAATATAATATTGAAATCAAGCATATTAATACTAACAAACTTTCATCTAAATCTATTATAGATAGCTATAAAGAAAAATCTGAATGCTCATCTTCACGAGTTGAAAAGTTTAAAGTATGTATAAGATCTGCTGAATATGGCAGTGAGGACTATGAATGCGCAAATTTTAAATTTTGGCTTAGTGGAACTTATATTGTAAAATATGAATTCTGCAACCCAGACTATATGAAGCAGCTCTTTAGAGATAAATGGCCTATTGAAGAAAAGGTAAAAAATAATTCTTCAGATGACAATATTGGTACAGTTGCCATAAGTGATAAAGATCAAACTGTAGACGGTACAAGTTTGGTTATTGAAAATCAAGCTAATGAATTTATGCAAACGATGAATTCTAAATTCGTTAGAAAGAAAGGAGAAAATTGATTATGGAAGCAAAATGGGTTGAGAATGAAAATGGTAGAGTAAGCATTGCTACTTATACTAGAGAAGATATGCATATGAGATCTTGCGTACAAGATATCTATGATAATCTTCCTGAGTTTAATGATCCTATTCAATGGATTATGTATATTCATCCTAATGCAGATTGTACAGTTCAGGATGTTCTTGATATTCTTATTATGGACTATTCTAATATTGACGCTCTGCTATTTGCTCAAGCTGGTACTATTTGTCCTATTCCTGCTAGCGGGTCTATTGCAGAAGGCAAAGAATTTATCTCTAACCAAAAGAATCTTTTGACAAATTCTATGTTTGATCGAATTTCGTTTAATCGTTGCATGGAGCATTCTTATGGAAATGATTGCATTTATCTCTTCCATAATGATACTGCAGAGAATTGGATTAAAAATAATACTGGAGAGAACAAAATTATTGATTATTCCTCTGGAGAATTTGCAGAATATAATAAATGAAAGTCGGGTGCAAATAAATAATGGCCGAAGTAATTCGTCAAAATACAGCTCATAAGCAGTATATTGAAGATCTGGCTCTATATACTATTGCAACTAACTTGGTTCGTGCATTACCTGATGTGCGAGATGGATTGAAACCTGTTGCAAGACGTATTCTTTATACTCTTATGAATGATGAGAAAGCTATTGATCCTGCTCATCAGGTTAAGTCTGCTGCCGTAGAAGGTACCGTTATGAAGAAATATCATCCTCATAGCGGAACTTATCCTACGTTCAAGACTATGGTAAACTGGTTTGAAATTAAACAACCTATGATGATCGGACAAGGATCATTTGGTACAGTTTCTGGTGAAGTAGCATCTGCACAAAGATATACTGAGTGTTGCCTTAGTCCTTTTGGTCTTGAATGTGTTTGTGGAGCATTGTTCAATAGCAATGAAGTTGTTGACTGGAATCCCACTTATGATAATAAGAACTATGAACCTCAGTATCTTCCAGTGAAAGTTCCTCTGCTTCTTATTAACGGTATTCTTGGTGGTATTGGTACTGGTATAAAAGCAGATCTTCCTTCTCATAACATGGGAGAGGTTATTGATGCTACACTAAGATTGATCGATAACCCTAAAACAGATGTAATTCTGATTCCTGATCATTGTTTGCCTTGTGAAATCATTGATACTGATTGGAAAAATATCTGTAATAAAGGATATGGATCTTATCGCGCTAGAGCAACTATGAGTGTTTCTCATGATAAGAATGATTATCCTTATATTACGATTACCTCTCTTCCTATATATGGCACTAATAATGTCGTAAATAAGATTGATGAAGGAATTGCAGCAGGTAAATTTCCTCAGATTCTTGATGTCAATGATGAATCTAAGAATGACTATGGTGTAAGAATTGTCATCAAGTTGAAAAAGGGTACTGATGTAAACTTCGTTAAAGAAGCTCTATATAAGTATACTCCTTGCGAGCAATCTTTTAGAGTTAACTTTGAAGCGGTCTATGGTACTGAGCTGGTTCGTCTGTCTTATAAGGAATATTTGAATCTATTTATTAGATTTACTACTGATAATAAGATTAAGGAGTATTCTGCGAGACATTATGTAATCTCTACTAGATTGCATAAGTTGGATGCATTCATCAAGATTGTAGGATCTCCTGATATTGATAAGATCATTAATCTTATTAAGAAAGGAAAAGCTAATTCTGATAATGAATTAATTGAGCTTTTGATTAGTAAATATAAGCTGACTGATATTCAGGCATCTTATATCATCAATGCTCAGCTTAAGCAGTTGTCTAAATCTTATCTTGATAGATATAAGGCAGACTTTAAGAAGTTAAGTGAAGAAGAGACATGGCTAGAAGGTAGAATTGCTAATAATAATCTTATTCTTCAAGATGTTAAGGATGAACTGATTGCTATTAGAAATAAATATGCTACTCCTAGACTATGTAAAGTTATTAAGGTTAGTAATCTTGGAAATATCCCTGAAGGAACATTCAAATTTGTTATCACTGAAAACAACTATGTCCGTAAGATTGGTGAAAATGAAAATGTGAATGTAATTAAGGGAGATAGACCTAAGTTTATTATGACTGTAAGTAACTTGGAGAATATTCTTCTCTTTGATAATAAGGGAAGAGTATTTAAACTTCCGATTCACAAGATTCCCATCATGGCAAAGAATGATCCTGGCATTGATGTCAAAGGTATTATTAAGGGATTGACTGCTGATATTATTTCTGTACTTTATGAGCCTATGGTTATTAAACTTGCAGCTTTAAAGCAGAAAGTATATGTTGCAATTCTATCTAAGAATAATACCATTAAGAAACTTGATATTCAGGATTTCCTTAATGTACCTCCTTCTGGTATCATCTATTCTAAGATTACTCAGGATGATGATATCGTAGATACCCAGCTTGTATCTGATAATATGGATCTGGTTCTATATAGTGACACGAAAGCTCTAAGAATTGCTTCTACGGATATTACTCTTCTTAAACGCAACACTATCGGAACTCTTGGAATGGGAGGACAGCATGGACCCATGGAAGGAATGAGTATTATCTATACAGATAAGAAAAATCCTTCTAAGTATATTCTTGTCATTACCGAATCTGGTAAGGTTAATAAATTCTCCGCTAGTGGATTTGAAAGAAGTCAAAGAAATAAAGCTGGCAGTAAAGTTATTGATCTTGCTAGAGGTGACCGTATTAAGACTATCTTTGGAGTTTCTGATAATAATGTTTTGAATATCGTTACTACAGGAACTAATTATAGTCTGCCGATTTCTGAGATGCAGATGATGAGTTCTGTAAGCAAGGGAATTAAGGTTACTGGTAAGAATGAGATTGTTGTAAGAGCTACGATTTCCTAAATGCAATATAAATGGGTAAGGGAGTGAATCCCTTACCCATTATTTTTTATCTAGATAATCTTTAGACTAAGAAGTTTTAGCGAGGAATCTTCTTAATCTTCTCACCCTGAGCAGCGGTAATCCAATTAAGCTGGACAGCCTTATCGACACCCTTTTCATCAATCATATGCTTCTTCCACATACGCACGACAGAATTATACATAATATAAATCCTCCTGATTTGTATTATTATTTTGAATTACTGAACAGCTTGAGCATCGGTATCATCACCGCCACCAGCCATCTGCATGTCAAGCAGAGTGCTGCCGATAGTATCAACGCTAGATTCCAGAGCAGTCAGACGCTCGTTAACATCAGGAGCACCGACATTAACAACGAAGATGGTATCAGTGACTTCCTTCATGGTAGGACCATCAAATGTTGCATTGCAAGCAGCACAGGTAGTTGCAGTGTTCTCGACATCTGCACCACATTCAGGGCAGGCATACTTGGTCTCGATAACAAAGTTAGGAACCAGCTGAACATTGCGAACAACAGTCTTACCAGTAATAATCTGGATAGCAGTGTCATCGACCTTAGCAGTAATTGTATCATTACCAGTAAAGTCTGCCAGGACCTCTTCAGCAGTCTTGGTGACACCTTCCATAGGACGAACCTTGAAAGTTGCAACGTCGTTGTACTGATTTACGCCGTCAGTGCACAGAAGATACTCAGCGCCATTGGACAGAACTAGCTTTTCCATAGAAAAGTCCTCCTTAATGTACATTAATTTTTGATTGGAGTGAATAGAAATGACAAATGTAGAGATGATCTTAAAATTGATGGAACCAGAGCTCGATACTATTCAACTAGCTAAATTGAAGAACGTGCTTGACACAATCTTAAGAACATCAAGAAACGTCCTACCAAATGAAGAATTGATAGAACGATTCAAACAACAGAAGAACTTAGTAGGATTGAAACCATCTTCATTAAATGGATATGTAACAGAGGTTAGAGCAATGGCAAAATATTATAATGATAAAAGCTATTGTGATATTACTACTGCTGATATGAAGGATTATCTTGCTTATATGGTTAAAGCAAGAAATCTTCAAGCTGCTACATTACAGACTAAGATTAGAGCTATTAGCTCTTTTTATGAATTCTTAGTAAATGAAGAATTTATTGATAAGAATCCTACTAATAAGATTGAAAAAGTCTTGTGTGAAAAGAAAATCAAGAAAGCTTTCTCTAATGCTGAGATGGATGCTATGAGAGCAGAATGTTTAACAAAGAGAGATAGAGCATTCTTTGAGTTCCTTTATTCTACTGGAACTAGACTTGCAGAAGTTATTGCCCTTAATGTAAAGGATATCAATTTCTCAGAAGGAGAAGTTATTGTCTTTGGTAAAGGCCATAAGGAAAGAGTTGTTTATCTAAGTAATATTTGTATGAAATATTTACAAGAATACTTAGAAGAACGATATGCTCAACCAGATGAACCTTTGTTTACACACTTAACAAATGGTCATAGATTGACTCCTAGAGCAGCAGAATTAATTCTTAAAGATATTGGTGATAGAGCAGGAGTAGAAAATGTGCATCCTCACCGATTCCGTAGAACTTGTGCTACTCACTTGATGGACAGAGGAATGCCTGTTGAACAGATTCGAGAAGTACTCGGTCACGCCAAGTTAGAGACTACTATGATTTATTGTAATGTGAATAGCAGTAAAGTTAAAGCTAGTTTTAAAGAAGCATTTAATAGAGATACATATTTTAATAATGTAAATATTTGATTAGATATTATAACTCTGATAGGAATACAAGATATCCTATCAGAGAATTTTTAATCAAAAAAAAGGAGTAAAAGAATTATGAAATGGATGGATATTGTAGGAAAACGTGTTGGCACATACACTCCGATTCGGTTTGAAGCATCCTCCACTGGTGCTGTGATCTCTTGCAATAATGCAAATGGTTGTCCCAAGAAGTTCACAATCCCTGCATTCATTGAATATGCTAAATCGCTCAAAGTCGAATATAAACCTCACCCATTTAATCCGAATGACTATATTGGAACAAAGATTGGAGTTTACACAATTATGGGCAATGATACAGATGATCATATGTATCAATATACAGGCCCAGATATTGATATCAGTCCTGAGATTAGGAAGTTTTATAATGACTATATTACATTTGATATAATTGAGCCTTGGGTAAAACTTCCTTCTCGTAGAATGATCTGGACCAAATGCAATAAGTGTGGAAATGTTGCAAAACTTTCTGTACGAAAAGTATTTGAAGATCGATTCAATGATGACCACTGTGGGCAATGCGATGACTTCATGACATTTACTAAGGATCTCGATAAAATCCGTGATCACATGCACCCTGGTACAATTGAGCTTCTTAGGGCAAAAGATTCCATCGTAACATATCGCTGCAAAGAATGTGGTGAGATTAAGACTATGGATAAAGATAGTTTTGTTGAAACCTATAAGAGAGATCTTTGCCCTGAATGCTACAGAGCATTACTGATCGAAAAAGCAAATGATGAGTATGATAAGTTCTGTAGCTCGATGTTTGATCCTAAAATCAATCATGGTAAACTTACAGCAATTGCTATTAGTAACTATAATAGTGATCCTACTATCTTTAATCCAGGAGAAGTAGTTATTACATTTAAATGCACTTGCGGTGATGAGTTTACCATGAATGGTGCAGAAGCACAGATGTATGTTGCTAACTGCAGTCTTATGAAACCGTCGAAGTATTTCCAGTATATTGAATCTTGTCCTAAATGTGAAAAGAACAAATTCAATGAAATCGATAGTGACATTGGTACTAAGAAATGGAAACTTACATTCGTCAAGAAGCTTTCTATTGAAGAGTACAGAGACGAACGTGGAGCAATTAGATATCGTCCTATGATTGTTTGTGAATGTAAGTGTGGTAACAAAGTAGTTCTTCCTTATTATCAGTTTATGGCAGGCGCATATAAGTCTTGCGGTCAATGTAAGAGAAATAATGCACCTGAACTATATAAAGAGGAAAATACTGAAGATACTGCAACTACAAGCGATAGCCCTGATATCTGGTGTATGTAAAAAGAAATAATTACTAATATAAAAGGAGTGGGTTCCATTCGCCCACTCCTTTTATTTTTTTTTCAAGAATTTTCAAGAAGTAGATTAAAATTCAACTTCATAGTAATCCATATTGTGATAATGAATGGGGGGTATTTAAGAATGGCAACGATTCAGAAAATTAAAGTTAAAGATACATTGTATGATATTTCACCGTCTCCTAGTGGTACGCTTGATACCACTACTTAAGGATAATGCATTTGCTTCTAGTGATGTTGCTCAAGGAAGTGCAACTACTTGGACTGATGTAGCTGCTCTTGCTGCAACTGAAACTAACAAGAGTATGTTCACAAAAGCTACTCAGATGATGAAAAATACCAGATACCTATATAATATTATTGGTACTGGTTTTAGTACTTCTAGTACTATTAAGAAAGCTATTGATGGAAAAGCAGCATCTAATCATAGTCATGATTTGAGCGCTATGATCAATGGACTTTCTGTTGGATCTGCTACTCCTCAAGATGCGGATTATTATGTGTGCCAATATGCAGGGGGGGGAACACCACTTCCACATATCATAGAAGGCCGATGACTGCTCTTTGGGATTATATTAAGACTAAAGGAAATAGTACTTGGCAACCTAAGGGAAGTTATGCTGCTGCTTCTCATACCCATACGAAATCTCAAATTACAGATTTCCCTACTAGTTTGCCTGCCAGCGATGTATATGCTTGGGCAAAAGCAAATACCAAACCTAGTTATTCTTGGAATGAAATTACTGGTAAACCTAGCTCATTTACAGCAGCTTCCCATACCCATACCAAGTCCCAGATTACAGATTTTCCATCTTCTCTAAAGAACCCCACATCTCTTACCATTCAAGGAAATGGTACTGCTCTGGCAACATATGATGGATCTGCTGCAAAGACTGTTAATATTACTAAATCTAGTGTTGGACTTGGCAATGTTGATAACACAGCAGACTCTGCAAAAACTGTTTCTAAAGCAAATCAACTGACCACTGCTCGTACTGTATCCGGTGGCATTGATATTCCTTTGAGTTTTACTTATAATGGATCTGCAAATAGTTCTGCATCTATTGGATATTATTCCTGTACTGCAACTGGTGGTAATACTTCTAATTATCCTTGGCACAGAATTGCTAAACTAGATGTACAATCCAGCTCATATATAGATCAATCTATTACTTTGTATATTACTCAAGGATATCAAGGTGGTGGATTTGGTATAATTAGAATTACTCTTAGAACGAATAATTCCAATTCTGCATCTGGTGTTGAAGCAAGATGGCTTGTACGCAGTGGATTTTCTGCAGACCAAATCCAAGTTGGTTTGTATAATGTATATAGTAAAACATATGCAGATGTATTCCTTAAAATTGGTGGATATGGCGGCACCACAATCAGGGCAATTGGCTCTGATGCTAGAGGTGGCATTAAGAGAACTTGGATTCTAGTAAATTCTACTGAAGCTAATGATACAACTGCATCTGATAAAAAGACTTCTACTGAGTGCTGGGCATCTGTAGCATCAGCTGCTACTGCTTTGCATAATCAAGCATATACGAATACTGTAGCCGGATCTGATAATGGTACAGTATCTTATGCAAATTCTGCCGGTAGTTGTACTACAACTAGTAAAATTGGTACTGGAACTGTAGGAGCTAATAATAAGCCTGTTTATATTAACGGCGGTACTCCTACTGCATGTAGTTATTCTCTTGGTAATGCATGCTCTAAATCTGTTAGAACACTAACTGCACAGGGACCGTCTGGATGGAAAGATGCTGGCACTGATCAAGGATTTGTTCCTGATATGGCATTTATGGCATATTGGAATGGTGCATATAGTGGAACCTCTTCTAATCTGTCGTATTGCAACAGAGGTGCATTTGGTACAATCGTTACTAAGAATGCTGGAGATTATGCTGCAGCAAGTCATACACATAAATATGCAGGTTCTGGAAGTGCTGGTGGGTCTGCAAACAGTGCTGTGAAGCTGGATACATCAACTGCTGGTTCTACTACTCAACCTGTATACTTCAGTGGTGGTAAACCTGTAGCAATTGGATATACTATTGCTAAGAGCGTTCCTGCTGATGCTAAGTTTACTGATACAAATACTTGGCGTGGAATTCAGAATAACCTTACTTCTACAGCAACAGATCAGTCACTATCTGCTGTTCAGGGTAAAATTTTGAAAGATGCTCTTGATAAAAAGACTGGAGTTAGTGTATCTGGTACCACTGTAGTATTTGGATAATATTATAAACAAAATTCCCATAGGATTTTTATATCCTATGGGATTCTTTTATAGTCTGACGCTTCTCTTAAAATTAAGAGTATAGATTTTACATCAAATCAACAATTTAAATTAGGCATTCCAATATCTGCTGCATGTAAAAATAACAGATATAGTTCTCATGATTATATTGCATATATTCTTTATGATACTAAAAATAAATCATATTGGATATATTGTATGTCATTTAATATGAGTAGCTATGCAATATATTCTACGTATGAGCAACCTTGCATAGTACATTATATTTAATTAATAAACCAATAGAGATTTCTTTCTATTGGCTTATTTTCTTTTAATCTGACGCTTCTATTAATATTAAAAATAAAATAGTTCAAGTTGCTAATTATGCATATACGTTTAATGATGTGATTCCAATATGTGTATATCTCTATGAAGATTCATTTACAGAACACCAAATAGCTATGATATCTGGACAAGATAATTATGAAATTCATATATTGAAATTTCAATATTCTGCAATTCCTAACTATGCAGAAACTGGGAAAGTTATGTTATACTATATTGAAAAATAATATTGAATGACGCTTCTATTAAGATGAAAATAGTATCGTATTACCAAACAGATAATGTATCATATGAGATTGATCAAGATATAATTCCTATATCAGCTATACCTTATTCAAATCAAATGCATGATTATAGATCTATTGAATTTTACTACGTTCCAAGTCTAGATGGCTATAGACTTAGAGTATTTGACATTAACCTAAATGGTACGATATCGTATCCAACTACAGAAATATATGTTATATTGCTTTATTACAGAAAAGTCTGACGCTTCTATTAAGATTAAGACAGATACTTGTAAAATTCCAAGTTCTATTAATTTCGATGCTTTTATTGTTGGTAGATATGTAATTCAAGCATTCCCGATATCTTATCCAAGTGGGAATAAGGATGCTGGATATTATGATATTCCTTTGATAGGAGCATCTGGATTTTTTGATAATGATATTTTTGAAACTACAGGATCTAGTATTTGGATGACATCAACTGGATCTCTTTCTTCACAAAATTGTAGATATGAAGATTTGAAAAATCCTATTATATGTAAATATTGGTATTTTGACATGTAATGACGCTATTACGAAGTAGTCTGAGAAATCTGCCAAACCGTTATAAAAGAACCTAAAATGGGCATTTTAAGAGGGTAAAATCACTCGATTTTACCCATATTTTTAACACTAAAAATTCAGTTCAAGATAATAAATGTTTGTATAATAATCAATTTTAATTTAAAATATATAACAATATGGTAATGAAAGATGGTAGAAAAATCTTTTACCTTTAACAACAGTCACACAAACTATCTTTCATATGTGAAGCTTTCGATTTAAGATTTATTGTGAAGACCGCTTTTAAGAGAGTCCTTTGGACTATAAACTGTGAAGACTTCGTTTAAGAAAATCAGATAAATCCATATCCAAGCCATTAAATGTAGTAGCGTCAGATTAAAATTGTGAAGCCTGCTTATATAGATTTTTGTGAAGACG
>ERZ779851.3022-NODE-3022-length-11827-cov-8.105250_pt1 | contig 11827 bp, 11 predicted proteins | sample MGYA00511094_ERZ779851 | MGnify/ENA primary metagenome ERZ779851 (study PRJEB29588, sample SAMEA2155512) | human gut metagenome | biome: human gut; feature: human-associated habitat; material: faeces | place: Denmark | collected 2008/2010 ...
CCATCAAGACAAAAAAGGCGAAAATAGCCGGAAGGGCGCACTGACAGACGATATGTGTTCGGCTCTCGTCAGCTTAAGTAATTATAGCCGATTGTAGCTGAGTTTTCAACAGTTTTGACCGCCGGTTTTAAAACCATGTGCTTTGATAAATCTTATTGACAAATTCTGCGCCTCAGGATATAACAGAATTTACAATATGTGATTTCAGGAGGTGCAAGATATGACCGAGCTTGAAAAGATCGAGTACACAAAAGGCTTTGTTGACAAGCTTGCCGAGGGGATAAACCCGATCGACGGCACGCCGATCGCCGAGGGCGATCTTCTAAACAATGTCAGAATATCTCGCTGCATGTATTATGTTTCGGATATTCTGCGCCGCGTCATAGAAAACGGTGGGACCGAGAGCAAAAAGCCGGCAAAGCGAGGGCGCGCACCGTTTTCGCTCGATAGCAGCGCCCGGCGCAAGCTTACCCCGGCCGACGAGCCGCTGAGGATATCGCAGGTCACAAGCCTCATAAACGAAAGGGTTGACCCCGAGACGATGAAAAGCCTGCGCTCGGGCGTTATCACCCGGTGGCTTCTCGGAATCGGCGCGCTTGAGCAGGTGCAGCTTCCCTCTGGCAAGACGACCAGACTTCCCACGCCGCAGGGACGCGGCCTCGGCCTGATAACGCAGGAATTTCAGGGCGAAAACTCGGTGTACTCCGTCGTGCTGTATAAGCCCGAGGCTCAACAGTTCATATTCGATAACCTTGACGCGATAGAGCAGCTCAATCGCGAAAAAAGCGGCGGCAGAGAAAACGGAGGCAAGCCCTGGAGCACGCAGGATGATGAGACGCTCGGCACTTTTGTCAGAGAAGGCGTGGAGAAAACCGAGATCGCGCGCACCCTCGGCCGCACGGTGGGAGCCGTCACCTCAAGGCTTAAACGTCTCGGCATAGACGACAGCGCCGGAAATGATCCTCAAAAGCAATAAAAAGGATATATATATCACCTGCCGGTGTTGACATCGTGTTAACAATTTGTTAAACTATGCAAAGCGGCTTTAAGCCACAACGCAACAAAAGGATGAGAAAAGAGAAATGAAAATCGTAAAAGCATATAACAGCGTAAGCCTCGTGCTTCGAATTGTTATAGGTATGGTCATCGGCGCAGCACTTGCGCTTATTATCCCCAACGCTGCCGAAACCGCGCCCGGAATCGGTATCCTCGGCACTCTGTTCGTCGGCGCGCTCAAGGCGATAGCGCCCCTGCTGGTGTTTATCCTTATCATCAGCGCACTGGCACAGTCGAGAGAAAAGATGGGCAAGCAGTTCGGAACGGTCATCGTTCTGTATCTTGTTTCCACCTTCCTTGCAGCTGTGATCGCGGTCATCGCAAGCTTCATTTTCCCCGTGACCATCACCCTCACGGACGCAGCCACCGACGCTGCTCCCGACAGCTTTGCTTCGATATTCACCGGACTTCTTAACAACATCGTCTCCAACCCCATCGGCTCGATAGTCTCCGGAAACTACCTCGGCATCCTGTTCTGGGCGATCGTGCTCGGCTTTGCGTTCAAGGCAGCGTCCGACACCACCAAGAAGTTCCTCGCAGATGCATCCGACGCAGTCACCAAGGCAGTCCGCTTTGTAATAAACCTCGCTCCCTTCGGTATCCTCGGCCTCGTGTTCTCCGCAGTTTCCACCAGCGGCCTTGCCATCTTCACCGAATACGGCAAGCTCCTGCTGATCCTCGTCGGCTGCATGCTGGTAGCGGCGCTTGTTGTCAACCCCATCATGACCTTCATAGTCATCCGCAAGAACCCGTATCCGCTGGTGTTCAAGTGCCTGAAGGAAAGCGGCGTTACCGCATTCTTCACCCGCTCCTCGGCAGCTAACATCCCCGTTAACATGACCCTGTGCGAGAGCCTCGGACTTGACCGCGAGTTCTACTCCGTGTCCATCCCCCTCGGCGCTACCATCAACATGGCAGGCGCGGCGGTCACCATCACCGTCATGTCCCTCGCCGCGGTTCACACCCTCGGCATGAGCGTAAGCGTTCCCGTAGCGATCGTCCTGTCCGTCATGGCCGCTCTGGGCGCATGCGGCGCATCCGGCGTTGCCGGCGGCTCGCTGCTTCTGATCCCCATGGCCTGCTCGCTGTTCGGCATCTCCAACGATGTTGCAATGCAGGTCGTCGGCGTCGGCTTCATCATCGGCGTCATTCAGGACTCTGTCGAGACCGCGATCAACTCCTCCTCCGACGCACTGTTCACCGCCGTTGCGGAATTCAAGCAGTGGCGCAAGGCAGGCAAGGAAATAAAGTTCTAAGCCAAATATACTCAAAGCCCCGGCTTCGCCTGAAGCCGGGGCTTTTTTGCATTGCCTCGCTATTGCGCGGAAATGATTTTTGTGCAATAATAATAAGCATCACTTTGCCAAAGGCCACCGGAGGACAGGCAATGAAAACTTACACCATTATAGGCGGCGTAAACGGCACTGGCAAAAGCAGCCTTACCGGCGTTTTGAAAACGCAGACGACCGATCTTGGAATTGTAATAGATGTTGACAAAATAAGCGCGCAGAACGGCGGCAGCGCCCTGACCGGCGGCAGAATAGCGCTCGAGCGCATAGCGGACTGCCTGAAAAAAAACGTCAGCTTTACGCAGGAGACAACTCTTAGCGGCCGCAAAACGGAGATAACCGCCGCGCAGGCAAAGCGGCAGGGCTATTTTGTGCGCCTGTATTATGTTGGGCTTGACACGTTGGAAGAGAGCCTTGCACGAATAGAAAACCGCGTCCGCCGCGGCGGCCACAACATAAAGGACGAGGATGTGCAGCGGCGCTTTGCCGGGCGCTGGGCTGCAGTCGCCAAGGTTTTGCCCTACTGCGACGAAGCACTTTTTTTCGATAACGACAACGGCTTTGTCGAAGTCGCCGAGTATGCAAACGGCGAGCTTATACTAAAGGGCAGCACGCGCCCGGAATGGGTGCTCAAGCTTGCCGACTACCTGAAGCGGCCGCACGAAAGCATCGGAGGACACAATGAGTTTTGACAAGATAAGCACGCTTTCCGTCCGCGAAACGTTTGTCCGCGAGATCGAGAACAAGATACTGTCCGGCGAGCTGAAGCCGGGGGACAAGCTGCCGCCGGCAAGGCAGCTGTGCAAGATCATGGGCGTGAGCCTCACGGTGGTCAATGCTGGAGTCAGCGAGCTTGCATCCAAGGGCTTTGTTGAGGTCAAGCCGCGCCACGGCACATACGTCGCCGACTACATCGAAAACGGAAACACCGAAACCTTCTTTGCGATCATCCGCTATAACGGCGGCAAAATTAACGCCAAGGAGTTCCGCTCGTTCACCGAAAGCCGCGTTGCGCTCGATCCGCTCATAGCGGAGCTTGTTATAAAGCGCGCCTCCGACGAGGAGATTGCCTCGCTCGGCGGCATTATCGAGGAGATAAAAAAATCCGAGGAGCTGCACGAAACGTGCAGGCTGATAACGCATTTTTATCACAAAATGTACATCATCAGCCAGAATTCGTTCTGCGCGCTGCTTTATAACTCGACCATGTCGCCGCAGATCGGCATGTATGAGATGTTCATCGAAAAAAACGGCCTTCAGCCGGTCATCGACAACATGGAGGCCGAGCTTAAGTGCCTTATTGCGCGCGATATCGAGCATGCGCGCATGTACGCCGCAAGCGGCCAGATGAGCGCGATCGAGGGGCCGTACTCCGTGATTTAAATATATCCTTTCGCTGTCGGGAAATTTTCCCGGCAGTTTTTTCATTCCTACTTGACAAAAAAATCGCCAAGTGCTATTCTATCTGTGACCACTTCACCAGAACACAAGTGCAAAAAAGGAGTAGACTTATGAGAGAACTTATAGTAAAACTCGCAAAGCACATCACCGACTGCATGGACGTTACTCTCGGCAAGGCCAAGATGGACGAGAGCCGCCCGGAATATTGGATGCTCGATGAGATACTCACCGACGAGATGGCGCAGCTTATGCTGAAGATGAAGGTTCGCAAGCCCTACACTCCGGCCGAGCTTGCCAAAAGGATCGGCTGGGAGGAAAGCCGCGTCGGGAAGCTGCTCGAGGAGCTTGCGCAGATCGGCATCGTTGAGTACAACTGGCACAACGCCGACCGGCACAAGCAGTATTTCGTCCCCGTTTTCGTTGTCGGCAGCAGCGAAAACATGATATACAACAAGGAGCTGTTTAAGCGCGTTCCCGAAAAGGTCGGCGAATTTTCGTATCAGATGAGCTACCTGCCCATGGAGAGCATTTCGCACATGATACCTCCCGGCGGCGGCGGACTGGGCTTCCACGTTATCCCCGTTGAAAAGGCCATCCCGAAGGAGAGCCGGTCGCTTGACGTTGAACATATCTCATATTGGCTCGATAAATACAAGGAGCGCGATCAGTTTGCCATTGCGCCCTGCCAGTGCCGCAAGGCGATGGTTACGCGCGGCGAGGGCTGCGGCGAGCTTGAGGATAATGTCTGCATCCTTCTCGGCGACTATGCGCAGTACCTTTGGGAGACCGGCAAGGACGTGAAAAAAGCAAGCTACGACGAGGTCGTCGCGCTGCTCGAGCGATGCGAGGAAAACGGCTACATGCACCAGATAACAAACGGCGACGGCCCGGACGAGATATTCGCTATCTGCAACTGCACCATCGGCTCGTGCTTCGGTCTGCGCTGCTCGCAGCTTTTCAACAACCCCAACTGCTCCGCCTCCGCCTACCGTGCGCGCGTTACGCCCGAAAACTGCGTTGCCTGCGGCAAGTGCGTCGAGGCATGCCCGACAGGCGCGGCAAAGCTCGGTCAGAAGCTGTGCACCCGTGAGGGCGCGGTGGAATACCCCACCGTCACTCTGCCCGACGAGACCCTCGACTGGGGCAGGAAAAATTGGAACTACAACTACCGCGAGGATAACCAGATCCAGTGCTACGACACAGGCACCGCGCCCTGCAAGACCGCCTGCCCTGCGCACATTGCAATTCAGGGCTACGTCAAAATGGCCGGCGAGGGCAGATACGACGAGGCGCTCCAGCTTATAAAGCAGGATAACCCCTTTCCGGCGGTGTGCGGCTCGATATGCAACAAGCGCTGCGAAAACGCCTGCACACGCGGCACGGTCGATGATCCGATATCCATCGACGCGATAAAGAAATTCGTAGCCTCGCGCGAGCTGAACGCGGAGCATCGCTACATTCCCAAAAAGCTGCGCCACAAGGGCGACGAGATCGACTACACGCAGAAGATTGCCGTCATCGGCGCAGGCCCTTCGGGCATGAGCTGCGCGTATTTCCTCGCGAATATGAGCTACCCCGTCACCGTTTTTGATAAAGACCCCATTCCCGGAGGCATGCTTACCAAGGGTATTCCTTCCTTCCGCCTTGAAAAAGACATTGTCAATGCCGAGATCGATGTTCTCCGGGAAATGGGAGTTGAATTCAAGTGCGACGTTGAGGTCGGCAAGGATGTCACCATCCCCGAGCTGCGCGAGCAAGGCTACAAGGCGTTTTATCTCGCCATCGGCCTGCAAAAGGCCGTCCGCCTCAACGTTGAGGGCGAGGAGCTTGACGGCGTTATCGGCGGCATTGATTTTCTGCGCGGCGTAAACCGCGGCGAGACCACGTCTGTCAGCGGCGACACGGTCGTTATCGGCGGCGGCAACGCTGCGATCGACGTTGGCCGCGCGGCGACCAGGCTCGGAACCGGCAAGGTCAGCCTTTTCTGCCTTGAAAGCGACGAGGAAATGCCCACCGTTCCCGACGAGAAGAACGAAGCGATAGCCGAGGGCATCGAGATAAACAACTGCTGGGGTCCGAAGCGCATCATCGGCGAAAACGGCCGTGTCACGGGCGTTGAGTTCAGGCGCTGCCTGTCAGTGCGCGACGAAAACGGTCGATTTGCGCCGAAATTCGACGAGAGCGAAACGATCGTCGTTCCCTGCGCGAACGTCTATGTCTCCATCGGTCAGTGCGCCGACTGGGGCAATGTCCTTTCCGGCACAAAGGTCGAAACGCAAAACGGCCGCCTTGTCAAAACCGCGGAGATCACCTGGCAGACCGCCGATGCGGATATCTTCGGCGGCGGCGATATCGCAACGGGGCCTAAATACACCATCGACGCGATCGCAAACGGCCGCGAGGGCGCAACGAGCATCCACCGCTTCGTGCATCCCGGCCACAGCCTGACGATCGCGCGCAATCTGCGCAATTTCAAGGAGCTTGACAAGTCGGATGTCGTCATCCCGGTCGAGAAGCTGAACGCGCCGGAACGGCAGTTTAACGAAAACGACGAGAGCAAGACCAAAACCATGCGCGATAACCGCGTGGGGCTTACCGAGGCGCAGGTCAAGCTCGAGGCCTCGCGCTGCCTCAGCTGCGGCAGGACGGTCGTTGACGAGAAAAAGTGCATCGGCTGCGGACTTTGCACCACAAAGTGCAAGTTTGACGCGATCCACCTCAACCGCACTCACCCCGAGTTTGCAAACTACATTAACGGCGACTATGCAAAGCAGGCAGTGCTCAAGCACGGCATAAAGCGCGTCGCCAAGCTCACAGTAAAGCGTATTACCGGCGCGAAATAAGGTGGCATCATGCACGAAATGGGAACCGTAATGTACGTTATCCGCGCCGTAAACGAGGTCTGCGAGCAAAACAAGCTCAGCAAGGTCGCGTCCGTCACGCTTGAGATCGGCGAGGTTTCCGGCATTATCCCGGAGTATATCCAAAATTTTTGGCACTGGGCTGTCACTAAGGAAAAATGCCTCCGGGATGCCGAGCTGATCATAGAGCCGATAAAAGCCGTTACTCGCTGCGGCAACTGCGGAAAAACCTACGAAACAGTCAAATACGCCAAGGTCTGCCCTCACTGCGGCAGCGAGAACACCTGGCTCGAGACCGGCAACGAGTATAACATCAAAGAGATCGCCGTTTTTTTAGAGGCGAATTAGGGCAGTCACGGATACGGCTATCTCTGGTTGCCCGGTTCGAGGGTGCGGAGGAAACCGCAGCTGCCACGAGCCATATAAGATTGTGCTATATTAGTGCAAAATTTGTGCCGCCGCTTGCTACGGTTAAGTCGGCAGTCTCCGGTCGGGCTGACGCAATAAACGTATCCGTGACTGCGTAAATGCGCCTCTAAATGCCTTCCCCTTGCGGAGCTTGAGGGGAAGGTGTCACCTTGTGACGGATGAGGTGTTATTAAATCTGCGGTGCTAACCGCCACATTATTAAAAACGGGCGGCCAATGGCCGCCCCTACGATTCTATTTTGGTGCCGACCAGACCATAACATGCGGAGCGGGCAAGCCCGTTCCCTACAAGGGTGCGGTGCAAACTTCAGCTGCGTTCTCATGTAGAGCGGCAGTTTTCCGGTTTGGTCAGCAGTCTCGAACCGGGCTGACGCAATAAACGTATCCGTGACTGCGTAAATGCGCCTCTAAAAAAAACGGAACGGGCAAGCCCGTTCCCTACGATTCTTTTTACTTTTTACCTCGCAGACGCAGTCTGCGCTGTTGTGCTACCAGAGAAAACCGTATCGGTAGGCGCCCCAAAGTGCCGCTAAAAAAGCAGCGACAAACAGCGCGACGAGCACGGCTCTCACTTTCTTTGAGCGCAAAAGCGTGAGTCTCGGCTCGCAAACGGGCGCGTTTTCTTCGGTCTCGCTCGGCTCCTCCGGAGTCGCGCCCGGCTTCGGCTCGGGTATAGACGTGCGCGCACGGGCAGCGAGATTGTCCAATCTGTTTTCGACCGCCTTCTGGCGCTCGATGAGCTTCTTGCCGGTCATCGCGTCGCGGTTAAACGGCTCCTCGGCCAGGATCTCATCAAACAGAGCATCGGCCTCGTCGCGAAAGCCCATCGTCATGAGCTGATACGCCTTGTCCATTTTTCGCTTGTGCATCCGCTCGTCCGGCGAGCGCTCAAGCAGCTCTTCAAGCAGCGTTTTATCCTCCATATGCCGATATCCCCTTTCAATGTTGGATAAATATTTTACCATCCAATTCCGGGGCGGTCAATGGTTCGACAAAGAATCTTGAATTTTTCGGACACATGTATTAAAATCATGGCGGAGGACAAACTATGAAAAAGCTTGCGATATTTGATTTGGACGGAACTTTGCTGTACACGCTTGAGGATCTGCACGCCTCGACGAATTTTGCGCTCGAAAGCGAGGGCTTGCCGAAGCGCAGTCTTGACGAGGTTCGGCGCTTTGTCGGAAACGGCATACGGAAGCTCATTGAGCGCGCCGTGCCGGACGGCTGCGCACCGGACGTGACCGACCGCGTGTTTGCGGCTTTCAAGCGCCACTATGCGGAAAACTGCATGGTTTTGACGCGACCCTACCCCGGCATACCGGAAATGCTCGACGCGCTCAAGGCGCGCGGCTGGCAGCTCGGCGTTGTGTCGAACAAGGCAGACGAGCCGGTGAAAGCGCTCATTGCGCATTATTTTCCCGGCGTGTTCGACAGCGTCGTCGGAGAGCGCGAAAATGTCCGCAAAAAGCCTGCACCGGACAGCGTTTTTGAGACCGTAGGCAGCCTCGGCTGCGATATCGGACAGGCCGTTTACATCGGCGACTCCGACGTTGACGGGCAGACCGCCGCGAACGCCGGATGCGACTGCATTCTGGTATCCTGGGGCTTTCGCGGCAGAGAGACGCTTTTGCCCTTTGGCTGCCCGATAGCCGACAGCACCGGCGAGCTGCTCACAATACTTACGGAGGGCGAGAAATGAAGATAAACAAGCCGCTTTCCGCCGCGCTTGCGGCCGCCGGACTCGGCTACGCCATCGGGAACCTCAACCCGGCCTACGTCATGGGTCTGCGCAAGGGATATGACATTCGCAAAAAGGGCTCGGGCAATGCCGGGGCGACAAATCTGATGATACTCGAGGGCAAGAAGGCCGGCGCATTCGTCATGTGCTTTGATATCAGCAAGGCCGCTGTGAGCGTTGGACTTGCGCGCAAGCTGTTTTTGCAGAGCAAATATGCAGGTGAAGCCGCCGGTGCCGCCTGCGTTCTTGGGCATATGTACCCGGCGCTGATGCATTTTCGCGGCGGCAAGGGTCTTGCCTGCCTCGGCGGCGTGATCCTCGCGTTCGGCGTGCACGACTTCCTCACCACGCTGTTTCTCGAGTCGGTGCTGCTGATGGCGACGCGCTATCTCTGCCTTGTGCCGATAACCGGCTCGATATTTTATCCGATCTACCACGGCATCGAGCGCGGCGACTGGCGCGCGGCCGCGATACTCGGCACGATCACCCTGCCCATGCTCTCCAAGCACACCGAAAACCTGGAGCGCATCAAGCGGGGCAAGGAGCTGAAGCTCGATTTCCTCTGGGATAAGGACGGCGAGCTTGACCGCATCGGCTACGTCGAATCGGAATTTTAGTGGCGCATTGACGCACCTACGGATACGGTTATCTCTGGTAGCCCGGTTCGAGACACTGGTGGAAACAATAGCGTTTCGCGTAACGCAAGTGCGACGCTGAGTTTTGCGGTGCACCCGTAGATGGTGGAAACCGTGTGTGCCTCGAGCTACAGCAGTGCAATGCTGAATTTTTCGCCGCACCCATTGGCTCTCCTGTCAAGGGGAGCAGGCAGCTTTGCTGCCGAGGGGTTGAATAAAAGCGCCTAATTCACTATCAGCTATTAGCTCTCCGCTGCGGCCAAAGGTCGCTCGTAGGGAACGGATAAATCCGTTCCCTACAAGGCGCGGTGCAAAACACAGCATCGCACTACCGTGTGGCGAGGCACGCACGGTTTCCTACGCAGTTCCGAACCGGGCTACCAGAGATATATGTATCCGTAGCTGCCCCAATGCGCCACTAAAAAAGAAAGGTTGATGGTTTTTGAGTTATAGCTTCACGCAGCTTTTGTGGCTGTTTTTCATTTACGGCTTTGCCGGCTGGTGTGTGGAGGTCATCTTCCACGCGGCAAACAAGGGCATATTTATTAACCGCGGCTTCCTCATCGGGCCGATCTGCCCGATCTACGGCTACGGCCTTGTTGCGGTCATACTGGCACTGACTCCGATAAAGGATAACGTGTTTTTGGTGTATATAGGCAGCGTCATCATATGCTCGGTGTTCGAGCTGATCGTCGGCTGGGCATCGGAGAAATTCATGCACACCCGGCTGTGGGACTACACGGATAACGCCTTCAACATCGGCGGCTATGTATGTCTGAAATTCTCGCTGCTGTGGGGCGTGGGCTGCATCTGCATCCTGTACATATTCCACCCGATGGCGATGAAGCTTGTGTACCTGATCGAGGCCATACCGCGCACGCACGGCAATATTATGCTGTGCATAATCTCCGCGGCGTTTTTGTGCGACCTCGGCATAACGGCCGTGAACGCCTTCAAACTCGATGCGCACATGCGCGCGATCGACGATGTTGCAAAGGCGCTCGAGAAGGTGTCCTACGGCATCGGCGACGGCCTGACCGACGGCACGCTCAAGGTTCAGGAGAGCCGCGCCGAGGCCGAGCGTCTGCGTGAAAAGCTCAAGGGGCTGCTTGAGGAGCGCAACCTTGTCCACCGTCACCTGCTGTCGGCGTTCCCGCGCCTGAGCCAGACAGAGTACCGCGCGGCATTTGAGCGCATTCAGGAGCACAGAAAAAATTTGAGCGAAAAGGTAAAAAACAAAGCAAATGAAATTCGTGAGAATAAATAATATAAACGACGAGATGTTTGCTCCTGCAATGGAGCTTTACGGCATAAGCTTTCCCTACAACGAGCAGCGCGAGCCGGATTCTCAGACAAAAATAATGAGTGACCCGGAGTATCATTTCGAGCTTATCTATGAAAATGAAAGCTTCGTAGGAACGGTGCTCAGCTGGGAAAACGCGGACTTTATTTACATCGAGCATTTCTGCATGCTGCCGGATGTGCGCGGCCGCGGCTGCGGAGCACGTGCGCTGGAGCTGCTCCGGGCGCGCGGCAAGACGATCATTCTGGAGATCGATCCGCCCGTGGACGATATCAGCCGGCGCAGAAAGGGCTTTTACGAGCGAAACGGCTTTTTCCGATTCGCAAACCGCAATCTGGACGGCGACGAGCGCGATCTTTCCCAAACGCCTTATCTCGTTCAAATGATTAAATACTTCAAAGATGCATAAACACACGCACCCCCGCAGCCGGTTTTTCCGTTTCTGCGGGGGTGCGTGATTATTTTTTGTGCCTATTCTTTTATGCGCCGCTTTACAAACGCCCTTCCGTCAAATGCCCAAATTTCCTCAAACCCACAGGCCTCAAGCAGCCTTTGCGCGTCGTCGAACGCGCAATCCACGGTCGCCGCGTGGTGCGAATCGGAGGAGATCGTCACGCGGGCGTTTCGCCGTCTGAGCTGCTCCAATATCCATCGGGAGGGGTATGGCGTCGTCCGCCAGCCGCGGCTGATGGCTCCGGTGTTGACCTCAAAGACCTTGCCCGCCGAAACAAGCGCATCCATCGCGTTCAGCGCGGCGGCTCGATAGCGCAGGCTGGTTTCGTCAAAGAAGCGTTCCTTCTCGTCGAACTTGGTCAGCAGGTCGAAGTGACCGACCACCTGCGCGCGGGGCGCGTCGGCAACGCGCCTGAGCTGGGCAAAGTAACATTCCGCCGCCGCGTCGCTGTCGCCGTCAAAAGCCTCCGCCAAAAAGCGGCGCGTCGTCTCCGGGCTGTCGTCCACGGTGGGATAGGCCGCCGGATCGCCGCCGCCGGGCAGAAAGTGCGCCGAGCCGATGGCATAGTCAAACGGTTCGAGCCATTTTTCGTCGCTGAGCACGTCCCATTCCACGCCCGCGTACACGGCAATCCGCCCGGCATACGCCGCCTTGAGCCG
>ERZ779851.3032-NODE-3032-length-11794-cov-6.346537_pt1 | contig 11794 bp, 9 predicted proteins | sample MGYA00511094_ERZ779851 | MGnify/ENA primary metagenome ERZ779851 (study PRJEB29588, sample SAMEA2155512) | human gut metagenome | biome: human gut; feature: human-associated habitat; material: faeces | place: Denmark | collected 2008/2010 ...
TATACTATTTCTTACTCCAAATTTCTCTATCAGATGCATTAACGGCATTCATCCCTCACCTATATTCTATATTGAGGTGGTGGGTATTTCTGCCTGTTTTTTAGATAAATTTTGTATTTATTTTTTTGAAATGATTGAAATTTTCACTTAAATAAGGTGTTTAATGTATAATAAAGATACACAATCTTAACACAAACGTAATCTTTTTTTGCTTTATGTTAAGAAATGCTTGCTTATAATAAATTTCAGGAGGTTTTTTTATGCCAGCAGGTTATACACATTATATTTTTGGTGAACAGGTTTTAGATCAACTTGATGAAAACATCAAGAAAAGAATCATGCCCTACATTGATTTGTATCATATTGGGATTCATGGTCCAGATATTCTTTTTTATTATGATGTCTATAAAAAGAATCCCGTTAAATCATTAGGGTTTGGAATGCATCAGCTTCCTGCCAACTCTTTCTTTAAACATGCAAAAGAGCTTATTAAACAGGATGCCACAGATGCAACGCTCGCTTATACTATTGGATTTATTACTCACTTTACACTGGATAGTTCTTTACATCCTGAAATTGGTGTTTTAGAGAATACATTATCTATGACTCATAGCTTACTAGAATCTGAACTAGATAGAGAATTACTTGTAAGAGTTGGAAGAGATCCTTTGACTGCCAATTTAACAACACATATTCATCCTGATTACACAATTGCGTTGGTCATTGCACCATTCTTTGATTTAAAGGCTGAAGAAGTAGATAAAGCATTACATGATCTACTATTTATCTTAAAGTGGCTTGTAGCCCCTACTAAATTGAAGAGAAGCTTTGTCTTAAGTGTAATGAAGTTAGGTGGTATGTATGAAGAATATAAAGGATTACTTATTAACTATGAAAAAGATGAACATGCTGCCAATGATATCAATCATTTAATAGAAATGAAGGATGAAGCAGTGCCTTTAGCCGTATCACTCATTAATGAGTATGTTGACCATCTTGATGATGATTACTTAAATGAAAGGTTTAATAGAAACTATGAATAAACTAACTAAACTAGAAAAATACTGGATCTTGTATGATGTCGGTAATAGCGCCTTTATCCTACTTGTTGCTACTATCATCCCGATTTACTTCAACTATCTTGCGTCTCTCGCAAAGATCAGTGAAGTCAACTATTTAGCTTATTGGGGATATGCATCTTCTTTCACAACTCTTATTGTTGCTATTATTGGACCAGTGCTTGGTTCTATTGTGGATACAAAGGGGTATAAGAAACCAATCTTTACGATTAGTATGATCATAGGTGTAATGGGCTTAGCCTGTTTTTCAGTTCCTAAGTCTTGGATTATATTCTTAGGTGTATTCGTTATTGCGAAGATTGGTTATAATGCAAGTCTTATTTTCTATGATTCCATGCTTCTAGATATTACAGATGACAAGCGTATGGACTATGTTTCATCTCAAGGATATGCATGGGGTTATATTGGAAGCTGTGTGCCTTTTGTAGTCAGCTTAGTGTTCGTCTTATTCTATGAAAAGATGAGTATTCCATTTAACGGCGCTATGACAATCGCCTTCTTAATCAATGCATTATGGTGGTTGGGTATGACATTACCACTCTTAAAGAACTATAAACAGGTAAATTTCGTAGAGAAACAAGAGCATCCTATTCGTGATAGTTTTAAACGTTTAGGACATACTCTTTCTACTTTAAATGAAGATAAGAAAGTATTCTTCTATTTGATTTCTTTCTTCTTCTATATCGATGGTGTTTATACAATCATTGAAATGGCCACTGCCTATGGCAGTGCCCTTGGACTTAATACAAATGGATTATTAATTGCCTTATTAGTGACTCAGATTGTTGCTTTCCCATTTGCGCTCATCTTTGGACGTTTATCTAAAAAATACTCAACAGATAAACTTATTAAAGTATGTATTATTGCCTATACCGGTATTGCCTTATTTGCGATTCAGTTAGATAAACAATGGGAATTCTGGATCTTAGCTATTTTTGTAGGTATGTTCCAGGGCGCTATCCAGGCATTATCTCGTTCTTATTTTGCGAAGATTATTCCACCTCAGAAATCAGGTGAATACTTTGGTTTATTTGATATCTGTGGTAAGGGTGCATCCTTCATGGGTACAACTCTTGTAGGGCTCATTTCACAGCTTACAGGACATATAAACTATGGCGTGGCAATGATTTCAGTCATGTTTGTGATTGGATTCTACTTCTTCCAAAAAGCGGCAAAATTATAAGAGGCATCCGCCTCTTTTATTTTGCCTGGAATTGTTTTCTATAGTCTGCAGGAAAACCACCAAAATAAGCATTAAACTTCTTATAGAAGTAGTTTAAATTAGAAAAACCATTTTCCTGTGCTATAAGGTAAATAGGTTTTTCAGTATTGATAAGTTCCTTTCCTACTTCTTCCATACGATAGTAGTTCACTAGTTTCTTGAAGGTATAGCCTGTTGCTTTTTGAATGGCACGTGAGAGATAATCAGGATTATAGCCGAACTTCTCTGCTGTTTCCATAAGAGTACAATCTCGATAATGTTGTTCTATGTATTGAATGATTTCTGTCATGTAGCTCTTATTATTTTCTTTAAATTGTTGTTCCATATTCATCTGATATCTTTGAGCCATTTTTATAAATAGAAGAGAAAAATAAGAATCAAGAATAGAAATTGCAAATAAAGAAGGATCTAAATACTCGCACAAAATCATTTCTATAAGCCACACTACATAATCATGATCATCTTCTCTATTATTAAAAATAATATAATCATTGTGCTGTGCTTTTTGATCTATAATATTTGTCAGGAAAGTCACAATCGGGTTTACCGAAGAAAATTTACTAATAAATGAGTCACTAAAATAAGAGCGATCCATTTGAAAGTTGAAGATAATATCATTTTCTGTAGGCATTAAGACTGTATGCTTTGAATTAACATCTAAAAGAATCATATCCCCTGCATGAAGTATCACTTCTTTATCATTTACAATTGCATAACAATGTCCAGAATAGACATATTTCATTTCTACATAGCTTCTTGTATGTAGTGGCACAAATGAATATCTTGTCTGTTTTGAACAATAAATCGGAAAAGCAAGAACTTCATCTGTAATTATCTGCTCATCATAAAATAAAGTATGTTTTTCTTTTGTGGTTTGATATCTATCAATTGTGAATTGAACTATTTTTTCATCGTCTTTATTAATATGCTTTTCAATGTAGTCATCTGAATGATTCGGGTGACTTTTATAATATTGTTCTTTTTTAGTAAGAGGAGTAATCTTACTTCTTAATTCTTCTATTTTCATTATTATCACCTATTTTAACTATAACATCGGTTTTTGACAGTCTGCAAGTGTGTTTATGATATTTTAATCGCTTTCATAAAACATTATGATAAGCATGTAAGTTAACTTAACAAATATCAATTTTGGAGGAAAATACAAATGGCAAAGGATTATACTTCTTTAGCTAAAAAGATTGTAGAAAATGTCGGTGGAGAAAATAATGTGATCTCACTTGTACATTGTGCAACAAGATTAAGATTTAAGCTTATTGATGAAAACAAAGTTAATATGGATGTTTTAAAACAGACTGAAGGTGTTATTACTGTAATGAAAGCAGGAGGACAGGTTCAGGTTGTTATTGGAAATAAGGTAGATACTGTCTATGATGCAGTACTTAGCTGTACAAATATTAATGCTGGTAACAGCGAAGAAATGGAAGACACAGGAAACAAAAACCTTCTTAATACTCTATTAGAGACAATTTCTGGTATCTTCTCACCAATGCTTGGTGTTATGTGTGGTGCCGGTATGTTGAAGGCATTACTTATTCTATGCACTACATTGAATATACTAACTGCTGATATGGGAACATACAAAATTCTTTATGCAGCTGCAGATAGTGTATTTAATTTTATGCCAATTATCTTAGGTTATACAGCTGCAAAGAAGTTTAAATGTAATCCATTTCTTGCGATGTCTATTGCAATGTCACTTCTTTATCCAACTATGACTGCCGCATACTCAGAGGGTACGAAATTGACATTCCTTACAATACCAGTGACTCTTGTAAGCTATGCTTCTTCTGTCATGCCAATCATTATTTCTGTATATGTTCAAAGCAAATTAGAAAAGCTATTAAAGAAGATTATTCCAGAAGTATGTAAGTTATTCTTAACACCATTATTAGAACTTTCCATTATGGTACCAGCTACATTCTTAGTCATTGGTCCATTCATGGATAAGTTTGGTAAATTACTTGCATCAGGTTATACAGCTATTATGGGATTCAACCCTATTATTGCTGGAGGATTTGTTGGCTTGATCTGGCCTGCAGCCGTTATTTTTGGACTTCATTGGGGCTTTGTACCTATCGTTATGAATAATATCGCAACTTACGGTAGAGATACATTATTTGTTATTACTGGACCTAACAACATGGCTCAGGCTGGTGCAGCACTAGGCGTATTCTTAAAAACTAAAGATAAGAAATTAAAAGAATTATCAGGTTCTGCTGCATTCTCTGCAGTTCTTGCAGGTATTACAGAACCAGCCATTTATGGTGTTACACTACCTTACAAGAGACCATTTGCGATTGCTGCTGTATTTTCATCTATTGCAGGTATGATTGTCGCTGCTGCTGGTACTAGCTGCCCTACTTTACTTGGTACTTCTATTTTAAGTCTTCCTGGCTATATTGGTCCTGGTTTTATAGGTTTTGTGATTGCTTGTGCGATTGCTTATTTTGGTTCAGCTATTTGTACTTATTTATTTGGTTTTAATGATTCTATGCTTCCACAAAATAAAGTTGAAACAAAAGAAAAAACCACTTTAAAAGATGAAACAATCAGTTCTCCTGCCACTGGTGAGATGATTGCCTTAGAAGATGTGAATGATCCTATCTTTTCTTCTAAAGCCATGGGTGAAGGTGTTGCCTTCAAATTAACCGATGGTCATATCTACTCTCCTGTTGATGGTGAAGTCATTATGGCTGCCAAGACTGGCCATGCAGTTGGATTAAAGTCTAATAACGGTGCTGAAGTACTTATTCATATTGGTATGGATACTGTTAACATGAATGGTGAAGGATTTAATGTCTTAGTTAAAGAAGGACAAAAAGTGAGTGTTGGTGATTTACTTGTTGAAGCTGACCTAGAAGCTATCGAGAAAGCTGGTTATGATAATGTAACTCCTATCATTATTACTAATACTACTGAATATAAAGAAATTGTTCCTGTATCTTATGGTGCTAAGACTGCAAAAGAAGAAATCATTGAAGTAAGGGCGGGTAAATAATTATGTTAAACCCTTTTAGAACAATCATCACTCAGGATGCTGAAGTAGATGATCAGAACTCATTAAGACATATTCTCCTTTATGCCAATGATATAGAAATACAGGGTATCGTACAGACATCATCCATCTTTCATTGGAAAGGACAACCAGGAAAAACTGGACCAAGCGATAAGGCTGATTATGATCAGCCTTATCGCTGGACTGGTGTAAAATGGATGCAGGACGTAATGGATGATTATGCTGTAGACTATAAACATCTTGTGACTCATGATGCCAACTACCCTTCTCCTGATCATTTAAGAAGTCTTATTAAAATTGGGAATATTGGATACCCAGGAGAAATGGATGCTTCTACACCAGGCTCAGAATTAATTAGAGAAAAAATATTAGATGATGATCCTAGACCACTTTATATTCAAGTTTGGGGTGGTACTAATACAATTGCCCGTGCTCTTCATGATATTGAGCAGGATTATAAAAATAATGAGAACTGGTTATCAATCAAAGAAAAAATAGAAAAGAAAGTTATTTTAACTGCCTGTGGTGAACAGGATAATACGTATCAGAACTATATTTCAGAAGTTTATCCAAACATTCAGTTTGTGAAATGTGTGATGATGAATAGTTATGGATACGGCTGGAATAATATGCCTGAAGGAAGCAGTAAAGAGACTCTTAGAGCTGATTTCATGAAAGAACATATTCTTAATAAGGGTGCTTTAATGAGTGGTTACGCTACCTGGGCTGATGATAAGTATTATGAAGGTGAAGAAAATAGATCACAATTTGGTTCAAACAAGAACCTTCTTGTTGACTGGTGGGGAAAGAAATATGGTATGGGTACACATATTCCTTATGATTTCTTATCTGAAGGTGATTCCCCTACTTTCTTCTGTTTACTGCCATGGGGGTTAAGATGTCTTGAAGATTTCTCATATGGAGGATTATCTGGAAGATATATAAAAGATAATACTAAGAAGAATTCTAAGGGAGTTACTTTAAATTACTGGAATCCTGTAGAAGACCTCTATATTGATAAATATACAGAATCTATGTGGTATTATGTTTCTTCTATTCAAAGAGATCTTGCAGCAAGAGCTTCTTGGTGTATCACCGATGATAAAGAAGAAGCGCCTGTACTATCTATCCAGGAATCTCTTGACATGAAAGCTGATAAAGGTACAACTGTAGAGCTTCATATAAATAAAGAAGAACATGTACTCTATAAAATAAAGTATTATAAAGATGCTTCTAGTTATAAAGGAAATGTTTCTGTTAGTTTAGATGATTCTATCAAGATTGAAATTCCTGATGATGTAAAAACAAATGATATCCTTCATATCATTATAGAAGCAACTAACGATTATAAGCACAAGATTTCACGATTCACACAAATTATTATCAAAATCAATTAAAAAGTGAGCTGTAACATATGCGTTACAGCTCATTTTTTAGTCTATTCTTTCAAATACCATTGTTGCCTGAATCTTATCTCCTCCAAGGAATCCTTTTGATCCAGAAGATGAAGTAGAAATAGTATGTAGCTTATATCCCTTTTCAGCCTGTTTATTGATTTCAGCCTGCTAGTTAGTCAAACTTTTAGTACCAGAGCCTGTACCTAGAAACTTTTCAGTGAGCACAACCTGTAATACGACATACTTATCTCTATTATCATGTGAAGCTTTACCTGCCACATCATCCCACATAAGAACGCCTCCCTTCTATATTTCTATTATAGTAGAAATGATTCTTAGATGCGTTGAGCAAGCCTTTGACAGCACCTTATTTAAGGTGTTTATTTAATATTTTTATATTTTGTGACTTTAATAGATTCAGTAAATAATCATAATTATCCGATAAAGCATCTATCTTAATCAATTTCTTTCCCATCTTATCATATAAGATCATTGCATCCTTCTTATCAATGATTACTTGTCCAATATCAGTGATAAATAACACCTTCTTAGTATGAAATATTCTATGTATCTCTAATTGAGAATCATCTACTTTTACACCCCATACAGATGCCCAGGCCACACCATATAAACCAATAGCCCCAAAGATAGAAGAGACATACAGATGTCCCATTTCTACTGTTTCATTGCCTTTCAGATAGAAATAACTAAATACAAGAAACATAATCAATCCTAGAATGAACTGTGACATACAGGCATACTTCAACACTGCTGGTGCTTTGACTCTATAATGTATAGTACTTATGTTCTCATCAGTCGTTTTACTAGAAGATAAATGAGATATCACTTCGCCGATAATACCTAGCAGAATCGCAATAACTATATATCTAATGATCGTTTCTATCATATCTGTTCACCTCTTATACATAAATTATATTGTATCAATTAATATACTACAAGACACAAAAGAATCCCCTAGGATCTCCTAGAGGATACTTATTAACCCCAGACTTCTTCTGCGATTTCTTTTACAAGTTTTAATTTAGCCCATTGTTCTTCTTCTGTTAGTTTATTACCAATCTCACATGATGCAAAACCACATTGTGGGCTTAATGATAAGCGTTCAAGAGGTATATACTTGCTTGCTTCCTTAATTCTCTGAATGACTTTTTCTTTATCTTCTAATTCTGGACGTTTAGTAGTGATTAATCCTAAGACAACTTTCTTATCACCAGATACTTTTGCAAGAGGCTTGAAACCTCCTGAACGTTCATCATCATATTCTAAGTAGTATGCATTCACATTTTCTTCACCAAATAATAAATCAGCCACACCATCATAAGCACCTGAACTAAAGAAAGTAGAATGATAATTACCACGACATACATGTGTATTGATTTCTAAGTCCTTTGGACTTGCTGCAACAACTTCATTGTTAAGTTCTAATAATCTCTTTTTATAATCTTCTAATGCATCACCAGTACGTCCTGTAAGACCACGTGCAAGTTTTGGATTGACCATACCACCCCATACACAATCATCAAACTGCAATACACGGCATCCTGCATCATAAATTTCATGGACAAACTCAATATAAGCCTTGACTACATCAGAGGCAAAAGCCTCTTCATTTTCATAAATGCTTAATGTATTTCTAAGTAACTGTGCTCCTGTAAAGTAAGCATAGAACTGTCCTGGTGAAGGAATAGTCTGTTTGGCTAATGTATTTTCATCCTCAAACTGTTTTACAAATTTGAAATGATCTACGAAAGGATGATGATCACAGCTGATCTTTCCTGTGACATAAGTATCATCAATCATTGCTGCTTCACCATCAAATGTTGTATTACCTTCTATTGTCTTTTTATGTTCGACGCCATTCAATCCCCACATAAAATCTAAATGCCATGTAGAACGTCTAAATTCTCCATCGGTGATTGTATGATAACCTAATTCTTTAATCTTAGTAATAAGTTCTGTAATACATTCATCTTCTACCTTTTTTAATTCTTCTAGATTAATTGTATTATTCTCAAAATCTCTTCTTGCCTTCTTAAGTCTTTCAGGTCTTAAGAAACTACCTACATAGTCATATCTATTCATTTTAATTGTCTCCTTTTTGCGTGAATTCATTGTATCAAAGATAATCTGCAAGTAGAAATACATATAAATGTGTGTTCGTTATAGATTGAGGCTATGGATACGATACATCAGTAATGTACTCGTATTCAAAAATAGAAAACATATTATAAGTGTTATAATCCCTTTTATACCTAGAGTATGCATAGAACTCACTAAAGGCATCATACGAACAATTGAATAGGCGACATTAAATTCTATTAATATGCATGTAGATTGTTTTCTAAATATATATTGTAATATAATCAAAACAATCATTAATGGTAATGAAGTTTTAATAACAGATAAAATTAATTCTTTATACATAGTAACCACTCCTTATTTTCTATTATGACTACTAATTTTAAGAGAATTATGTGATTTATATTAGAAATGTAAATTGTATTGATTATTCCATCATAAAACCGATTATTAGGTTTTCTCATAGAAGAAATGAATTATATTTTATACACTTTTTTTAAACTTTTTTCTTAACTGCTTTAATGTTAATGTTTTCATTATTTAACTTTCTCCCATCAATTCTAACTCTAAAGGCGTTGCTAAAATTTTTACTCTAATTCTATTTTTAGAATTAATAGTAAGCAAAAATTCTCCCATTTCTGCTTGCATTAAAAATTCTTTTTGAGTATCTGTTAGTGGGTTTTGATAAAACAATTTCAAGTATGTTGTTAAGTCATCTTCTTTAAGCATTCCTACCAATTGATACTGACAATTGTTAAATATAGCTGTAGCACTTCTAACACTATCATCATCACCTAAAAAGTCGTGGATGCTCTGTGTTGCTGGAATAAATGCTCCATGATACTTTCTAATTCTACGAGCGATTTGTTCAAATGTTAAAAGAACTTCACTGTCAGTATTTTTTAAATACAAATGGAATTCATCAACTATTACTGCTATATTTTTAATTCTTTTTTTATCATTTTCTTTATCATTTATAATTTTATTTCTAACAATAATATTATTCAAATAAGTTAATAGATTTACTAACTGTGTTGTTATAATTCTTTTGTTTTTACTGTATAATAAATCCTTTACATTAAATGCAATTAAATTTGATTCTAGGTTTACTGAAGTATAACCATTAAATAGCATTGCATCAGTTCCAACCTTAAATCTATCTAATAATATTTCGAGTTTATCTACTATTTTTAATTGTTCTGGATTTGTAATCATCTTACGATAATCTGGTAAGAAATTAATTAAATCAGTAAAAATAGGATAATCTGTATTTTCATATTTTTCTAAAGTAGATATTTTAGTATTCTTTGTTATACCAAATACTTTATACAATTTTTCTATCATATCAAGCATTACTACAACTTCACTTTCTTTTATTTCTTCAAAAGCACACTTAATAAATGTTTCAAGTGAACCTAAATGCTTTGCTAAAGGACAGTCTTCATAATTAATTGATTTAACATCACTATCTTCTTTTTCTTCTTTATCACTTGGAAGAAATCTAACTTGTAGTGGATTTATTATTCCACCACTTGCAGAATACATATCAATATATTCTCCTTTATTTTTCCTAATTAATTTTTCATATTCTCCTTCAGCATCAAATAAAAAACATTTATTTCCACGATTAATTTCATTAATAATCATTTTCTTTAAAGTAAAACTTTTACCTCCTCCAGTTGATGCAATTATTGCTAAATTACTTGAAGGTCTTGTTGCATCTTTATGAAATAAATCAAATATTGTAGGCAATGCAGTATGTATATCTGATCCTATCATATACCCTGTTTCATCATTAAAATGTGTTATTGTCAAAGGGAATGATGCTGCTAATGTTAAGCTTGGAAGATAATTATGATAATCTTCAAAACCATTTTTAGTTATATCAAATGATTGCCAACCTTCCATTTGCCTCATACGAGGAGCATCTAATTTAATGTGAAAAACATCAACGATTTTTTTTAGTTCTTTTATTTTTTCTTCTCTTTGTTTTTTATCACCATTAATTATAATAATGAAATCTACTTCCTTTATTTTTTCATCACCGTTTTTAATTTGAGTCATTAATGCTTGAAAGTTTTCTCTTTCAGTATCCATTTGCGTTGCATCAGACAATTTTCTAGTTGTACTTCTTTCTGATATTAAAAACTCATAATTACTATCAAGTCTTCTTACTAATTCTTCTGTAGGAATTGTATCTTTTATATGAATGCAACACCTAGTATCTGGTACATTAAATAATTCTTCAAAGAACAATTCATCTATAAACGGTGGTATTCTTTTAATGGTTATAATTTGTATTTCTTCTTCATCTGTTTTAATATATCCCATATTTTCTTGAACAAAAAAAGGAGTGATTAATTCAACCAAATTACTCCACATCAATTGTTCTATACTGGCAGTAGACATATATAAATTTACTAAAAATTGATATATTTCTAATTTATTTGTTATAGTTTTAACATTTAATCTAGGTGTCATATTATAGCAATGTATTTTTAATTCCTCTGATATATGTTCTAATGCTTTATCATTATCATTTACTAATACAAAATAATATCTACTTGTTGTTGTTAAATCTTGCTCTTCTAATAATTCTAATCTATCATATCTCTCTTTTAAAAATTCCACTTTTTCTTCTTCATTAGAATATTCCTCAATCAGTCTTGTATAATAATCCTTATTTGCATTAAGATCTATCTTATCATCTAGCTTATATATTCTTAAGTTCAAATCTTTCAGTTGATATAAATACTTTAATTGGTTAAAAAAATTATGTTTTTGAGTATTAGATGTCAAAGATAAATCTATTGCATCTACAGAAAAGACTTTAGCATAACTATTATTACGAAGTTTTATAATTCCATTGTCATTTACAAACTCTGAATTGGTAAATGCTTGTGAATTTTTATATTTGGAATTTAAAATACTTTTTGTTATATATTCATTTTTTATTTTA
>ERZ779851.3033-NODE-3033-length-11787-cov-49.731248_pt1 | contig 11787 bp, 7 predicted proteins | sample MGYA00511094_ERZ779851 | MGnify/ENA primary metagenome ERZ779851 (study PRJEB29588, sample SAMEA2155512) | human gut metagenome | biome: human gut; feature: human-associated habitat; material: faeces | place: Denmark | collected 2008/2010 ...
TGTATGTAGTAGATCATGCCCGTGCCATCGATATGATTTTCCACAAGGGTAAGATAGCCGAGACTTACAACATCGGCGGTTTCAACGAGTGGAAGAACATCGATATCATCAAGGTGGTAATCAAGACTGTTGATAGATTGCTCGGCAGGAAGGAAGGCGAGGATATGGATCTCATCACTTATGTAACCGACAGAAAGGGTCACGATATGCGTTATGCTATTGACTCTAGAAAGCTGCAGAAGGAACTCGGCTGGGAGCCATCTCTCCAGTTTGAGGAGGGTATCGAGGAGACTGTAAAATGGTATCTCGATAACCAGGAATGGATGGATAATGTAACATCGGGTGATTATCAGAAGTATTACGATAATATGTATTCAAACCGATAATAGCTTTTGGAGTAATCGGAACATGTCTCTATTGTAACCGGAACATGTTTCTATTGTAACCGGTGCAAGAGATTCTGTTTTGTATATTGAATCAGGAGTCCTGTATTTGTTTATAACAGCAAATGCAGGACTTTTTGGTTTTATGGCAATTAAAATGCAGTAAATATATTATTATTTCTTAATTTTTTATGCTTTATGTCGAAGAAAACTGAAAACTAGAAAATATTTTTCTATCTTTGCAGCCTTAATGATATATAAAAGAAACAGATATGAAGAAAATAATGTTATCAGGCATCGTTATGGCGGTTGCTACCTTGTCGTGCCTTCCCGTTAAGGGACAGGAAAGGGTGGTTCCTTTTAAATATGGTAATATGGACCACTGGGTAATCAGGAATATCAAAGAATCAGGCATTATCGGAGGAAATCAGAAAACAGTTTATGCCGTTGGGCCTAATATGACTATCAATGGTAATATTCCTTATACCAATAAGGGTGGTTCGCCTTGGGGGTCCTCTAATGTCCTGGCACATGTATCGGGCATCTATAAGACGAATAACTCTGTGTTTCGTGATAAACATGGTAGTGGATATTGTGCCAAACTGGTAACCCATATTGAGAAAGTAAAAGTGCTGGGACTCATCAATATCAAGGTCTTGGCTGCCGGTTCTCTCTTTCTGGGTAATGTTCGTGAACCGATAACAAGTACCAAGGATGGTCCTAAAGCCATCAACTGGGGTATACCATTCACCGCACGTCCTAAGGCTTTGCGCTTTGATTATAAGACATCTCTCCCTCATGCAGCCAATCGTATCAAGCAGAATGGATTTAGCGGAGCCTCTACGGTTGCAGGTCGAGATCATGCTATAGCTGTGCTCTATCTGCAGAAACGGCATGAAGATGCTAAGGGAAATATAACAGCTAAACGTGTGGGTACGATGGTAGTCAGATTCGGAAAGAGTACCGATAGATGGGTGGAAGATGCTACCTATACAATCCATTATGGCGATATCCGCCACATGGCAGGTTATCAGGCTGCTACTATGGGACTGCGATCCACTGACTATGCCCGTAACAGCAAAGGTAAGAGTGTGCCGGTAAAAGAAGTAGGATGGGCGAGTGCTAACGAAAAACCTACTCATCTGATTCTTCAGTTCTCCTCATCCGATGGTGGAGCCTATATCGGAACTCCAGGCAATACCTTGTGGATTGATAATGTAGCATTGGTGTATTAAAATAATAAAATCGACAAAATGAAGCATATTCTGACAATACTTATAATGATGTTGGCATTGGGCAGCTATGCCTCTGAGCCTTCTGTAACCGATAGTATCTCATCTGCAGAGAAGGTGGATACGATGGCTTTACATGCCGGGAAATCATGGGTGAACCGGATTCTTGACTACTTTAATGATTCCAACAAAAACAAGAAGCATAAGCGTTTCGATTTTAGTGTGATAGGTGGCCCTCATTATGCCTCTGATACCAAGTTTGGATTGGGATTGGTGGCAGCAGGACTATACCGTACTGATCCGAATGACAGTATTCTTCCTCCTTCTAATGTCTCGCTTTATGGTGATGTCAGTTCTGTAGGTTTCTATATGTTGGGTGTCCGTGGTAACCATATTGCTCCTAAAGGAAGATATCGCATCGATTATCACCTTTATTTCTATTCTTTTCCCTCTGAATTTTGGGGAATAGGCTATGAGATGGGCGATAACGATGCCAATAAGAGTGACATGAAGCGTTGGCAGGCTCAGGCTGAAGTTAGCTTCCTGTTTCGTGTAGCAGATAATTTCTATATCGGACCGATGGCGAGTTATGACTATGTAATAGGTAAACATATTGAGCGTCCGGAATTACTGCAAGGCATGGATCAGCATACTTGGAATGTAGGAGCTGGCGTTTCTCTGGTATATGATAACAGAGATAATCTTACGAATCCACATCGTGGTATCTATCTGAATATCAATCAGATGTTCAGACCAGGATTTATGGGAAATGATTATGCTTTCAGTACGACGGCATTTCGTTTTGATGCCTATCAGCGACTGGGTAAGGGAACGGTTCTTGCCGAGGACATTGGGGCTAACCTCAACTTTGGTAACCCTTCGTGGGGAATGATGGCTGAATTGGGTGGTACTCATTCCATGCGTGGCTATTATGAAGGCCGTTATCGCGATAAACATTCTCTGGAAGCTACGGTTGAGTTGCGCCAACATGTATGGAAGCGTAATGGCATCGTAGTGTGGGTTGGAGCAGGAACCATCTTCCCGAAATTCTCGGCATTGCGCTCTAAACAGATTTTGCCGAATGCCGGTGTAGGTTATCGCTGGGAATTTAAGAAGAATGTGAATGTACGTCTGGATTATGGATTCGGTAAGTCGGGGCAGTCTGGTTTTCTCTTCAATATCAATGAAGCGTTTTAGTAATAATGCTCTTTATGTAGTTTGATAATGCTCTTTAAAGTGTTAATGAAAAAGTAGAATGAACAGTTTTACGGATATATATAATAAGGTGGTGTTGCCTATATATAATAAGGTGTCATCGGGCGCATTCCTTTACGGGTATGCTGTGGTAGCATTGTTGTTGCCTAATATAGCTCTGTGCTATACCGAATGTCTGGCTCCTTGGGCTTGTGGTGCCAATGTGTTGCTGCCTTTGGCACTCTACATGTGGTTCTTTTCGTTAACCAGATGCCCGGGTAAGATGATCTGGTGGGCTTTTCTTTTTGTTTTTTTCGCTGCCTTCCAACTGGTATTGCTTTATCTCTTCGGGACGGGAGTGATAGCGGTAGATATGTTTCTGAATCTTGTAACTACCAATCCTGGCGAGGTGAAGGAACTGCTTGGTAATCTGTTGCCTGCTGTGGTGGGTGTTTTTGTGGTTTATCTTCCTATGCTGGTTCTGGCTATTGTCAATATCAGCAAGAAAGGGATGATAGTGGTTCAACTCCAGCATCGAGTGCGTCGTTGGGCTTTGGAGATAGCTGCTGTCGGTTTATTCTGTCTGCTGGCTTGCTATGTGGCTGTAGATGATTATCGCTTGCGCAACCAGCTTTATCCTGTTAACGTTTGCTATAATCTCTATCTTGCTTTCGAGCGTAATGCGGCTTCAGAGAATTACAGGGAGGCAAGCAGGAATTTCAGGTTTGATGCCAGGAGCGAGCACGATGCTGAGGCTCCCGAGGTGTATGTGATGGTGGTGGGAGAGACGGCGAGAGCCCACAATTTCAGTCTCTATGGCTATCCGCGCGATACCAATCCTTTGCTTTCCAAGACTCCTGGAATCATAGCTTTTCCCGATGCTACAACCCAGAGTAATACTACGCATAAGAGTGTTCCTATGCTCCTGTCGGCTGCATCAGCAGAGGATTTCGAACGTCTATTTCATGAGAAAGGTATCCTGGCTGCTTTCAGGGAGGCGGGATTTCATACCGTATTTATCAGCAATCAGCTGCCTAATCATTCTTTTATTGATTTCCTTGGCGAACAGGCTGATGAACATTACTTCCTGAAGGAAGGTGCTTCTGCAAAAGATAATCATTATGATAGTGATTTGTTGCAGAAGTTGGATGGGATATTGCCTGCGGCAGATGCTTCTTCATCCAAGCAATACCGTTATCGGAAACTCTTCGTGGTACTTCATACTTATGGTTCTCACTTTAATTACCAGGAGCGCTATCCCCGTAATTTCGCTTTCTTTAAACCTGACAGTAAGAGCGAAGCGAAGCCGGAGAACCGGCGTGATCTGCTGAATGCATACGATAATACCATCCGGTATACCGATTATATCCTGCATGGTATCGTAGAACGTCTGCAGAAATGGGAGAAGACTCAGGCAAAGACGGATGGGGTATATAGCCAACCTACATCGGCGATGCTCTATACCAGCGACCATGGAGAGAATATCTTTGATGATGACCGTCGCCTCTTTCTGCACGCCGCCCCGAAGGTATCTGATTATGAGCTGCATGTTCCTTTCATCATCTGGACATCAGATGGTTATGGAAAACAATATCCGGGAATACTGAAAACTTTGTCTGGTCATCGTACCCAACAGGTACAGACGAGTCTTTCGGCTTTTCATACGATGTTGGGGATAGGAGGCATCCTGACCCGTTATCGCCAGGATGAATATTCTGTGGCAAGTGAGAAGTATCATCCTGTGAAGTTGTTTTATCTGGATGATCATGATAAAGCGATTCCACAGGAAAATGCCAAATATTAGCATCTGATTTTAAGCGTAAACGCGCTCTTTGTGTAAAATACATGAAAAGAGTTTTCGTAAATGTCAATTATTTGCGAAAACTCTTTGTCGTATCTATAATTTGCTGTATCTTTGCACCCGGATTTAGATAATAATAAAAATACAGTTGTTATGGAACCAACTCGAAAAATCGAAAAGGTGAGTATGCGCAACCTCCACATGGAGGATTATGACCAGCTCGCCAAGTCGTTTAAGCGTATTTACGCAGACTCAGATGTATTCTGGACAAAAGAACAGATTAAGAAACTCATTACTATCTTCCCTGAGGGACAGGTGGTTATTATCGTTGATGATAAGATTGTGGGCTGTGCGCTCTCTATCATCGTCAATTATAATATGGTGAAGGGTGATCATACCTATGCTCAGGTTACAGGTAATGAAACCTTCAATACCCACGACCCTAATGGAAACATTCTTTACGGTATCGAGGTATTTATCCACCCTGATTATCGTGGCTTGCGCCTGGCTCGCCGTATGTATGAGTATCGCAAGGAACTCTGCGAGAAGCTCAATCTGAAGGCTATCATGTTTGGCGGCCGTATACCAAACTATCACAAGTATGCCGATAAGATGCGCCCTAAGGAGTATATCGAGCATGTAAGAAACCGTGAAATCTATGACCCGGTTCTTACCTTCCAGCTTTCCAATGATTTCCACGTGCGCCGCGTAATCCGCAACTATCTTCCTAGCGATGAGGAGAGCGAGCACTGCGCCACCCTCTTGCAGTGGGATAACATCTATTATCAGCCACCTACGGATTCTTATGTAGACCGCAAGCCAACCGTAAGAATCGGATTGGTACAGTGGCAGATGCGCCCATACGCTTCGGTGGATGACCTCTTCGAACAGGTAGAGTTCTTCGTAGATTCTGTGAGCGATTACAAGAGCGATTTCATCCTCTTCCCAGAGTATTTCAATGCGCCTTTGATGGCTCGTTTCAACGACTTGGGTGAGGCGCAGAGCATCCGAAAGATGGCGCAGTATACCGAAGAAATCCGTGACCGTTTCCGCGAGTTGGCCATCAGTTACAACATCAATATCATCACGGGTAGTATGCCTTATCTTAAGGACGATTCCCTCTATAACGTGGGCTTCCTCTGCCGCAGAGATGGTAGCGTGGATATGTATGAGAAGATTCATGTTACCCCAGATGAGCAGAAGTGCTGGGGATTGAGTGGTGGTAGCCATATCCAGACCTTCGATACCGATTGCGGTAAGATTGGTATCGTCATCTGCTATGATGTGGAGTTCCCTGAGTTGTCAAGATTAATGGCTGAGGATGGCATGCAGATTCTCTTCGTTCCATTCATGACCGATACCCAGAATGCTTACTCCCGAGTAAGAGTATGTGCCCAGGCGCGTGCCATCGAGAACGAGTGCTATGTTGCCATTGCGGGTAGTGTGGGCAACCTGCCACGTGTTCACAACATGGATATCCAGTATGCCCAGAGTGCCGTGTTCACCCCTTGCGACTTTGCTTTCCCTAACGATGGCAAGCGTTCAGAGGCAACACCTAATACCGAGATGATTCTCGTATCAGATGTTGACCTGAATCTCTTGAATGAGCTTCATACCTACGGTGCTGTAAGAAATCTTCGCGACCGCCGCAAGGATCTGTATGAATTGAAACAGAAGAAGTAAGTGAGGAAGGATAATTCAACACTCAACATTCAACATTTAACATTTAAATAAAGTGTATAAGATAGAAATCTCGGAGCGCACGCTCCACTTCAAGCAGCCGGCAGGCACATCTCGTGGCGTATATACCACGAGACACAGTTATTATCTCACTCTCACCTCGGATGAAATGCCGGGAGTAGAGGGAGTGGGAGAGTGTGCTACGCTCCCTGATCTCAGTTGCGATGCCAAACCGGAATATGAGATGACCCTGCGACAGGTTTGTCAGATGGTGGAGCAGATGGGACGCATTCCATACGATATGATTCGTGCTTATCCAAGCATCACCTTCGGTTTGGAAACAGCCTTTGCCTCGTTCTTCGATGCAGCAAAGAAGCAGAACTTAAGTGTCTCTGCTCCAGCTGGAATGGAGAACCTGACAGATCTTTTCGACTCTCCTTTCGGAAGAGGTGAAGAAGGTATCACCATAAACGGTTTGGTGTGGATGGGAACCTATGAGGAGATGCTGGCACGGTTGGAGGAGAAGCTCCAGGCGGGTTTTCATTGCGTGAAACTGAAGATTGGTGCCATCGATTTTTTCAAGGAACTCGATCTCATCAAGCGCATCCGTGATGTATATACCAAGGAGCAGGTTGAGTTGCGTGTAGATGCCAATGGCGGCTTCTTGCCGGAGAATGCAATGAGCCAGCTGGAGGCTTTGGCTAAATATGACATTCATTCGATTGAGCAGCCTATCAAGCAGCATCAGTGGCCTAAGATGGCCCAGCTCTGTCGCGAAACACCGCTTCCTATCGCCCTAGACGAGGAGTTGATTGGTGTGAATGTGAGAAGCATGAAAGAGGCTCTGCTTGATACCATTCGTCCGCAATATATCATCCTCAAGCCTTCACTTCATGGTGGAATCTATGGATGTAACGAGTGGATAGAACTGGCTAACCAGCGTGGTATCGGCAGCTGGATTACTTCTGCTCTTGAGAGTAATATCGGTCTGAATGCTATTGCTCATTATGCAGCTAAAGTATATGGTCCTAATGTCAAGATGCCGCAAGGCTTGGGTACCGGTCAGCTCTTTACTGATAATATACCGATGCCTTTGGAGATTCGTGGTGACAAACTGTTTGTAGTAAAATGACTTTAGAAGATTTCCTTTCAGAATGGAATAACGGTAGCGACCGGGTGCTGGTGCATACCAGTGGCTCCACGGGAAAGCCCAAGCCGATGATGGTAGAGAAGAAGCGAATGCTCAACTCGGCCCGCATCACTTGTGATTTCCTGGGATTGAAACCTGGTGATAGCGCCCTGCTTTGCATGTCGCTCGATTATATTGCAGGTAAGATGGTGGTGGTGCGGAGTATAGAGCGCCATCTCCATCTTATTTCTGTTTGCCCAAGTGGGCATCCTTTGAAAGATGTAAATGAAGAGATTACCTTCGCTGCGATGGTCCCGATGCAGGTTTATAATACCCTGCAGGTTCCTGAAGAGCGGGCTCGTCTCTGCCGCATCAGGCATCTTATTATCGGTGGCGGAGCCATAGATGAGGCTCTCGAACAGAAACTGAAGGCTCTTCCCGGCGATATTGCCATCTGGAGTACCTACGGAATGACCGAAACGCTCTCGCATATTGCCCTGAGAAGAATTAATGGTGATGAGGCCAGCGAATGGTACCAGCCTTTCGATAGTGTGAAAATCAGTCAGACCGATGAAGGATGTCTGGTGATAGATGCTCCGCAAGTCTGTGCTGAGCCCCTGGTAACGAACGATATAGTGGAAATAGAATCCTATATATATAATAAGGTGGAAAAACTCCGTTTTCGCATCAAAGGCAGAAAAGACAATGTGATTTGCAGCGGAGGCATCAAGATTCAGATAGAAGAGGTTGAGGCTCTGTTGAAGCCTTATCTTGAAAAACCTTTCATGATAGCCAAGAAGAAAGACGGGAAGTTTGGAGAAATTGCTGTCCTCCTGACGGAAGATGAGGAGATAGAAAAAGTAGAGGCGACTGTTCGCCGCCTCTTATCTGATCATAAATATTGGATTCCAAGGGAATTCCTTCATGTAGACCAACTCCCGCTTACCAAAACCGGAAAGCCGAAGCGCTCTATCTTTCTTTAAAGGGATTCTCTGAAGAAATATTCTTTAGCTGAATTATCCTTCTCTGAAGAAATCGAGTGCTTCCTTGATCTCTTCTGTCGTAGCAGTCTGGTTGATACGGATATCGCCTATGCCGCCCAGCATCGTGAAGTTGATGATGCCATTCTGGTTCTTCTTGTCATGGTGCATCAGTTCGATGAGCTCATCATAGTCATCGCAGGTAATATCCAGTGTACCATAGAATTCCTTGATGAAGTTTACGGTCTGGCGCATCTTCTCAGTAGGGAATCCGGTTTTGGCAACACTCAGATAGAGTTCTGGAATCAGGCCGAATGCCACAGCGTAACCATGCAGGATAGGCTTGCGCTTCAAAGCCCAGCTCTCAAACGCATGACCGAAAGTATGGCCCAGATTCAGCGCCTTGCGGATGCCCTGCTCGTGAGGATCCTGCTCTACAATGCGCTCCTTTACCTTGACACTGTCGCCTACCATGCGCTGCAACTGCTTCAAATCAGGCTTGTCGAGGTCAAAGCTGACCAGTTCTTCCCACATTGCTTCTGTAGAAATCAGACCGTGTTTCAGCATCTCTGCATAGCCCGAACAGATGTTTTCTGCATCGAGCGTCTTTAAGAATTCTGTATCGAGAATAACGAACTTAGAATCGTTGAACACACCTACTTCGTTCTTCAGTCCGCCGAAGTTGATGCCTGTCTTTCCACCTACCGATGCGTCTACCATAGCCAGCAGGGTGGTAGGAATATTGATAAAGTTGATACCTCTCTTAAAAGTGCTGGCAGCAAAGCCACCCAGGTCGGTTACCATACCGCCGCCCAGATTAATCATACAGGAGTGGCGTGAAGCTCCTCCCTCCTGCAGTCCTTTCCATACCATCATCAGACTTTCGATGTCTTTATGGCTGTCGGTAGCCGGAATAGTGATGATATGGGCTTCCTTCATGCAGTAAAAATTCTGCAATACAGGCATGCATAGTTCCAATGTCGTAGTATCTGTAAGCACAAAAAGCTTGTCGTGCTCACACTCAGAAAGTGCACTTACCAGTTCGCTTTCCAGTTGGGTTGATATGATTACTCTTTGTTCCATAACATTCTAACGTATTAATTTTTGTGCAAAGATACACTAAAATGGAGACAATACAAAAAAAAAGTTGCTAAATTTGCGTTTTTTATCTCAGAATGCATTAAACCTTGGTGTATTTAACGCGTCAAAACAATCGAGTAACAAAAAATGATAATAGAATATCATAGCGATTATGTGTGAAAACACTCATAGTTGGAAATAATAACAAATAAAAATAAGAATGAAAAAATCGATTCTGACGATGCTGCTGCTGTTGATGGCAATAGCATCCTTTGCTCAGCAGCGACTGATATCCGGTCAGATTACCGACCGCGATACCAAGGAGGCCATTGAGCAGGTAACTATTCAATTGCTTAAGAGCGACAGCACGTATGTGGCTGGTGCCATTAGTAATGAGAACGGACTCTTTCATGTCACCGCTCCGGCTAATGGCAAGTATCTGCTCAAGATTTCGAGCGTAGGATACAAGGCTACCGTGAAGCATATCCAAATTTCTGATAACAAGGATCTGGCTATGGGGAAGATTGTGCTGGGTGCTGAGGCTATCATGCTGAAAGGTGCAGTGGTAACAGCCATGGCTCAGAAGGTAACCCTGAAGGAGGATACTTTCGTGTACAATTCTTCTGCCTATCGCACACCGGAAGGCTCGGTAGTTGAGGAACTCGTAAAGCGTCTGCCGGGTGCAGAGGTGAGCGATGATGGTACCATCAAAATTAATGGTAAGGAAGTAAAGAAGATTCTGGTAGACGGCAAGGAGTTTATGACGGGCGATACCAAGACTGCCCTGAAGAACCTGCCTACCAGCATCATCGAGAAAATCAAGGCATACGATGAGAAGAGTGATCTCTCTAAGGTGACCGGTATTGATGATGGCGAGGAGCAGACCGTGCTCGACTTCGGTATCAAGAAGGGTATGAACAAGGGTTTGATTTCCAATATCGACCTGGGTGTGGGCAACAAAAGCCGCTATAACATGCGTGGCATGGGAGGTTATTTCAGTGATAACAACCGATTCATGCTCTTTGCCAATGCCAATAACACCAGCGACCGTGGTTTCGGAGGCGGTGGTCCCGGTAGAGGTTTTGGAGGTGCTAACGGTTTGAATGCCAGCAAGATGATTGCTGCCAACTACAATTACGAACTGAAAGATAAATTCAAGTTCAATACTTCACTTCGCTGGAATCACAGCGATGGCGATATTTGGAGCCGTCGTTCCAGCGAGAACTTCATGGGTAGCAGCTCTTCGTTCAGCAACAGCTTGACTCAGAATTTCTCCCGCAGCAACAGCTGGAACGGCAACATCCGCTTGGAGTGGATGCCTGATTCCATGACCAATATCCTCTTCCGTCCTTCCATTTCCTGGAGTACCAGCGATGGATTGAGTGGCAGCCAGTCGGCTTCTTACAACAAGGATCCTTATACCATTACCTCCAAAGACCCTCTTTCTGAGGAAGGTATTGAGGAGTTGGATAAGGCTGAGGCTATGGTGAACAGCCAGTTGACCAATGGCATCACCTATTCTGATAATAACAATATCAGCGGTATGTTGCAGATCAACCGCAAGTTGGGCAACAAGGGACGTAACATCACCTTCCGTGTGGATGCCAAATATACGGATAATGACAGCAAGAGCATCTCGCTCAACAATGCCAAGCTCTATCTCGTACAGACAGCGGAGGGTAAGGATTCTACTTATCAGACCAACCGCTATAACCTGACTCCTTCGAAGAATTACAGCTATGCGGGTCAGTTGACCTATAGTGAGCCGCTCTGGAAGGCTACCTTCCTGCAGTTCAGCTATAAGTTTACTTACAGCTACTCCAAGAGTGACCGCAGCACCTACGATTTCAGCAAGTATGCGATGAATGGCGATCATGAATATCGTGGTTGGGATAGCTACCTGAATCCGTTTGCCGGTCAGCTTGGCGATTACAGAAATGATGAATTGAGCCGTTTCTCTGAGTATCGCAACTACAATCACGATATCCAGGTGATGATGCGATTCGTCCGTCAGAAGTATAACTTGAACTTCGGTGTGATGATTCAGCCACAACAGTCGAAGTATATCCAGGAATATCAGGGAGTGCATGTAGATACCGTCCGCAACGTAACGAATATCAGTCCAACCCTCGATTTCCGTTATCGCTTCTCAAAGATGAGCAACCTGCGCGTGAATTACCGTGGTACCACCTCTCAGCCAAGCATCTCTCAGTTGCTTGACATCACAGATAACAGCGACCCGCTGAACATCTCGAAGGGTAACCCTGGCTTGAAGCCATCGTTCACCCAGAACTTCCGATTGTTCTAC
>ERZ779851.3035-NODE-3035-length-11782-cov-9.126034_pt1 | contig 11782 bp, 10 predicted proteins | sample MGYA00511094_ERZ779851 | MGnify/ENA primary metagenome ERZ779851 (study PRJEB29588, sample SAMEA2155512) | human gut metagenome | biome: human gut; feature: human-associated habitat; material: faeces | place: Denmark | collected 2008/2010 ...
CATTGTCCCAATTGACTGACATTTATTATGAGAGTGTGGGACGTAACAGTTTGTTATTGCTTAATCTGACCCCCAATCAAGAAGGATTGATTCCTGAGCAGGATTCCTTGCGTTTGGTAGAATGGTATCGGCGATATACCTCTGAACTAAAGAAGAATCTCGTTAATCAGAAAATGAAAGTAACGGGCAAGAACCGTAAGAAGTTGAAATATACTTTGGATGGCAACCGAGGTACATATTGGGAAGCTGATACAAAAACGCCTGTACTGGAAGTGGATTTTGGAAAAGAATTAACTTTCAACCGTTTGTTATTGCAAGAGTTTATTGAGAAAGGGCAAAGAGTAAAGCAGTTTGTTGTAGAATATTTTGATAATGGGAATTGGCAGAAATTGGATGAACAGACTACTATCGGTTATAAACGGATTCTGCGTTTTCCCGAAGTCACTGCTTCACGTCTGCGAATACGGATAACAGATGCATGGGAGGCACCTTGTCTGGCAGAAATACAGGTCTTTAAAGCGGAAACTCCGCTGGATGCTCCTGTGATTACCAGAAATAAGAATGGAGAGGTGAAGTTGGTATGCAGCAATAAGGATGCTTCTATCTATTATACTACAGATGGTAAAGAGCCACAACCTGGTGTAAGCCCTCGTTACCAGTCGCCTGTTCCGGCAGACGGTGATCGGATTATTAAAGCGATAGCAGTGGACGGAAAGAAAAAGTCAACAACTGTTACGCGTACTTTTACCGGCAGTAAGGCTCATTGGAGTACCTTGCCTGATAAAGCCGGTATGCTTGTTTTTGATGAAAACCAGCATATATGCCTCCGAAAACGCCGCGAAACCGCGGGTAATGTGTCAACTGATACAGTATAGCATGTTTCGCGGAGATTGGCAATATGGGGGTGGAGGGAACAGAAATTCTGACACAAGGGCGTTCTCTTTTTGCCTGCGGGCACTTCGGAGGTCAATAAACTGTTGCAGGGGCGGACAGAGTCGTCCGCCCCTACATGTTTTTCCTTCTAATGCACTGCATTAGTTTTCTTAGCGTGGGACATTATTGACAGCATGGTAAAATCTGCTATAATATCCTTGAGGAGAAAGGAGAAATCACAATGTCTGATAACTTTATTCTGAGCTGCTGCTCTACGGTGGATCTGCCCTACAGCTACATGGAGAGCCGCCATATCCCGGTGCTGTTCTACACCTATGTGGTGGACGGCGTGACGTATGACGACGACATGGGGCGGGATCCCCAGGCGCTGCCCCGGTTCTATCAGTTCCTCCGGGAGGGCAGGCTGCCCCAGACCAGCCAGATCAACGTGGCGCAGTACGCCGAGTTTTTCGAGAGCCTGCTGCAGCAGGGCGATGTGCTGCACATCGCGTTTACCTCCGGCCAGTCCGGCTCGGTGCACAACGCGTTCCTGGCGGCGGATATGCTGAAGGAGAAGTACCCCGACCGGAAGCTGGTGGTGATCGACTCCCTGTGCTCGTCCTCCGGCTACGGACTGCTGGTGGACACGGTGGCCGACATGCGGGACGCGGGCGCGACGCTGGACGAGGCGGCCCAGTGGGTGCTGGACAACCGCAACAAGGTGCATCACCAGTTCTTCTCCACCGACATGACCCAGTTCCGGCGCACAGGCCGGGTGTCCGGCGCGGCGGCGGCCATCGCCACGGTGCTGAACATCTGCCCGCTGATGCGGCTGGACAACAAGGGCGCCATCAAGGCCTACGACAAGGTGCGGGGCAGGCACAAGGCCATCGAGGCCACGGTGGACGCCGTGGAGGAGCATGCCCAGGGCGGCCGGGAATACGACCAGCGGTGCTGGATCTGCCATTCCCAGTGCCCGGAGCTGGCCCAACAGCTGGCCGACGCGCTGGGTGAGCGGTTGCCCCATGTGAAGGGCCATATCCGCATCTGCGACATCGGCACCATCATCGGCAGTCACGCCGGGCCGGGCACGGTGGCCGTGTTCTTCTACGGCGACGAGCGCCCGGAGATGGCCTGACGCGTTCGTAACAAACCGCCCGCCGTTCGATGGAACGGCGGGCGGTTTTCGTGTATATGGGTAAAAAAGAGACGCTCTTGCGAGCGTCTCTTTTTATGAATCAGAACGAGGTTCTAAATTAGAACTCCTTCTTCTTGCCGATGACGACAGCGCCGCCAGCGACGGACAGCAGGCTCATGCCAACATACATGGCAACACCAGCGTCGAAGGTCTTAGCGGAGTTCACACCCTCAGCGGGCTTGGTGTCAGCAGCGACATCGGAAGTCCAGATGAAGGGAACGTCGGCCAGCTTGTCGGTGGCGCCCAGCTTCACGAACTTGGCAGCAGCGACGTGAGAAGCGTAAGCAACGTCATACTTCACAGCGGTCTCGGGGGTGCTGTAGTTGTACTCGGAACCGTAGTAGGTCTTGCCGCAGAAAGCGCACTTGTACTCGTTGACGTTCTTCACGACCTTGTTACCAGTGGCAGCGGACTTGTACTCGATGTTCTCCTTGACCAGAACCAGCACGTGGGTCTCGGGAATGACATCCCAAGTATCCTGAGTGGTGGGCAGGGAGCTGGTCTTGCTGAACACAGCGGCAGCGCGAGCGGTCTTGACACCCTCATAGGTGCCGTCGATGTTCAGGGCGATAGTGCCGTTGTCATCCAGGACATAGTAGTTGCCATCAGCGTCAACATAGACATCAGCGCCGATCTTGCTGTTCTCATCGCCGCAGCCAACGAACTTGTGCTCCTTGACAGCAGTAACCTTGATGGAGTTCAGCTTGTTATCATGGGGATTCGCCAGCAACTGGACTTCCTTGCCGTCAAACATAACGGTGAAAGCAGCCTGGCCGCCCCACTTGCTATCGCTGGCATCAGCAACAGCAATGTACTTCACGCCATTGGCGCCCTGGAAGTAAGCCAGGTGATCGTTGGTCTCCTTGACATACTCAGCGGTAGTGACAGCCTTGCCGTCGGTGTTGGGACGAGCCAGAATGTCATAGGTCTCAGCGGCGAAGGCCACGGTGCACAGGCTCAGAGCCATAACCAGGCTCAGAACCAGAGCAACAATTTTCTTCATGTTCTTTTTCCTCCATAAATTTTTTTCGCAAAAACGTTGTTTATGCGCACCGGAGGCAAAAACGCCGCGGCTTTGCGGTCTGGCGGCCATGTTGTGCTGCTGACCCGTCGCTGACCTGTTACTGACGCACGTCACGAAAGACGCTGCATCCCGCGGCGCAGAACCGCCAGCGTTTTGTGGGTGTAATGGGCCGTGATATCCGCCTTTGTGCTGTGGCCCATCAGCCATTTCACCGTGATGGGATCGACCCCCGCCGCGTGCAGCCGTGTGGCGAAGGTGTGGCGGCAGCAGTGGGGCGTGGCGCCCTCCGCGCCGATCCGGGCCATCAGCTCGGCGAAGTGCCTGCGGTACGCCGTGTCCCGCATGGGCTTGCCGTCATCCCGGCACACGATGGTCTCGCCGCCCCGGGCCAGCCATGCCGCCAGATAGGGCGCGATCTGGGGGTGCACCGGCACGATGCGCTCCCGCCCCGCCTGGGTTTTCAGCCCGCCCTGTAAATAGTCGCCCTTCGGATGGTACGACTGCGCCGTCAGCGACAGGAATTCGTTGATCCGGAAGCCGGTATAGCACAGCATCAGCGCCGTGTCGGCGTAGGGTACCCCCTCCTGCGCCAGCTGCTTCAGCTTCCGCAGCTGCGGCTCCGTCAGCGCCCCCCTGGGGCACTTCACCTCCGCCTGGGGGATGTCCAGATAGGCGGAGTAATCCTTGGCGATGATATCCCGCTCCATGGCGTAGCGGTTCAGCGCCTTGATCAGGATGGCGTCGTTCATGATCACCGACCGGCACAGTCCCGCCCGCTCATCCTCGTCCAGAATGGACTGCCACTCGTCCAGCGTCACGCTGCGCATTTTGCGCCCGGCGAACCGGCTGACCCGCTTGCGCCACGCGGCGTTGTGGCTGGCGATGGAGCCCTTGTTCAGCTTCCGGTATTCCCGGCTGCTCCAGCCATTGAACACCTGCTCCACCGTCATGTCCGACACCGGGCCGATCCCCCGGGGCGTCCGGCGGTTGTAGTCCTCCAGCGCGTCCTGGGCATCGGAGGCCCGGGCGTGGTAGCTGATGAGCCGCTGTACCGTGCGGCCATCCTCGCCGCGGCAGGAGATGCGCACCGCCCAAGGCCGCCTGCGTCTGCCGGACAGCCGGACGATGCTGCCTGTTCCGTTTGCACGTTTCATATGTGATCCTTTCCGGGCGCGCTGCCGGAAACGGGCAGACCGCACCCTGCGTGTAATAAAAACCGCCGCCAAAAGGCGACGGTTTTCGACAAATTGCGGTCTGTCATATTATAATAGGTATGCGGTACCTGTTGTCAAGACCTATGGGGCTTGACATATCGGGGAAAATGGATATAATAAAAACAAGGGTATTACCGCAGAGCGGTTTAGCCCGGTCAAATGTTGGTTTTAATTAAGCAATGAAAACCGTCACTTTGCCGAGTGGCGGTTTTCCCATTTTATCCGCAACGTGAACACAAGTCCAAACAGATGAAATGTAATGGTAATCGGCACGGTATCACCTCCTTTCGGAGGAGATCCGGGCCACCCGCCCCGCAATGTTATGTAATACCCTTGCCCAAGGCCGAAGCCTTGTACGAACAATCGTAGCATAGTTGTCGAATTTTGTCAATAAGAGAAAACGCCTCCCCCCGGGGTGGTTCCAAGGGAGGGGGCCGCGGCCCCCTCATTGGTCGTTTTAAGGGATGGGGATTTTTAAGGGGAAGGGGAAATACGAAATCCCCTTCCCCTTAAATGGTGCTTTTGGGTACTTTTGCCACCACGGGCAAAAGTACCTCGCGCCCGCAGGCGCGAAAGCCTTCCCAAGCAGCAGACCATCCGCAGGGTCGTCCTTGCGGTCATCCGTCGTCTCCATAACGCCCCTTTTGCCAAACATATTTCTTCCATATTTTTACAGCAAATACTTCCAATATTTGGATGTCATGAAGCCTGATTCGCATAAACAACGTTTTTGCGAAAAAAATTTATGGAGGAAAAAGAACATGAAGAAAATTGTTGCTCTGGTTCTGAGCCTGGTTATGGCTCTGAGCCTGTGCACCGTGGCCTTCGCCGCTGTTGAGAACGAGGACGTTCTGTACGACGGCCAGACCAAGGAGGTTGCCGAGACCTATGTCTATGTTGACGAGTATACCGCTGGTGGTACCAACTATCTGCCTCACTTTGCTAAGGGCGATAAGAATGGTGCTTGGTACGAAGTTGCTAAGAGCGGCTCCATCGTTATGTATGACGAGGATCTGAAGGCCACCGACCTGTATCTGGGTAAGTACATTGCTTCCGATAAGATTGAGGATTATATGTACAACTTCAAGGCTGAGGTTCAGAAGGCTCAGGATTGGGCTTGCGATAAGGATCAGCTGAAGGAAGGCTACAAGTATCTGGACAAGAACGATAACGAGCACTATGCTGTTGCCGACAAGAACGGCGCCATCAAGCTGCTGGTCGACGGCAAGATCGTCAAGGCTACCGAGTACACCCTCGTTACCGGTCAGCACATCCTGTACTACACTGGTGCTAAGATGACCGAGGTCAAGGTTGGCGTGTTCCAGGTGAAGTGCGCTGCCTGCCAGAAGGACATTCTGATCTCCCACGATAACATCAACGGTGCTGGCTATCTGTATGAGAACAACTACACCACTTATGAGGAGTGGAGCAAGGCTACTGGCAAGACCGCTTCCTTCCCCGTTAATGCTACCCTGGTGACTGGCAAGTGGTACGTTCTGGATGCTGGCAAGACCACCACCCCCGACAAGACCGGTGTGAACTCCGCTAAGACCTTCGACGCTGGTGTTGCCATGTATGTTGGCATGAGCCTGCTGTCCGTCGCTGGCGGCGCTGTCGTCATCGGCAAGAAGAAGGAGTTCTAATTTAGAACCTCGTTCTGATTCATAAAAAGAGACGCTCGCAAGAAGCTCCCTGCTGGTAAGACAGTAAAATCAAATTTCGTGGAACAGGCATGATCTCGGTCATGCCTGTTCCGCTTTTAGCAGTTCATCCACGGGAATGTAGCCAACGAGGTCATATTCGATATGTACCTTCTGTTTGCGCTTACCGCGGGACTTGTCGGGTGCTTCCACATAAACCGCCTTTACAAGTTCTCTGAGGGCGTATGGCGTGAGTTCCGTGAGTGTGGTGTATCTGCGTACCCGCTGAATAAACTGTTCAAGGTTTTCTATCTGCCGTTCCTGTACTTCGACTTCTTTTTGCAGATTTACGATTTCAACTTTAAGCTGCGCCTGCTCGTCCTCGTAGGTCTTACTCATCATGGCAAAGCGTTCGTCGCTCAAATTGCCCTTGGCGTTGTCCTCGTAGATTTTGATAAACAGGCGGTCAAGCTCCCCTATACGCTTTTCTGCCTGTGCCAGACGCTTCTTATATACCTTTATGGTTTCCTCGCTTTGCAGACGGAGCTTTTGCTCCATTTCCACCCTAAAATGCACTTCGTATTGGCTCACGAAAGAGATAACTTCTTTCATGTGTTTCCAGACCACATCCTCCAAAACGACGGCTCGGATGTAATGCCCGCTGCACTTGTCCTTGTTGGCTCGGTGCGTGGAGCAGATGAAAAAGTCCTGCCGCTTTTTAAAGTAGTTGGTGGTGGAGTAGTAGAGCTTCTGTCTGCAATCAGCGCAGAACACCAAGCCCGAAAACGGACTGCTCTTGCCCGTTGCCGTTCTCCTGTGTCGCTGCTGTCTGATTTCCTGCACCTTGTCAAAGACTTCCTGTTTGATAATCGCAGGATGAGTATTGTAGAAAATCTTTTGATTTTCTTCGGGATTCTCCCTCTGCTTCTTATCCCAAATGGAATTGGTATAGGTTTTGAAGTTGACAGTAGCACCAATATACTCTTTGCGTTCAAGAATATTGACGATGGTGCTTTCGTGCCAGCGATAAGGATTCTCCGGCTCGGTGTGCGGAGTTTTCACGCCCTGTTTGGTTTTGTATGCAGTGGGCGTAAGTATCTTTTCCCGTTCAAGTTGTTCGGCAATTTGGCTCGGTCCACGCCCGTTCATACAGAGCGTGAAAATCTTTTTGACCACCTGTGCCGCTTCTTCGTCGATGATCCATTTTGTTTTGTCCTCCGGATCTTTGCGATAGCCATACGGCACATGAACGGTCAACCTCTCGCCACGCTCACCCTTTGCCTTTTGCACTGCACGAATCTTTCTGCTTGTGTCTTTTGCGAAAAACTCGTTGAACCAGTTCTTTATACCGGCAATATCGCTGTCGGTACTGTTGGGATTGATACTGTCAAAGTGGTCGTTGATGGCAATGTACCGAACATCGTTCTGTGGAAATGTGTAGTTGATGTACAAGCCTGTCAGTGAGGAATTACGTCCAAGTCTTGAAAGGTCTTTCGTAATAACTGTGCCAACATTGCCTGCTTCAATCTCCGCAAGCATTTTCTGAAAGCCTGGGCGGTTAGCAAAGTCCACACCGCTGTAGCCGTCGTCGATGAAAAACGTCGGGTGGGGGAAGCGGTGGTCTCGTGCATATTGAAGCAGAATGGATTTTTGATTCTGGATAGAGTTCGACAAATCTTCCTTGCTGTTCTTCTTATCCTCTTTGGTGTCCTCGACGGACAATCTGCAATAAAGTGCTGTGATTCTATCTGTTGCCCTTAACATTTCGTTATCCTCCTTTGGTTGGGCAACTGTCTGTACAGGATTGGATTCTTGGATTATATCAAAAGAGGTGTCGTTGTTCATTCGCCATCCTCCGTGATACCTAATTCATCATCGGCAGCGTTCTGCTCCATAATGCGTCTGAGCTTCTTGTCGAGGGTTTCCGTTCCCTCATAGCTGCCGGTTACGGTGTATTCCGTGCCGCCGTGTTCCTCCACGATTTTGACGTCGGGCAGCCAAAAGGCGGACGGATTTTTCACCACGATGTTGCCCTTTTCATCGAAAGAAAACTCCCTCTTGGGGGCATCGTCGGGGCGCGGCTTGACCTTGGCATACGGGTCAGGATTGGAGAAATGAAACGAGCGGATTTCACCGTCCTCCTCGCCGTTATCAAAATCATCATCGGCAAAAATCTCGTCCAGTTCCTCGTCGGTCAGCTCAATGATCTCATCGTCTTTCTCTTTCGGATTCACTTCGTCAAGCCTCCTTCGCTTCGATTCATTTCATTCAAAATTATAGTCGGAGTAGCAAAATGGACGAACGCCGTCAATGGTTAAGATGAACGGCTGCGCCGCCATTGACAGCGCCCGTCCGTTTCGCTTTTTGGCAGACAAGGCGGCGGTTGCCGCCGATTTCCATTTGGAAAATGGCGCTTGCTAACATGGGAAACGGAGAATAGCAAGCACAGCAAGTGTATGTACACTTGCGAAATCCGGCGTGGTACGACCGGGATTTCCTTGCAGAATAGCAAGCAAATCCGGTGAGTACCCACACCGGAGCTTGCCATTCTGGCAAGCAATGCACGGCGGTACCCACTCGTGCGTTTTGCAAAATTTCAGCCTTGCTGACCTTTTGCAAAATCTTCTTGGGAAACATCCCAAACCCTTTAACGATTTCTAAGAAATTGGCTGCGCACCGTTGGTGCTGATTTTAATAGCTCTGGGTTCGATATCTGTGTTTCAATGCTCTTTCAATCATAGCAAGGTCTTCGACATCAAACTCTTTTTTTGTCATTTGAACAGAGGATAAAAACTCCTTGTTCTTTCGCAACGACTTAGCAAGCAGCTTTTTGTCTTTATCATCAAGAGTAATCTTATACAGTAAGTTTGCCATAGAAATGACCATATTCTTGTGAGCTTTAAAGTAGTGTCTAAATATTTCTGTTTCGGATGCACACAGTTGGTCAAAATCCTGTTCAGAGAATTTAGGCTGAAGTCCTAAAATGGGATTTACGAGCAGCATAGTGGATGCTTCCATAAGATTGACATACGCACCCAACTTATATTGTTGTTCTTCGGTCATTTGTCTGTAATCTGTCCCAAAAGTTTCAATCTCTTTAATAGCAGTTTCCAGTTTCCCGGTTTCATCATCGATTCTCTTGATACGCTCACTCAATTCTACAATCGCAAGCTCATAGGATTTGACATCCCTGTTACTTATGTGGGTGTACACATTCTCCAATCTTTCCTTATCACCTTTGGTTTTGAAAAACATAAGACCACTTGCAATAATGGACAGACCTGCGATTGTCCAGCCGACAGGACCGACAAGTGCCAGAAAAGCACTTCCGGCTGCCATACCACCGCCACCAATAGCCAATGCACCGCCGCCTAACCAGGCTAAGGCTGCATTGGTAGCAGCCGCACCACTTAAAGCGGAAATAGCCGTTCCTGTAGATGCAACACCGAATGTTGTTGCAATGCCCATAGCGACAGTTGGACCAAGTGTAACAACAGCAACACCTGCACCGACACCAGCTGCACCTTGTCCGGCAGCCTTAACCTCTGCTTTTTTGTGTTCCAGTTCGATATTTTCAGCCTGTTGTTTCCATTTAACACGGATGGCTTTGAGCTTTTCGTATGTTAGTCTATTTTCTTCTGGCACATTCCGAATGCAATCAAATGAAGCCTGAATCCCTGCCAAGGCAGCGTAAAGGTCACTTGTATGAATACCAAGTTCATTTATTTTTAGATTTGTCTTCTTCGCGGCAGTCTCGGCTTTCTGCTGTGCCAATTGAAGTTTTGACAGCTTTTTAGCCATATCATTTTCCTCCAAAATATCTGTCAATGTCCGCTTTGCTTTTCAACATCCGGTTGGAGGGAACATTACGTAATTCTGCTAATTGTGCAGATTTCCCGAATGCCTCAATATACGCACCACTCTTTTTGAAATCGGCAATGAAGGTCAGCAGGCGGGCATCATCATATTTCACGGACAAAATCTTTAGCCCCTCTATGTAATTCTCAACAATGGTGATTTCCTTAGCTGCAAAATCAGACGTTCTCTTTGCGTGACCATAAGAAATGGCACGTTTTGTTTCGCCATACAAAGAAATGGAAAACCGACCGACACCAACTACATTAAGCCGCAGAACAAATTCAACCACACCGAAAGTTCCGCCACCGCCCACGAATGCTCTGCCAACAGCCTCTCCTGCATCAATCAGGCAGAAAGTGCCATGTGCGACAGTCAGCATTCGTTTTACTGTAGAATTCGAGAACGGCTCACATTTCTTCCACATCAGTTTGAAAGAACGCTCTGCTTTAGGTGTCTCTGTGAAATATCTATACAAACGTCTGACAGCATAGATAAGGCGCACAAGTAGTTCATTCAAAAACACAGGGATTGCTTGTGCTGTCTGAAAGCGAGTGTCATAGCCCTTCTCAAATATCTCCAATGCCAATTCATTTATAACCTTATCTGTATCGGCAACACTCAGCCCCAATTTTGCTTTTATTGCGATAATGTCGTTTGTCCATGTCCAGAGGGGTGACGGAATACCCATACCGCGATTTCCGGCTTTGGCACTGGAACTGGAACCAGATACATCTGACATGAGGTGTCCAAACCAGTTTACAAAACCACAGAATAATTTACTTGGGACGTTACCACCCTGTACCTCCCATTTACCATCTGCTTGCTGCAATGAAATAAGCTGTCCGTCCGATATAAAATGGGATGTGTTAGAAAACTGATCCAATATCGAAAAAAACAGTCCCAGCAAACTAGGGTTATGAGCAAGTGACTTGAAATGATGATTCTTGGCATTCATATCAAAAACTGCACGCCCGGCATCACCAAGACCTGTCTGATCATAAGGAACTTTGAACTCCTTTTCCAAGAACCGAAGTGCTGAATCAAGACTGTTAAATTCTTTCTTATCTGGGTGGCATAGCTTTGCGAAATCCATTGTCCTGTTGGCGAACCATTTATCGGTAATGTCTCCCAAAGGAGATTCGCAGGGTTTTTCCACAAAGAAAATATCGATAATACCACATAGGGCACCGGAACTTGCAGCCAAAATATAATCCAATTTATCGCACTGCGGCTTAAGTTCCTTGATGGACTCAACCGTTTCGTTCAATACAACTAGTTCTGCTTCTGCTTGCGCCAAAGCGTCATCAATAGAGGTAGCAAATTCAAAACTGTCATCATCTATACTCAAATCGAGAATTATATTCGAGTATTTATTTGTGTTACCCATCATCCCACCTCATTTGCATTCAGCTTTTACAGCATCGCAGATATCGCCGATGTTGCAATCTAAATATTCACATATACGCAAAAGCACTGATAGTGCCACATCTTCATTTCTTCGCATTTTTGTCATTGTTCCTGTGGCGATGTTCAAATCTTTTCTCAACGCAGCGGGAGAAATATTCTTCTCAATGAGCAATATCCAAAGCTTTTTATAGCTAATTTCCATACGAATACTCCTGTCTAAAATATACCATAATATTATAAACCAAAAACGCCAAGGAATCAATGAGTATCGCAAAATTAACCATTAAATTTCGCAATTTCTTGCGAGTTTAGTTTAGAATCTTTACACAAATATGAAATCTCACTTTTTATGCATTAATGCCGATTCAGGAGGTAGTTAAAAGACACCCGCTAACCTCCACAAAAGCACATCACAGAGCAAAAAACAAGCAATTTTCAACCATTAGATGTACAAAAACAGGCGGCACCCAGCCAAAGCTGAGTGCCGCCTGTTTTGTTGTCCAATCCTGCTTGGCAGATGCCGATTTTGTAGTTTTCTCAAATTACTGTCTTATCGGCACACGGCAAA
>ERZ779851.3036-NODE-3036-length-11777-cov-4.006995_pt1 | contig 11777 bp, 11 predicted proteins | sample MGYA00511094_ERZ779851 | MGnify/ENA primary metagenome ERZ779851 (study PRJEB29588, sample SAMEA2155512) | human gut metagenome | biome: human gut; feature: human-associated habitat; material: faeces | place: Denmark | collected 2008/2010 ...
TCTCAAACAATCAACAATATGTGTATGAAGTCTGTTTGAATGCTTCTTCTAATCATATCTACACTCTTATCATGAAAGATTCAGCTAGTAATGGATGGTATGGAGGTGGATGGATCTCAATGAATGATATCAATGATAATACTATCTTCAAGAACACTATGATTCGAGGAAGTCAAGAGAGTTATCAATTTGCTCTCTATTCTCCTATCAATAAGAATGATACTTGGAGATACAGTGATAGTTATCATTCTCTTTGGAATACCAATTCATTCAATGATAATCAATGGATATCAATCATTCTCGGATCTTCTTCTATCACTTCATACAATACTCAGTACTTCAGGAAATCATTCAATGGAATCACTGGAATGGCTTCTATCGATATTCAATTCTACTATTCTCATGGTATCATTGCTTATATCAATGGAATTGAAGTATTCAGAGACAATATGCCTCATGGAATCATCAATCATTCCACTCTCGCTACTAATTCATATTCTTATTCTTCTTATCGAGGAATCATTCTTCCTGCTTTCTATGCTCAATTCAATCAATCTGTTATCTCTGTTGAACTTCATTTCACTTCTGTTAATGAAAGAACTATCGATTTCAATTCTTTCATTTCTTATCAATCTGGCATTTCTACTGATAATCCTTGTTCTGTTTATCCTCATTCTATCTCTGCTTCTGGTACATTCAACCATCTCTCTGATGCATTTGATTACAATTGGAATTCTGCTGCTTCCATTCCATCTTCAAATCTTCCTCGTTTTCTCATTGCTTCATTTGGGAATGTGATTCCTCTTGTCAATTCTATTCGTGTTTATACTCATGAGTATCCTAATCGATCTCCATATTCATTCACTCTTAAAGGAGGTGATACCATAACTCCTTGGAACGATCTAATCAACCTATCAGATCAGTCTTTCTCGCAGTATTCATGGAAACAGTGGTCATGCAATAATTCTTCTTTCTACAAATCCATCAAACTCACTGTTCATTATGTTCCATCCAGAAGAGCTGATATCAATGAACTTCAATTCATGACTTGTAATCAACCAACTACACTATCTCTTCCTTCATCCTCATTCTTCCTTTCTCAACAACCAATCTCATTAACAATTGATATGAATGGAATCACAAACTGTATGATCACTCCTCCTCTTCCTCAAGGACTCATTCTTGATCCTTCTTCTTGTTCTATCTCTGGATCTCTCTCATCCTCCTATTCATCTATTCATACAATCACTGCTCTATCTGGATCAAACTCTCTCATTCGTCCTGTTTCTCTCACCATCATTTCCTGTTATGAATCTCTATCCCTTCATCTCATTCATTCAACTCAATCCACTCAAGGACAAGGATTCACTATTCGTAATACTGTCACTTCTGCTATCTTGAAGCAAGTCTCTACTGAAGATCAACTCTCTATTGGAGATACTCATTATGGTCTCTGTACTTCCAACTCGTTAGAGATCACTCTTTCCAGTTCTACTCTCTCTTGGTCTGCTGATTCTTATATCTATCTCTATCAAATTCACAGTCCAGATGAAGAGGAACTATTGTTGAAGGCTCGATACGATGCATTTGTGAGTCATACTTACACATTCAGTGTTGATAACTATAAGATCAATCGAAATGAACAATGGTACTATCGAATGAGTTCAATCCCTGATAACTGGTTTGATAATGATCTATCAGGATGGAATCAAGCCAATCGAGGTACTTTTCCTCAATCATCAAATCAGATTCAACTCTACAAGAAGACATTCAATCTTGCTACTGTGAATGAAGTGTCATCAATCTCACTGAATATCCGATATCTCTATGGTTGTCTTGTTTATCTCAATGGTCATCAACTATTCTCAAATCATCTCTCACTTCCTCTCACTCCCTATCGTTTCGCTACTCAATCTTATTCCCAACTCCTCTATCGTTCCATCACTCTTCCTCCTAGACTCGTTGATTCTGGTCAATCTACTCCTCTCCTTCAACAAGGATCCAATGTCATTGCAATTGCTATCATTGCTGCTTCTGCCAATCAACGAGATTCTCTCTTCGATGCCTCTCTGCGATTCATTTACAATCAACCTCTCTCTCACATCTCTCCCTTCACTGTTGAGGCTTCGAATATCATTGGAGATCCTCTCTCTCCATTTGATGGATCCTTCCATTCAACCATTTCATCCTCATCTCCTTATAACTCTCTCATCATCACTCTTCCTAATGATCGTCGAGATTGGATCAATACTCTTCAAATCCGAAATGATCCTATATCCAACTCTCAACTCACACCTACTTCATTCCCTGTCACACAATTCCAATTGTATGGTCGAAACTCACAATCTGAACAATGGACACTTCTGACACAAGTGAGAGAGATGAAAGATCTCTTGATTGGTGATTCTCGACCCATCTTCTTCATCAACAACATCCCATTCAATCAATTCATGTTTGCCAACTTCTCTACTGGATTCGATTCTCAATGTTCATGGACCATTCAATCTCTCACTCTCTCTGCTTATTCTATTCTCAATCATCCTTCTCCTCTCTCTTATCCTTCTTCTGCTCCCTATTACAATGCAACACAATTCAATTCTATCTCTCCTCTCACTCTGGGATACTATGATTTCTCCATTACTCCTTCTCTTCCTTCCTCTCTCCATTTCGATCCTAATGATGGTTGGATCATTGGATCATTCATCAATATCACCACTCCTCTTCAATTCTCCATCTCTGCAACTAGAATCACTGGAGGAAACACAACCATCTCCTTCTCACTCTCTGTTCAAACTTGTACTCTTGTTCAAGGTCTCATCACTCTCCGATTTCATTCTCAATCCTATCAATCTCTATCATGGAATCTATTCCAATCTCAATCCACTCTCATTGCATCTTCAGATCCCTTCCTTGTTGTCTCTAGATATCACTTCATTGATCTCTGTCTTGATCAGAGTATCTATACCTTCAAACTGATTTATCATTCTCTCAATCTCACTATTGACTCTAATCAGAATCTCATCTCTTCAGATGACTCTTCTACACTCTATGACTTCTCTATCACAATCAATGAGATTGAGATAGGAATGGGAATTCAATTCATTGATAACTCATTCACTTATGTCTTCTCTACAAACATTCCATTCCAAATGGAACTCACTCAATGGAAGGTCCTTCAGAATGATGCTCCTCATCACTGGAACTCACTCTCCTTTGATGACTCCTCATGGAACTCACTTCAACCATCTGCTATTCCTCCCACTTCATTCATCACCACTTTCATCCGCAAGTCCTTCTCCATTCCTTCTCTCAATCTCTATCAAGTCCTCAATGTCAAACTCAAATACACTGGAGGAGTCGTTGTCTACTTCAATGCTCATCGAGTTGCTCGATTCAATATCGCTCAGTACTTTGATCAAGAAACTGAGTCCATTCTCATTCATGATGCTTCTCTTCCATCTCACTTCCATATCATTCTATCCACTCTTCAAGCAATTCAAGGACTCAATCTCATTGCATTTGAGATTCATCGTCCTTTCAATACTCCTGATACTCAACCTGTTGTATTTGATGCTGCTGGAGTATATGGAGTTGATACTTGTTCCATTCTCCTTGATTCTTATTCTTCACTCTCTCTTTCCAATCCTCAACTCACTCCTTCTCACATCTCAGATCCCTTCTTCATGACTTGGTATCCAAACACTCCTCAAACTCATATTGATTGGACTGTTGACAATCTCGAAGGAAGCAAATGGAACTCATTCCATCTTCTCAGATCTGATTCCTCTTCTTGGGGCTTCTCCATTCATGGCTTCAATAATCCCCAGGACCAACCCATTCTCCTTCTCAATCTCACTCAAACACAATCCATTTCCACTCTCATTCCTCTTGCTCTTGCTGGTTTTCCTCATTATCGTTGGCAACTCACTTCCACTGGATCCAACTCTTCATTTGCTTCACCTCATCTTGCCTATTGTAAACCAACTGGATCTTTCTGTTCTGGAGAAGGAGATTATCCATCTGTTGCTGATGGACAGATTTCACCTGCTCTTTGTCCTTCTGGTTATTCTTATCGACAGTGTACCAATGGTGTTCTTGGACCAATCATTGGTGTTGATTGTTCTTCACCTCCTCCTGCCAATATCCAATACTCATTCACTTCATTCCTCTTTCTTACTGAACGATCTGTATCCACAGGAATTCCTTCATTCATCAATACTGTTCAGAGATGGTATCTTTCTTCTCAGACTCTTCCTGATGGATTGATATTGGATTCACTCACAGGAGAGATTCATGGAACAGTGAAGAGTGAGGAGCCATGTACAACTGTGACTGTGACCTTGGTGAACGAAGTGGGGAACTGTACAACTTCTCTCAGAATATGTGTGATTCCATCAGATAGATCCGAATCTCCTCTATTCCCTCAACCAAGACAGAAGTTCTGGTTGTTTTTGAGTATAGGGGTATTGACTGTTAGTATTATTCTCTCGATTGCTTTTCTTTGTTGTGGATGTCGGTGTAAGAAGCGAAGGATGTTGAAAGTGGAGAAGCAGAAGGATTAGTTGAATCCGTTTTCTCTTTGGATTTGTATTCTAATGATTGTGTATTTGTTGATAGAGAGTGTTTTGGTTGTTATTCCTGATTCGAATCAAACCACATGAGTATTCAAAAGTCTTCTATTTGTTTCTTCAAATAAGAAGATTGATTAATGAAGAATTGACTGAGATTGAACATCTTTCATGATTCGATTTCTGACAAATCCTAAATAGGACAGAATTTGATTCCATAAATAGCTATTCTTTCTGTCATCACGTTGGAATCTGAATTGTGAATCCTCTTCGTTCATTACGTGATTCTGATAGATGAGAAGAAATGCCGTGGATAGGATTTGATCTCTATTGAGGAGAAAACAAATCAGAATCTCTTCTGAACTGGATCACTGAGTAGGATGTGAATGAATGAACTGATGAACAGAATATCTGAACTGAAGGAATAGAGAATGTTAAAGAGAGTGATTTGTAAACCTACAATTCATATGTTTAGTGTAAATGAATTGTAAAGAGGAATGATGAATAGCGTGCAATCAGTTGTGACTTGATGCCTGGAACAGTGGGACTTGGAGGTCGAATGTCTCAGAATCCGCTGAAAGTGACAATTTTCGGTGCTTCGACAGGTAGTCTGGGTCGCAGTGTTGTGTATGAGTTGGGTAGAAGTGTTGAATTGGATTTGATGGATAGCTTCTCGTGGAGTGACATGCATGATTCCATACAGAGGAGAAGGAGATGAAGTTCGACATCTGAAGCAATCGGGTGATATTGGGAAAGTAAATCCAATTCCATTTCATCCTCGGGATGAACAATCGATTCGTGACTGTATTGGAAATGCAGACATTGTGTTGAACTTGGTTGGTAAATACTACGAGACAAAGAATCTGTATCTGAAGAAGAACTATACGTGAGTGAAGAAGGATGGAATGAGAGGTAGATATCAGGATGTGAACATCTACTTCCCTGAGCGTCTTGCTCGTATTTGTAATGAGATGGGTGTGAAGAATCTATTGCATGTATCTGCTTTACAACAGAATCTGAAGCATCGGTCAGAATGGGCCCGAACAAAGGTGGAAATAGGAAGAGATGGTAATGAATAGGCAAAAGGTGAAGAGGTGATTCGTGAGGTGAAGCCTGAGACGTGTATTGTTCGTCCTGCAGATATGTTTGGTGAAGATGATCGAATTCTCCAATGGTGGATGTGAGTGTGAGTGATGAGATGTAGGATTGGTCGTCAGTTCCATATCTATCCGTGGTTGATCAATATCAATGGTGGAGCTGCGCTGAAACAGCCTGTCTGGTATGGAGATGTGGCTACTGCGATTCGGAAGTATTGTATGAACCCTGAAGCGTACAATGGAAAGACAATGGAACTTGGTGGGCCGGAGGTGATGGCCTGGTCACAGATTGTGGATTGGTTCCGAGAGGTGACTCATACAGCTCGTGTGCCTCCTCGTACACCAACATCAATTGCTCGTATGTATGCTGGAGTGTTGGAATTGGGTCCAAAACCCTATATCTCACGTAGTGAAGTGGACTTGCGTGTGAGTGACAATGTGGTGGATCCTCACACGACATGTTTGACCTTCAAGGATCTGGGAGTGAGAGAATTGAGAGAGAGTGATCTGTAGATTGAACCACACTCCTTGAAGGATAAGGGCTATTCGGCAATATTGCGATATCGTAAGGGAGGTCATTGGGCCTATGAGAATGAAAACGTAAACACAAGAGTGATTTAATTTGTCTGTTATTGTTATGTTTGTTGAGAAAAGGAATAGTATAATAATCAAAGAGTACTAACCACTAAACATGTATGAGAATAATGCCTTGAATCATCATTATTCGAAGACCAATTCGGTTGAAGAAACGAAGACCGTAAGAATATGATGGATCGAAATGTATTGATGAATCAAGTGGTTTGACTGAAGTCATAACACATGAACTAGGTGAATAATGTCATCTGAACCCCTTCAGATTAATAGTGATGTTCTAGCTTCGCTGAGAACCCGTCGCGAAGAGTTACAGAAAGAACGGATAGATGTGTTGGTAGGCAGTATTGATATGAATGTGAGAATAACAGAATGCAAATCGATTCCTGGATGGAGAGATCCGAAAGGCAATTGAACGTTGTCCGAAGCGTGAAACGGGAACTGTGGAGGCGTTGAATGAACGGATTCGTAAGATGGAAGAAGATATTGAGTATGGTAGTTTAAATGCGAAAGAGGAGAAATTGGTATGGGTTGTGTGTGGTGAGTGAAAGTGTAGGAAAGACGACGAATCCAAGATATTGAGAAACAGAGAGATGCATTGAAGGTGTACTTGAAAGCCCAAGAAGAGATCACTCTGTTGAGAGAAAAGCGAACTGCAGGAAACAAGAGGTTGGATGAAATCAGTCACACATTGGATGAGTTGATCAACACTTTGAATGTGTCGGAAGCTCTTCTCCGTCTGAAGGAACTAACAGGAGTGCTAGTGAGAATTGTGGGTGGAATTGACTGTAGTTACCGAATGAGAAGCTGAAGCAACAAGAGGTTGAGATTCAGAAGGCAAGTATGGGTCGTGTGTGTGGTAAGAACATGTCAAATGTAGGAAGAGGGATGAGGATTGAGGTGTAGTTGCATAGCATGGAGGAGGCATTCAAAGTACATCTCTCGATTCGTCGTGATACGATGATATTAGTGAGTGGTGAGGAAGTGAATGTGTTGCGATGTGTGGAGGCACTGAAGGATATGGGTGAGGAGGTGGAGACGATAATGAAGTTACCATCAGAACAGATCCATGCTTTGATGGCTCATGAGGGCAAGTATCGGAAGAGGATTGAACAGGAGTCGCGTGTTCATTTGGCTCTGGAGGGTACAGATGGAATCCGAATAATTGGAGGTCCAAAGGCTGTGAAGAGTGCAGAACGGAGTGTGACAGATCTCTTCCGAAGTGAGGAATGTGGGGATGATATGAGAGATAGAGAGCAATCGATTTGTAGTGAGTCCATTCCTACGTAGTGTTCTGTTGAGTGAGAAGATGAAGGCGTTCCAAGAGCTTCAGCGTCGTTGTCCTGCTTATCTGGGTCTGGGTGAGAAGATCACAGAGCTAGTGTTGTTAGGAACAGCAGAGGATCAGCGTGAGACTCTGGTGAGAGATTGTGAGAGATGTGAGAGATAGGCGATCCTGGCTAGTTTCGAGAAGGAACATCAGGAAGTGACAGAGACAATCCCAGTGTCTGAGCGTCTATTCCGTTATCTGTTTGAGGAGAAAGGAAAGCGTGTACAGAAGATCCAACAGACTTCACATGCCCGTGTGCGTATGGAACGATCTCCGTATAGTGTGGTTGTGAGTGGCACAAAGGATGCTGTGGAGGCAGCGATGGAGAGTTTGAAGGCAACAGAGAAGGAATTGCTTGAGGCCAGTGTGGAGATGGAAGTGTCAGAAGCTCAGATTGGCATGTTGCTGGATAAGAAGGGTGCATTGCTGAAGAAGCTACAGACAGAACAGAAATGTTCTTTGGATGTTGATCGGAAGGCCAAGAAGGTGGTGTTGCGAGCTCCTGAAGAATCCCGTGAAGAGGCGTGTAGAGCCCTGAAGACGATATTGGAGAGTGTGCGTGTGGAGACAGTGGCTCTGAAGCCTCGTCAGGCATCCTTGTTTGTGGGTCCGAGTGGTAGCAACATCAAGAAGCTGCGAGAGATGAGTGGAGCGCAGTTGGAGGTGGAGAAAGAGGAGCTGAGGATCAGTGGTGAGGATTCAGCAGTCACAAAGGCAATGGAGCTAGTGACGAAATGGCTGGAGGAGCATACAGTGATGGAGTTGGAGACAGAAGCGAGTGTAGGCTTCGCTGTGATTGTGGGTCCGAAGGGAGCGAATCGGAAGATACTGCAGAAGGAGCTGGATGTGGAACTGAGTGTGGAGGAGGGTAAGGAAGGAAAGGCTTATGTTCGAGTGATGGGTGGTTTGTCACAATGTGAGAATGCAGTGAAGACTCTACAGAACAAGATGGAACAGTACAAGAAGGAGAATATGAGTGTGAGTTTCCCTACAGGAGTATTCCAGAATGCTCCAGAGTTGCGTCGTGGTAGTTTGGAAACGAAGATGAAGGAATTGGGTGTGGAGTTGAATGTGGTAGAACGTCGTAGTGTGGTGATAGTCCATGGTGAGGAAGAAGCATTGAAGAAGGCTGTGGAGTATTTAGAGGAGTTGAAGAAGCAGTATGAGGAGTATGAAGAACGAGATGTGGAAGTGGCAAAGGAGGAGATTGGTGTGTTGGTGGGTCGAGGTGGAGAGAATGTGCGTCGTCTCCAAGAGAAGTTGGGTGTGGTTGTGATTGTGGACAGAGAGAATGAGAAGAGACCAGCATCAACTCCTCGTGTGCATGTGTGGGGTCCAAAGGAGAAGGTGGAAGCAGGATGTGAGGGTGTGATTGCAGACTTAGAGGAGCGAGTACAAGTGTCAGAAGCTCTTCCTTGTTCTGTGAAGCAGATTGCTCATCTAACAGAGAATAGATTTGCTTTGGTTAATGAGATCCAGGAACAATCAGGAGCTGAAGTGTATGTGCCACATGATCTTCCCATGTTTGGATCCACAGCTGTGACAGTACGAGGAAACAAACAGCAGGTGACAACAGCAGTACCTCTGGTGCGAGAGGCATTACAAGGACTGATTCGAAGAACCCTCCAAGTGCCTGCAGAGGATCTGACTGTGATGTTGAAGAATGGGAATCTACAGGTTCAGCGTCTGACCTTGGAGTCGAAGAGTCGGATTGTGACAGATGAGACGAAGGGAGAGGTGATTGTAGTAGGACCCAAGGAGGGAGTGCAGTTGGTGTTACGTCGCTTCTTGGAACAGTTGAGAGCAGTATTGCCTGATCAGTATCTGATGGAACCGATATCTGAGAGTGTATATCTGGGATTGAATGTGGATCAGAATGTGAAGGAGATGGAGCAGTATCAGAAGGAACATGGTGTGGTGATGTATCAGGATGTATCAGCTGTGTATTTGTATGGTACAAGTGAGGCCTTACCAGCAGCAATGGAATGGTTGAAGAGTATGTGTGAACGTATCTCCAAGGAGAGTCATGTGATGAGAGTACCGAAGGAGTGTATTCCTTTCCTGATTGGTACTCGAGGCAGTCGAATCTCTCAGATGCGGAAGATGAGTGGAAGTTCATTGGAGATTGTTGATGATGATGGTGTATGGATTCAAGGAAAGGAGGAGTGTGTGGTGAAGGGTATGGAGTTGGTGTCCAATGCATTGGAAGAATATGAAATGACACATCGTCGAGTTCAAATTGATCCTGAGTATATTGGTGTATTGGTAGGAACACGTGGTTCCAATCTGAACCGTCTGCGTCAACAGTTCCTGACCTCTGTGAATGTGGAGAATGATGGATGGGTATCAGTGTCTGGTACACAGAAGCAAGCTGTACAGGATACGATTGATGCAATTGTGAAGTATGTGGAGGAGAAGAAGCAGGAGATGGGAAGTGTGAAACCAGAGTCAGAAGGTCGTTGGGAGTCGAGACGTCGTGAAGAGTCACGAGAGAAGCCAAAGGAGAAGGTGACAGATGGAAGAGAGTCAGTGTGGGAGAAGTTGAAGCATAATCCTCAACTGCCATTGGGACTGAGCAAGAAGAAGGAAGAGTCACATTCTCAAGAAGTGTCTCGTATTCTTGGATTGAAAGATACAACTGTGGGAGGAAGTGAGTGTTACAAATCGGAAAGTGGATATACTGTTGAACTGTAAGGGTTATTCGTGTTACTATGGGTTGTTTGTTGAGAGTAAGAGTGGATTTGAGGTATTTGGTATTGGAACATCTCATTGTGATGTCATTCAATCCTTTGTTACTACAAACATTCATACATCTAGTTTACATATTCTCCATCCCAAACCATATTACCATCAGCAGGTTCAGGGAACAAGAATGAGGGATTAGCGAATCTGTAACCCTTATCCAATGCCCGAATATCCTTCATATTCTCTTCAGTTAGTGAGAAATCAAATACATTGAAGTTCTCAAGGATACGTTCCTTATGAACTGATTTAGGAATACAAATAGTACCACGCTGAATAGCCCAACGAATCATAATCTGAGCGGGTGTCTTGTGATGTTCTTCAGCAATACGAGCAATCACAGGATCCTTCATAGGTGAAGCATACTTATGAGGGAATCCACGATCAGCTCCACCTAATGGGAAGTAGGCCATGAAATACATTCCATTCTTATCCAACAGATCCTTCACTTCCCACTGTTGGAGATAAGGATGTAACTCAACTGATTGACAGCAGGTTTTACAGTACATCGATCCAGAAGAAGTTGGAGTCTCTTACTTGTGTAGTTGGACACTCCAATGGCTCTCAGAATGCCCTTGTGATAGTATTCTTCCAGTTTACCCCAAGTCTGCATCACCAAATCAATATCAAACCCAAGCATCTCACATTGCTCTGTCGGAGCCACGCTATATTCAAAGAAGTAACCTTCTTGGCGTTTCTTCTCCTCCTCAGGAGAGAGATTATAGAACGAAGACATATGAAGAAGGAAGAGATCGATATAAGGTGTCTGAAGATCTTCTAATGCCTGAAGAATGGCCTTCTCTGCATTCTCTGGCTTCCAGTCACAGCACCACAATTTTGAGGTAATGAACAGTTCTTCTCTCTTCACAATTCCCTCATCAATACACTTCTTGATAGCAGCACCAACTTCCTTATGGTTCATATACAAACAAACAGTATCAATGAGACGATATCCAGCCTTGATAGCAGTTTCAACAGCTTCTGTACACGAATTCCCTGTAGAGAGGTAGGTTCTAGAATCAAGAATTGCTTCAATCCTTACCCAAGTCCCAGAAGGGGCATCTTGACCCCATTGTTCAGAGTGACATACTCCATGATGCTTTCAAGTTATAGTAAAATATAATGAACGAATCCATTAGGTTAGTTTGAATCCTCTGATGAAACGGTCAAAATTGTGAAGTTAGAAGTAGCAAATCAGTTTTCGAGATTCTTAGGTTGATAAGCATATTCATTCTATCTCGAATGGATGAAACACATCACTGCTGACTCAAATAAACATAATTGGTTTATTATCCAGCACTTCACAATAGTAAGGTTTGAACCATCAGAACACCCACAACATGACATATCTAGCCTACAAATAGTATTTTCTTCCTTCTTTAGCCATTTCTAAATGCTGATTAGCAGAAGAAAGTAGCTTGAAAACCGCGGTTGTTGATAATCCGTCTT
>ERZ779851.3037-NODE-3037-length-11776-cov-39.609078_pt1 | contig 11776 bp, 10 predicted proteins | sample MGYA00511094_ERZ779851 | MGnify/ENA primary metagenome ERZ779851 (study PRJEB29588, sample SAMEA2155512) | human gut metagenome | biome: human gut; feature: human-associated habitat; material: faeces | place: Denmark | collected 2008/2010 ...
ACACTGGTGCTGCATCGAAATCCAAGTGTTGGATAGAGACCGTAGGCGATAGTTTTACCAGCTCCACTTCCATGCAATGTTTGTTCACCTGTGCGCCCAACTTGCCTAGGCAACAATCATGGTGCATGCTACGTTTCACGCAACAGTCAGTCACCATACCCACCATCATCTTGTCATAATGAAGGCAGTGCATGACGGTAGTACCCACACTCAGGTAAACCACCATGAGCGAGAGCATCAAAGCCATCAATATGTTGAGCGAACGTTTCATACCTATTTTTTGCACCTTTCTTTTTTCAAGTTGCAAAATTAAGCATTTCCGTCAAAACAATAACTTAATACCCCTATAATTTAATAACCTTTAACAGCTCTTGAATGAGCATGAATGCCCCACACTTTCTGTTAATCTTTACTATATTCCTGCGAGAAAACTTGCAGGATAAAGGGAATATGAGTAACTTTGCACACGATTTTCTGAAACTATTGTCTTACAAAGACATAAAATAAGAGAGAAACTATTTTTTAAGGATAATATTGACTCATAAGAACAAATGAAAAAAGGACTATTTGCACTCGCGCTGGGTACCTTTACCTTGGGCATCGCTGAATTCATCATCGAGGGCATCATTACAGACATCGCCAACAACATGAACGTTTCCATCCCGGAAGCAGGACATCTCATCTCTATCTATGCACTCGGCGTCTGCGCCGGAGCTTTCTCGCTGATTCTCATGCATAAATACAGACCCAAGAATATCCTGATGTTCCTGGCTTTGCTCATCACCTTCGGAGCTGTCATCGCCTCAGTAGCACCTAACTACTGGCTCTTGCTCTGCGCCCGCTTTATAGAAGGTCTGCCTCATGGCGCCTACTTCGGAACGGGTACTATCGTGGCGGTAAAGATTGCCAAAGAGGGTAAGGGAACCAATGCCGTGGCAATGATGTGCGCAGGTATGCCGGTGGCTAACCTGCTGGGTGTGCCGGTGGGAACCTTCCTGAGTCACATGTTCAGCTGGCGAGTACCTTTTGTCAGCTGTATCGTGCTCGGACTCATCACCTTATACATGATTCACAGATGGGTTCCGGATGTAGAAGCACTGCCAAACAACGGTATGAAGGCACAGTTCCATTTCCTCCGCAACAAGGCTCCGTGGCTCATCATCGCCGCCACCTTCCTGGGCAATGGCGGCATCCTCTGCTGGTTCAGTTATATCTCGCCGCTGCTTCAGATGGAGGGCGGATTCAGCGCAGCCAGCATCTCTCTGCTGATGATTCTTGCAGGCGGCGGAATGGTAGTAGGCAATCAGGTGAGTGCCTTGCTTGCCGACCGCTTCAAGCCGGGCCGCTTTACCTGTTATCTCCAGTTTCTGGCAGCAGCTGCACTTCTGCTCACCTTCTTCCTCGCCCCTTTCGGCTGGGTATCTGTGGTGCTGATGTTCATCTGCTGCGCCTGTCTTTTCGGCATCGGATCGCCTGAGCAATTCCTCATCGTGAAGCATGCCAAAGGTGGCGAAATGCTGGGCGGCTGCTGCATTCAGGGCGCCTTCAATCTGGGTAACGCCATGGGAGCTTTCCTCGGTGGTATTCCTGTTGCGATGGGATTGGGATACAACTTCCCTGCCCTTATCGGTGTGCCGATGGCATTGGCAGGAGCCATCTGTCTGCTGATTTTCCATAAGAAATATGAATAAAAATGCGATAATCCGAAATAAATGATTATCTTTGCAGAAGAATTTCAAATAAACAAAGAAACATGATGAAACTTAACAAGACTTTCCTTACCCTGGGCTTGGCTGCAACACTCCTGCAGATGCCAGCCTCATCGTTCGCACAGACTGCGGGCAGTAACCGTCAGAATCCTCTTTTAACAAAGAGCAGTCTTCCATTCGGTGCTCCTGACTTCAGCAAGATTCAGGAGAGCGACTACCTGCCAGCCATCGAAGCGGCTATCAGGGAGCAGCGTGCCAACATCCAGAAGATTGTAAACAACAAAAAGAAGCCAAACTTCCAGAACACCATCCTCGCCTATGAGGAGAGCGGTGCGCTGCTCGAAAAGGTGACTAACATCTTCTTCGGTCTCACCAGTGCCCACAAAACTCCGGGCATCGCCGAAACCGAAAAGAAGGCTACCCCATTGCTGACCGAGCTCGATAATGAGATTTCGTTCAACAAGAAACTCTTCGAGCGCATCAAGTATGTTTACGATAATGAATATAAGAAACTCAAGGGCGAAGACAAGCGTCTTACTGAGGTTATCTATAAGAGTTTTGTACGTTCAGGCGCCCTCCTTTCTGCCGAGAAGATGGAGCGCATGAAGCAGATCAACTCCCGCATCTCAGAGTTACAGCAGGAATGGGGCAATCTTCTTCCGGCCGCTACCAACAACGCCGTGGTTTGGGTAAACAGCAAGGAAGAGCTCGCCGGATTGAGCGATGCTGACATTGCACAATGCAAGAAAGATGCTGAGAGCCGCGGAGGCAAGGCGCCTTACTGCATCGTCATCATCAACACCACCCAGCAGCCAATCCTCACCAATCTCCAGAACCGCGAACTGCGCAAGAAGGTGTATATGGCAAGCATCCACCGTGCCGATGGTACTAACCCAAAATTCAACACCTTCCCTATCGTAACCGAGATTGCCAAGTTGCGTGCCGAGAAGGGCAAGCTGATGGGATATGACAACTATGCCGACTATTCGCTCGAAAAGACGATGGCTAAGAACAGCAAGAATGTGGATGATTTCCTGAAGCAGCTCATCAAGGAATATGCTCCTAAGGCTGATGCTGAAACCAAGGCGATAGAAGCGTATGCACAGAAGACTGAAGGCAAGGACTTCAAGCTGCAGCCATACGACCGCTTCTATTATTCTGCGAAGATGAAGAAGGAGATGCTCAACATTACCGATGATGAGATTAAGCCATACTTCAACATCGACAGCGTACAGGTGAACGGTGTGTTCTATGCCGCCCATCGTGTATACGGACTGAACTTCAAGCAGCGCAAGGATATCCCAACCTATCACCCAGACATGAAGGTATTCGAGGTGAGCGACAAGAACGGCAAGCCAATCGCCCTTTTCTACAGCGATTACTTCCGCCGTCCTACCAAGCGTGGCGGTGCATGGATGAGCGCCTTTGCCAAGCAGAGCAAGCAGCGCGGCCAGTTGCCTATCATATATAATGTATGCAACAACGCCAAGGCACCGGAGGGTCAGCCATCTCTCATCACATGGGATGAGGTTACTACCCTGTTCCATGAGTTCGGTCATGCACTTCACGGAATCCTTTCCGACTGCAAGTACAATACCCTTTCAGGAACAGCCGTTGCCCGCGATTTCGTAGAGATGCCATCCCAGTTTAACGAATCGTTTGCATCTATTCCTGAGATATTCGACCATTACGCCCGTCATACCGAGACCGGTGCTGCGATGCCAGCCGATCTGAAAGAGCGCATGCTGAAGAGCATCAGCTTTCAGACCGCTTATTCACTGGGCGAGAATCTGGCTGCGACCTGTCTTGACCTTGCCTGGCACAAGATTAGCGAAGAAGAGGTGCCTTCACCTTATATGGCAGGTGCCTTCGAGAAGGAAGAGCTCCACAACATCGGTTTGCTCAACACCCAGATTCCTCCTCGCTACAGCACATCATACTTCAACCACGTATGGGGCGGCGGTTATGCTGCAGGCTATTACAGCTATCTCTGGACAGAGGTGTTGGCTGTGAACATCGCCGACTACTTTGCAAAGCATGGTGCCTTAGATCCAGCCGTTGGTCAGGCATTCCGCGATAAGATTCTGAGCCGTGGCAACACCAAGGACCAGATGGAAATGTTTACCGACTTTACAGGTATGGAGAAGCCAGATGCTTCCGGATTCCTGAAAGCAAGAGGTTTGTAATGCATAAAATTACAATATGAAACAGGTAGAGGGTGTGTCATAAGTTAATGACACACCCTCTTTCTTTATCCTTTAATAGCCTGAGGTGTCCAGCTCTTCAGGAATCTGAGCACCTTTTCTTCGTTATATCCCTTACCTTCTTCCAGGAAACTGGAATCCTGGATATGGAGAACCTTTCCGGTTTCATCGAGCACCACAAAGACCGGGAATCCGAAACGCTGAGGATTGTTCAGTCGTTTCATCAGCTGCTCAGCCTTCTTCACCGCCGCATCACCGGCAGTTTTTCTGCGATTGTAGTTTACATGAATATATTCAAAATGATCATTCACCATCTTGTTGACCGCAGCATCCTTCTCTACAAAATCAGCAAACTTCAAGCACCATGGGCACCAGTTACCACCTACCTGACAGATAACAAACTTGCCATTCTTCTTGGCTTTAGCCAAAGCCTCATCAATCTGAGCCATCGGATCGATGCTTTCATTATACACCTTCTTGAGAGCAGTCTGCACCTGAGCAGGTTTCAAAGCTCCAGCCTGGTCGAGCGAATCCAGTTTCTTCATCATCTCCTCCGCCTTCACGGTAGAGAATGCAATCTTACCTTCCGGATTGATCAGATAAGAGGTAGGAATCCACGAAATGTGATAATCCTTGGAAATCTTTGTTTCCTTCCATTTTTTAAGCTCACAGTATTGCAACCAGGTATACTGATTATCGCCCAGATATTTCTTCATCTTCGCCTCATCGGTATCAAAAGAAACACCCACTACCTGAATCTTGGTATTGTATTTGTCATAGATAGTCTTCACCATCGGCATGTCTCTTCTGCAGTCAGGACACCAGGATGCCCAGAAATCGAGCATGGTCCAGACACCCGGAACCGTCTTTCCGTCTTTATCCTTCTGAGTCTTCTTATCTGAAAGCTGGAAGATTTTCTTACCCGTCTTACTGTCAGTAATCGTGAAGTCGGGAGCCTCGGTGCCTACAGGCAGCAAGTCAAGCGATGTCTGTGCTCTACCGACGACAGCCGTCATCAGGAGCAAAAAGAATAATAGTTTCTTCATACAATTTTTCTGTTTATGTCTGTTACTTCAAATATATATATTAATATTAACCATCGAAACTAGAACTGATAATAAATGAACGGCTGTACACTCTCCTGAGAAACCTCCACCACCATCTGCAGACAGATGATGAAGAGCAGCAGTTTAGCCACCCAAGGCAGGAGGATGAACCGCGCCTGAAGACGGTGATACTGGCGCTCGGTAAAGAGATAGCTCAGCATGACACCGATGATGCAAAGCGTCCAGGCAGGACGGGCATGGAAGAAAGGCACCAGATAATCGATGCTGAAATCATTTGCCACCTTATCATACATTTTCCCCAACACACCCAAATCCTTGGCACGGAAGAACGACCAAGCAAAGCATATATATAAATAGGTGATGAGCCAGCTGAGGGAATTGCCTGCCAGCGTACGGGGAATGCTTATGCCCAACTGACGGCTGAAGAACTTATGCACCACAAGTCCGAAACCATGAAGAGCACCCCAGATGACGAACATCCAGGAAGAGCCATGCCACAAACCTGCCACCAGCATGGTAAGGAAGTTGTTGAAATACATGCGCACCTTTCCCTTCCGGTTTCCACCCAGCGGAATATACACATAATCGCGGAACCAGAAGGAAAGCGAGATGTGCCAGCGACGCCAGAACTCGGTAACCGAGAGTGAGCGGTAAGGGAAATAGAAGTTGTCGGGCAGATAGAAACCCAGTATGGCTGCTACACCGATACTCATATCGCTGTATCCCGAGAAATCGAGGAAAATCTGGACAGGATAGCCGAAGAGCGCTGCCAGATTCTCGAAACCCGAGAAGGTTTGCGGCGCATCAAACACCCAGTTGTTGAACTGTGCGATATAATCGCTCAGCATATTCTTCTTGACCAGTCCCAGCATGATGAGGAAGAGTCCCGTCCACAACATTCTGCTGGAAGCCTGTTCGTTTCGTTTCAGTCTGGGTATCAGATTGGCGGCACGGGTGATAGGACCCGCCATCAGCAGCGGAAAGAAGGTGAGATAGAAGCAATACTCCAGGAGCGTTACCTCCATGTCAAACTTGCGCTTATAGGTATCTACCGCATAGCTGATAGCCTGGAAGGTATAGAACGAGATACCTACAGGCAGAGCGATAGACTGCAGGGAGAAGTTGGTGCTGAACATCTCGTTGACTACATCGCCAATGATGAAATTGGTATATTTGAAATAGCACAGCAGAGCCAGGTCTACAAGCACCACGAAGGTGAGCAGCGCCTTGCGCGCCTTTCCCTCATGCAGTCTCATTTCCTGGGTTACGGCATAATTGATGCAAGCCGTAAGCGGCAGCATCCACATCACCATTCCGTTCACCTTATAGGCAAAGAAAAGACTGAAGCAGATGACATACATCATCATGGCTGTGCGCGAATAGCTCTTGAGCAGGGTATAAATGGCAAGGAAGAAGATAAAGAGCAGCGCAAACGGAATGCTGCCCATCATCAGCGGAGAATCTGCCTGATAAACAAACAGCCGCTCTATCCAATGCCACAAGGCACTTATTTCGAATGTTGAATAATTCATTTGTCTTTTCTGAAGATATTATTTATTGAACTCTTTCTTATATGGAGTCTTTATGGTTTACATGTTTTACCGCTGGAACCGTCTTATCAGCAGCCGGAGCCGTTTTTCCTGCAGTTGCAGGTTCCTTGGTTGCAGCAGGACTTTCTGTGGTTTCAGGCACAGTTCCCTCAACAGGCATAGAAAGAGAATCCTTCTTCATAGCCGTGTTGTCTGCCCTATGTTTGGTTCCAGGAGGCAAGATGGTAATCTGTCTGTATCTGCGGTCACGCTTATCCGGCATCTCCAAACGGAACGGATGCACACAATGTCCGCTATTCATCCACTCTACAATCTTATCCATCCACATGGCAGATGAAGCCATAGTCGGATGCCGGCCGTCTTTCTGGCGTTCGAAGGTAAGTTTGTAGCTAGGATAATAGCCTCGTGGTCCCATCACCTCACGGAGGAGTTTGTTATATCCATTATCCTCACACCAGTTTGGCGGACCGATCCATATCGTCGGAATATTACCGATCTTGCTCAGGATGGCACGGATGCGTTTTTCACATCCCTTCATATCAGACGTATACAGTTCGTTGCTGCCCAGACATACAAAGACATGGGTAGGTTTAATACGTTGGATATAATGCTGTAGGGTATCGGTAGCAGCCCAGTTTCTGGTGCCCGAACTCACCCAGGTAATACAGGTGAGCTTATGCCCGTTCTTGTTGGTATAATCAGCCAGTCGCAGACCGAGATATTCCGACATCGAGTCGCCGAAGATCAGTACTCGCTGCGCCGCCGTATCCACGGGTTCCTTTATCATGCTGTCAGCCTTTTCCTCTTCAGCAAGCTCTGCCTCGCTTTTACCGGTGAGCGCATCCATTCCAATCTGTTTCAGCGGAATGTTTTCTGCCACTTGCTCTGGAATAAAGGCATAAGCCAGCAGTCCTCCAATGGCTATTGCCAGCAAGGCTATCATTTTCCAGGTTTCTTTCATTTTATATCTTTAATGAGTTTTGGTTATTCTTTTTCTTATACATTCGCCCGACATTACAACTGAAAGGGAGTGAGCACATTGAGCAACTTTCCGAAATCGGCCTTCGAGATGCGCCTTCCTCTCAAGCTGCGCACCTGCGGATAGTCTTCGAAATAGTTCTCCATCGTAGTATACCACTGATGAGAAACCACTTCCCTGACCGTCTTCAGCTGATTTTCGATGCGACGGGCAAAACTCGGATTCACTCTCGAGAGATAATGTCTTCCATCATTCATCTCGATGGCAAGCATCAGATAGATTTGCGGTCCCTTCTTCTCTTTCCTGCTTTTTACGGTTTCGCTTACCTTCCAACCCTTGGTGGATGTCGATACTCTGATATCCCAGCCATACTGGCTGTTGAGCTTATCCATCAGTCCCTTGAACACAACCCCGTGAGCCGAGGTATCTTTCAGTCCCGTATAACCGATGATGTAATGTATCATCTCGTGGAGCAAGACACTCTTTGCCTGCTTGTCGGTCATATCATAATAAGTAGACATGGAGAGTTTGAAATCGTAGAGTTTGGTGCGTCCCCATCTGGAGGCCCGCTTATAGGCAAGTTGCCCCAACCGAGTCTTGGCATGAGTAAGTCCGAGTTCAGGAACAGGCAGCTTTCCCCCGAAATATTCGTGGTCGAACCGCCTGAACCACTCCTCCATCCATTCTATTGTAACAATCATGTATGTATATTTATTCAATAATTATTCAGTTCTGTATATCAGATACTACAAAACGTTTGCAAAGATACAACTTTTTCTTTGTTTCTTTCAATATTTATCGAAAAATGCGTAACTTTGCACGCAAATTTACAACAAAAATGAACAAGACAGCACAGCATATCATAGATATTAAGAATGTGTCGAAAAGATTTGGCGAGAAAACAGCCCTCAACAACATCAATCTCTATGTGAGAAAGGGCGAATTTATGACCATTCTGGGTCCTTCGGGATGCGGAAAAACGACATTATTGAGACTTTTGGCAGGGTTTGAAACCGCCAGCGAAGGCATCATCACCATCGCCGGCAACGATATTACTAACCTTCCTCCTTACAAGCGAAATGTGAACACGGTATTCCAGAAATACGCTCTGTTCCCTCATCTCAACGTTTACGACAATATCGCCTTCGGTTTGAAGCTCAAGCACACACCGAAGGAAGAGATTTTGCCGAAGGTAAAACGTGCCCTGAAGATGGTAAACATGAGTGATTACGAATATCGTGATGTCAACTCGCTTTCGGGCGGTCAGCAGCAGCGTATTGCCATCGCCCGTGCCATTGTCAACGAACCGGAAGTTCTTCTCCTGGATGAACCGCTTGCAGCACTCGACCTCAAGATGCGTAAAGACATGCAGCTGGAATTGAAGCAGATGCACGAACGCCTGGGCATTACCTTCGTATACGTTACCCACGACCAGGAAGAAGCCCTCACCCTGAGCAATACCATCGTGGTGATGAGCGAGGGAGAGATACAGCAGATAGGTACACCAACCGATATCTACAACGAACCAGCCAATGCTTTCGTTGCTGACTTTATCGGCGAGAGCAATATTCTCTGCGGAACGATGGTCCACGACTGTCTGGTGAATGTGGCAGGTACTGAACTGCCTTGTGTAGACAAGGGCTTCGGCTGCAACCAGGAAGTGGATGTCGTGATACGTCCTGAGGATATCGAAGTTTCCACCGATACCGCCCATGCCCAGTTTGTGGGCAAGATAACCTCTTCTATCTTCAAGGGAGTACACTACGAGATGCTGGCAGAAACCGAGAAGGGCTATGAATTTCTCATCCAGAACTACAAGCATTTCGAAGTAGGCCAGACGATAGGAATGAGCGTGATACCCGACAATATTCACATCATGAAGAAGGAGCGCATCACCAATACCTTCGATGCAAAGGTAAACGGCGACGGAACGATAGAATTTCTGGGCTGCGAATACCAGATGGAGATTCCGGAAGAAATGAAGGACAAGATTCAGACCGATGAAAACGGAAACGAAACCATCCGGGTGAACGTACCTTTCAACAAGATAGAACTCTTCGACAACGAGAGCGAAGGAACCTTTACAGGCGACATCAGCTTCATTCTCTACAAGGGCGACCACTATCATCTCACCATCGATACCGACTGGGGCGAGAAGCTCTATGTAGATACACAGGATGTATGGGATTTAGGCGATCATGTGGCTATCACCATTCCTCAGGAGAATATTTCGTTTGAATAAAAATTATTAATTCCTAATTATCAATTATAAATTGAACATTATCAAGTTTATCTCTTCGCGACAAAGCTGGTCGATACCTTACGCCATCTTTGCAGCGATATTTGTGGTACTGCCATTGCTTCTCATCGTAGTGTTCGCATTTACCGATGAGAACGGAGCCCTGACGCTCTACAACTTCCAGAAGTTCCTGGCACACCCCGAAGCCATCAACACCTTTGTGTATTCAATAGGCATCGCCTTTCTCAACACCCTGCTCTGCATTCTGCTGGGCTATCCGGCCGCCTATATTCTGACACAAACCAGGATGAAGTATGCCAACACCATCGTCATGCTCTTCATTCTGCCGATGTGGGTAAACATCCTGGTGCGCACACTTGCCACCGTGGCCCTCTTCGATTTTGCCGACTTTCCGCTGGGTGAGGGCGCCCTCCTGTTCGGTATGGTCTACAACTTCCTGCCGTTCATGATATACCCCATTTACAACACCCTTCAGAAGATGGACCACAATCTGATTGAGGCTGCGCAGGACTTGGGAGCCTCTCCTACCCGCGTATTCGGCAAGGTGATTCTGCCGCTCTCCATGCCGGGAGTGATGAGCGGCATAGTGATGGTGTTTATGCCTACGGTTTCTACCTTTGCCATTGCCGAGTTGCTGACAATGAACAACATCAAACTGTTCGGCACCACGGTGCAAGAGAATATTTACAACGGAATGTGGAACTACGGTGCCGCCCTCTCGCTCATCATGCTGCTGCTGATAGGCATCACCATCCTCTTTACCAACGAGGAGGACGGGGCATCGAATGAAAGCGGAGGTGTGATATGATGACACGAATCTTAACCCGCGGCTACTTGTGGCTGCTGCTGGCGTTGCTCTACTCGCCCATCTTAATTATTATGATATTCTCCTTCACGGAGGCAAAGGTGCTGGGCAACTGGACGGGATTCTCCACCAAGCTGTACAGCTCCTTGTTTACGGGCGGGATGCACCACTCGCTGATGAATGCCATCTGGAACACATTCGCCATTGCCCTGCTTGCCGCCACCGCCAGTACGGCGCTGGGCAGCATTGCAGCCATCGGCATCTTCAATCTGCGCTCGCGCACACGGCAGGTAATGAACTTCGCCAATGCCATCCCGATGATGAATGCAGACATTATCACCGGTGTGTCGCTGTTCCTGCTGTTCGTCAGCTTCGGCATATCGCAAGGATTCACCACAGTGGTACTGGCACACATCACTTTCTGCACGCCCTACGTGGTGCTCAGCGTAATGCCCCGGCTCAAAAAGATGAACCAGAATGTCTACGAGGCGGCACTCGACCTGGGCGCCACACCGTTCCAAGCACTGCGCAAGGTTATTCTTCCGGAGATATTTCCGGGTATGATAAGCGGATTCATCCTTGCTTTCACGCTCTCCATCGACGACTTTGCCGTGACCATCTTCACCATCGGCAACCAGGGGCTGGAAACGCTCTCCACCTACATCTACGCCGATGCGCGCAAAGGTGGACTGACGCCGGAACTGCGGCCACTCTCCACCATCATCTTCGTGACGGTGCTGGTGCTGCTGATTGTAATCAACAAGCGGGCCGAACGGACGAAAAACGATTGATGTGAGTGATGAGTTATAAGTTATCAATTGTCAAGAACAAGATGATGAAAAGGATAATAAACATACTGATTCTACTGTGCTGTATCGCATCCCTCTCTTCTTGTGGAAACTCCACAGAAGAGCGCAGCCGTGTACTGAAGATATACAACTGGGCGGACTACATCGATGAAGATGTGCTTGCCGAATTTCCCGACTGGTACAAGCAGCAGACGGGCGAAGACCTCCGTATCATCTACCAGGTGTTCGATATCAACGAAATCATGCTCACCAAAATTGAGCGCGGGCACGAGGACTTCGACGTCGTATGCCCCTCGGAGTACATCATCGAACGCATGCTTCGCAAAGACCTCCTGCTACCCATCGACCGCAACTTCGGCCACACGCCGGACTACATCCCCAACGTGTCGCCCT
>ERZ779851.3047-NODE-3047-length-11731-cov-2.492891_pt1 | contig 11731 bp, 12 predicted proteins | sample MGYA00511094_ERZ779851 | MGnify/ENA primary metagenome ERZ779851 (study PRJEB29588, sample SAMEA2155512) | human gut metagenome | biome: human gut; feature: human-associated habitat; material: faeces | place: Denmark | collected 2008/2010 ...
TATGAAAAGATGGAGCTGGTAAAGTCTTATATGTATTTGAAGGTAAAACTCCTTTTCGATCCGCCAATTAGTTCGGCGGTAATGGAGTCTACAAATCGAATGATAAGCGAATTCGAGTGGAGACTTAATGTTGCCGCTGAAACTAAAGAGTAAAAATTCAAAATGGAATTATCGTGGCGAAAGGAGAAACCTTTATGAAAGATAAATACAATACCGAGCTTTACCACTATGGCATTCTCGGAATGAAGTGGGGAGTTCACAGGTATCAAAACAAAGATGGAAGTCTTACAAGGCTTGGAAAAAGAAAAAGAGGCAAGGAAGAATTTAGCGAAGATTACAAAAAGGTCCATGATGGTAAGAGCGTTAAAACCATGAGCGATTCTGAGCTGAAAGCCAGAAACAATCGTCTTCAGATGGAAATGCAATATAATAATATGACCAGAAAAAAAAGTCTAGGCAAAAAGATTGTTCAGACTTTTATTGGAACAGCGGCCACAATTACCGCTGCTCAGGGAGCCTATAAGGTTTATAAACATTTGGGAGATAAAGCTCTTGATGTTGTTGGTGATTGGATTGTTAAAGGGATTAAACTTTGAATTTAAAAAGTAGGTGACTATATGGCATTGTCTAATACGGCTACTCCCATTTATTACGGCCAATTTAGAGATGCCGTAATTCGAGGAGACATTCCGGTATGTAAAGAAATCTCAATGGAGATGAACCGAATAGATTCTCTTATCGCTAACCCTGGAGTTTGGTATGATGACCAAGCTGTTCAGGGTTTTATTAATTATTGTGAGAATGAACTCACTTTGACCGATGGCGATGATTTGCATCTACTCGATTCATTTAAACTTTGGGCTGAACAGATTTTCGGATGGTACTACTTTGTCGAGAGAAGCGTTTATGTTCCTAATAAGAACGGACATGGCGGACATTATGTTAACAAACGTATTAAGAAAAGGCTGATTAACAAACAATACTTGATCGTTGCTCGAGGAGCAGCTAAATCAATGTATGCCTCTTGCTTGCAGAGTTACTTCTTGAATGTTGACACATCAACTACTCATCAGATTACCACGGCCCCTACAATGAAACAGGCTGAAGAAGTTATGTCTCCAATCCGAACTTCTATCACTCGAGCTAGAGGACCACTGTTCAAGTTTTTAACCGAAGGTTCTCTCCAGAATACAACTGGATCAAAAGCTAACCGAGTGAAGCTCGCCTCTACCAAGAAAGGTATCGAAAATTTTCTTACCGGATCTTTGCTGGAGGTTCGCCCTATGAAGATCGATAAGCTTCAGGGTCTTCGAGTTAAGGTGGCAACAGTTGACGAATGGCTTTCTGGAGATACAAGAGAAGACCCCATTGGTGCTATTGAGCAAGGTGCTTCCAAGGAGCAGGGTAATGCAGAGAATAATGACTACCTCATAGTTGCTACTAGTTCCGAAGGCACAGTCCGAAACGGAAGCGGCGATACCATCAAAATGGAATTGATGGAGATACTTAAAGGTAATTACAGTGCTCCTAATGTATCCATTTGGTATTACAAACTCGATGATATTGAAGAAGTTTCAAAGCCTGAAATGTGGTTAAAAGCTAATCCGAATCTTGGAAAGACGGTTAGTTATGAAACTTATCAGTTGGATGTCGAACGAGCGGAGAATGCACCTGCGACTAGGAATGATATTCTTGCAAAGAGATTCGGAATACCGATGGAGGGATACACATATTTCTTCACCTATGATGAAACTCTTCCTCATAGAAGGAGAGACTTCTGGCAAATGCCATGTGCGTTAGGTGCAGACCTTTCTCAGGGTGATGACTTTTGTTCGTTTACATTCATGTTTCCTCTTCCGGGCGGAGAGTTCGGTATTAAGACTCGTAACTACATAACTGAGCTCACTTTAAATAAGCTTCCTTCGGCTATGCGATTTAAGTATGAAGAGTTCATCAAAGAAGGAAGTTTAATTATCATGCCAGGAACTGTTCTAAACATGATGGAAGTTTACGATGATCTTGACAAACATTATAACGAGCGAGGCTATGACGTACGGTGCTTTGGTTTTGACCCATATAACGCCAGGGAGTTTGTTGAGAGATGGGAACAGGAGAACGGTCCTTTCGGTATTGAAAAAGTTATCCAGGGTGCTAAGACTGAGTCGGTTCCCCTTGGAGAATTGAAGAAATTATCCGAAGAAAGAATGCTTCTATTTGACGAGGAACTAATGAGTTTTGCTATGGGAAACTGTATAACACTGGAAGATACCAATGGCAACCGTAAGTTGTTTAAGAAGCGGTACGATCAAAAGATCGACGCTGTGGCTGCTATGTTGGACGCTTATGTCGCATTTAAACTGAACAGAGAAGCTTTTGAGTAATAATGGATGGGTGATGCAAAAATGGTTGACAAGTGTCTTTTATACGAGGAGCCGCAGCAGGTTATGGTGTGTCTGCTATTGGTCAAAGAATTGACTATGATAGAAGTTACATTAATGGCAAATACAGATATTAACTAATAAAAAGGAGAAATTTCAAAATGGAATTTTTCAATAGATTAAAGCATGGATGGAATGCTTTTGTTAACAATAAGGGCCCTACCTATACAGTAGACCTTGGACAAAGCTATTCTCGTCGTCCTGACATGCCACGATTTAGTAGAGGTAATGAGCGCTCAATTGTAACCGCGGTTTACAATCGAATAGCTCTTGATGTATCTGCTATAAATTTTAGGCATTGCAAACTCGACAAGAATGAACGGTTTTTGTCCACAGTAAACTCTGGATTAAACTCCTGTCTCAATGTCGAAGCTAATCTGGATCAGACAGGTCGAGCATTTATTCAAGATGTGGTTATGTCTATGCTCGACGAAGGTAAGGTAGCAATAGTTCCTGTAGACACGACTCTTGACCCGAAACAGTCTGGAGCTTATGACATAAACTCTATGCGTACAGCGAAGATTCTTGAATGGTATCCGGCTCATGTTAAAGTTTATGTTTATAATGAACGAACTGCTAAGAAAGAGGAACTCATCTTGCCAAAGAGAATGGTTTCCATTATAGAAAACCCTCTTTATGCTGTGATTAATGAGCCAAATTCTACTATGCAGAGACTTATCAGAAAATTGAATCTTCTAGACTACATAGATGAACAAAGTGGTTCGGGGAAATTGGACTTGATCATTCAGCTTCCTTATCTGATTAAGACTGAACAGCGACGTCAGCAAGCCGAGCAACGACGAAAAGAAATCGAAGCTCAGTTGTCTGGATCAAAGTATGGAATAGCTTACGCTGATGGAACCGAAAAAGTTACGCAGTTGAATCGTCCTGTCGAGAACAACCTTATGAAGCAGATTGAATATTTAACGAGTATGCTATATAGCCAGTTAGGTATCACTCAGACTATTTTGGATGGAACGGCAGACGATAAGACTATGCTTAACTATTACAGTCGGACTATAGAACCAATCGTATCTGCAATAGTTGATGAAATGAAAAGAAAGTTTCTCACTAAGACTGCTAGAAGTCAGATGCAGACTATCATGTTCTTTAGAGATCCGTTTAAGCTTGTTCCTATAAACGACATCGCTGAAATAGCGGACAAGTTCACTCGCAATGAGATACTTACGTCCAACGAAATTCGTCAGATTGTCGGTTTTAAGCCTTCTGATGATCCGAAGGCTGACAAACTTGTTAATAGCAATATTAATCATTCTGAAGAATTAAACCCGCCTAGTCAACCTATTTCTGAAGATGACACTTCTGAAGAATAGGCATCCTATGACTATTAAAGAATTCTTTATGAACTCTTAAAAGAAAGGAGAAACGTCAAAATGGAAAATTATGATTTTTGTGGATGGGCTACTAAGAACGATCTTAAGTGTGCTGACGGACGAATTATCCGCAAAGATGCATTCAAAATCAATGATGGTCAGAAAGTTCCTCTTGTATGGAACCATGATCACATGGACCCTTATCGAGTAATTGGTCATGCTTTGCTCGAGAATCGTGATGAAGGTGTGTATACATACGGATATTTCAACGATACCGATCTTGGCAAAACTGCCAAGTTGTACGTTCAGCACGGTGATATTAATAGCTTGTCTATTTATGCTAACCAGCTTAAACAGCAGGGACCGAATGTGATGCATGGCAATATTCGAGAAGTAAGTCTCGTGCTGGCTGGCGCGAATCCCGGAGCATGCATTGAATCCGTGATTTCCCATGGTGAGGAAGTCGAAGAAGAAGGCATTATTCATACCGGTGATGTAATCGAGCTGTATCATGCTGATAGCAAAAAGGAGGAAACTGAAATGGCTAATGAAAATCCGAATGACGAAAAGACCGTAGCTGATGTTTTTAACACATTGACCGATGAGCAGAAAGATGCCGTTTATTACATTATCGGCGAAGTTGTGAACAAAGAAAATAACGAAGAAGAAAACAAGGAGGATGATGCCGATATGAAGCACAATGTATTTGACAACGACAGCATGACTAAGGAGAATGTTCTTACCCATTCCGATATGAACGATATTCTTGAACTCTCTAAGAAGCCCAGCATTGGTAGCTTTAAGCAGGCTCGGCTGATTTACGAAAATGAACACGATCTGCAGCATGACGCTTTCGATGAGGAAACCATGGGCAAGCTGCTTCCTGACTACAAGCTTATCGATCCTCTTGAGCCTAAGATTCTTTATCCCGATGATACTTGGGTTTCCAGTGTTATCAATGGGGTACATAAGTCTCCTTATAGCCGGGTTCGTACTCGTAGGGCTGATGCTCGTCAGGCTGAACTGAAGGCTATGGGTTACCAGAAGAAGGGCGACTACAAGAAGGAAATGGGCAAGATCAATTTGCTTGGTCGTACCCATGATGCTCAGACTATTTACATTAAGGACAAGATCAATCGTGATGACATGCTGGATATTACCGATTTCGATATCGTGTCTTATCAGTGGAAGATCATGCGCCATACGCTGGATCAGACTATTGCCCAGGCTATTCTGATTGGCGACGGTCGCGATGATACTGATCCTGACAAGATTAAGGAAGATCACGTTCGTCCTATCTGGATGGATGACGACCTGTATTGCATCCACCAGGATGTTGATATTGCTGGTGCTAAGGCCAAACTTCAGGGTACCGATACTAGCAAGAACTTTGGCGACAACTATGTTTATGCGGAAGCTGTTATTGAAGCTAGTCTGTATTCTCGTGAGAAGTATAAGGGCTCCGGTAATATGACTTTCTATTGCACCCCGCATCTGCTGAATATCATGTTGCTTGCTCGTGACCTGAATGGTCGTCGGATTTATTCTTCTAAGGCTGATCTGATTGCTGCTCTGAATGTTCGCGACCTCCAGACCATCGAACAGTTTGAAGGTCTGACTCGCACCACTTCTGATGGAAAGAAGAAGAAAATGCTGGGTCTGTTTGTCAATCTGGCTGACTATCAGCTTGGGTGTGTTAAGGGAGGCGAAATCACCAAGTTCGATGATTTCGATATCGACTTTAACCAGTATAAGCTCTTGCTGGAAACTCGTATTTCTGGTGCTCTGGTTGAATGGTACTCTGCCATTGCTCTGGAAGAGGATGTCACCCAGGCTGATGGCTAATATGAACTTTTAACATTTTAAGGAGGTAACTACTATGGAAAGACTTTATGATCAGGCTAAGGATCAGAACGTTGCTGCTATCATGATTTATGGTAAGACTGGTGAAACCAAGGCTTATACTGATGCCGCTTGCACTAAGCAGTATACTACTTCTAATCTTCAGGACGCATTCTTGAAGCGGGCTATTATTAAGATCGGCACTGAATATTTCGTTCCTGTGCATTTCGCAGTGGCCGGTGGTGTTGGTACTGTTAAGTATACTAAGCCTAATGGTACTACTGCAACTAGTGCCGATTTCGGAACTCTTGTTTCCGTTGCTGATGCGTAAACAATTCAAAATGGGGTGAATATTGATGGCAAAGTGGTATGGGTCTATCGGCTACGCTAATACCGTGGAAACCCGTCCTGGCGTATGGGAAGAACAAATTACCGAAAGGCAATACTACGGAGATTGGACTCGAAATAGTCGGAGATTGCAAACTTCGTCTGATCAGATTAATGACAACATTAATATTTCTAACGAGTTGAGTATAGTGGCAGACCCATACGCCATCAACAATTTCCACTCTATGCGATATGTCGTATACATGGATGCTAAATGGAAGATTTCTAGTGTCGAAGTTAAGTATCCCAGACTGATTCTGACTCCGGGAGGGCTGTATACAGATGACTAATAGATTAAATCTACAAACTACTCTTGAAAATATTTTGGGCAGTAGAAACGTGTATTATCAGCCACCGGAGTCTGTTAAAATGCAGTATCCGGCTATCGTATATTTTCGAAATAGCATTGAAAACGATCATGCTAATGACTCGGTCTATAACCAAAATGTTTCTTATGAAATAATCGTGATTTATAAAGACCCTGACAGCGAAATACCTCTAGCTGTTTCACAATTACCTTTGTGCAAATTCAATAGAAGGTATACTGCTGATAATCTTTATCACGATGTATTTACTTTATATTTCTAAAAGGGGGACACACATATGTCTAAGATTGTATGGGACAAAACTGGTGATCGACTTTATGAAACTGGTGTAAAGAAGGGCGTTTTATATCCTATTGGCGACAATGGCACTTATCCTAAGGGCGTGGCTTGGAATGGCTTGACTGGCGTTACCGAATCTCCTTCCGGTGCTGAAGCTACTCCTCTGTATGCTGATGACATCAAGTATCTTACTCTGATGTCTGTTGAAGAGTTTGGCGGTACTATCGAAGCTTATACCTATCCGGATGAATTCGCTGCTTGCGATGGTTCTGCCGAACTTGTTGCTGGTGCGACTATTGGTCAGCAGACTCGTACCAAGTTCGGTCTGTCTTACGTCACCACGCTCGGTAATGATACTGATATGAACAAGCATGGCTATAAGATCCATCTGGTTTATGGTGCTCAGGCTTCTCCTTCTGAGAAGGCTTACGCCACCATTAATGACAGCCCTGAAGCCATTACTTTCTCTTGGGAGTTCACTACCACTCCTGTATCTGTTGCCGGATTCGAACCCACTGCTTGCTTGACTATCGATTCTACCAAGGTTGATGCTAAAAAGCTCGCTGCTCTCGAGGAAATTCTTTATGGTAAGGATGGCACTGGCGACGGTGGTAGTACTGGCGCTAAGGAGCCCCGTCTGCCTCTGCCTGACGAAGTAAAGGAATTGCTTACTGCTGCAGGTTGAGTCTAATAATCTAAGCGATTAATTTAGTTTACCCTATTTCAAAGGAGTCGTGTCTGGATTTAATTCCGGCGACTCCTATTTTTACATTTTCAAATTGAAAGGAGAAAAATACTATGCTTAAGAAGACTATTACTTACACCGATTTCAATGGAACCGAACGGACTGAAGACTTCTACTTTAATCTGACCAAGGCCGAAATTATGGAAATGGAAATGGGAACTACTGGCGGTATGGCTGAAATGATCACCAAGATCGTGGCTGCTCAGGATGCTCCTGCCATCATCAAGATTTTTAAGGAGCTGGTTCTTAAGGCCTATGGTGAAAAGAGTGCCGATGGTAAGCGTTTCGAAAAGAAGCATGGCGAACTGGCTGCCGGTTTTGCCGAAACCGAAGCCTTCTCTCAGTTGTTTATGGAATTGGCCACTGATGCTGAAGCTGCGGCAGCCTTTGTGAATGGTATTGTTCCTAAGGACATGCAGCAGCCGGTCAACAAGTAAGATTATATAAAGGAGTGACAAGAGATGCTTCAGATTACTATTCCCGCATCAGAAATGTTTGATGAATCAACTGGAGAATTTATCAATGGAAAAGAAATCACTCTACAACTGGAGCATTCTCTTGTCTCTATTTCAAAATGGGAATCCAAATGGTGTAGAGCTTTTCTATCAAACAAACCAAAAACCTATGACGAGACTCTCGATTATATTAAGTGTATGACTATAACACAAAATGTTCCGGAAGAGGCATATAATCGTTTGTCTCCTGAAAATGTTAACGAAATAAATAAATACATAGATGCTCCTATGACAGCTACTCATTTTATGGACGACAAAAACGGAAAGAGGAGTTCCGAGACTACTACTTCGGAACTTATCTATTATTGGATGATCGCTTTGAATATTCCGTTTGAATGTCAAAAATGGCATCTCAATCGTCTTCTCACATTGATCAGAGTATGCAATATTAAGAATCAGCCGGCTAAGAAAATGGGTAGAAATGAAATCATGAGTAGGAATCGTGCTTTGAATGAAGCTCGAAGAAAGCAATACAATACAAGAGGATGATGTCTTTATGATTACGTTCAGACATAAGGGCGACTTTTCAAAACTTACTAGCTTCTTAGAGAAAGCAAAGGAAGCCGTTCATCTTGGAGCTCTCGATAAATATGGTCGAGAAGGTGTAGTCGCCCTTGCGTCTGCAACACCAGTTGATTCTGGAAAAACTGCCAAATCATGGAGTTATGAAATAATTCATGAGAACGGCCGGAGTACGATCAACTTTTGTAATTCGAATATTAATCAGGGAGTTCCAATCGCTATTATTTTACAGTATGGCCACGGAACTGGAACTGGTGGATGGGTTGAAGGGCGAGATTATATTAATCCTGCTATTCAACCTATTTTTGATAAAATCGCTAACGACGCATGGGAGGAGGTCACTAAGCTATGAGCAAAACCATTGACGAAAGAGTTGTATCGATGCAATTTGATAATCGGCAATTCGAAAGTAACGTCAAGACTACCATTGGTACTCTCGGAAAACTTAAGCAAAGTTTGAATTTGCAAGGAGCTTCAAAAGGTTTAGATAACATAAACTACGCAGCAAAAAACTGTAATTTGAATCCTCTTGAAAATGCGGTTGAAACTGTAAAATTAAAATTTTCGGCGCTCGAAGTCATGGCTATGACTGCCCTTGCCAATATTACGAATTCGGCGATTAATACCGGAAAAAGTATTATTAAAGCCTTTACTATTGATCCGGTTAAAACTGGTCTTCAGGAATACGAAACTCAGATAAATGCTGTTCAGACTATCCTTGCTAATACCGAAAGCAAGGGTACTACGCTCGACGACGTTAATGAGGCGTTGGATACCCTTAATACGTATGCCGACAAAACAATCTATAACTTTACGGAAATGACCCGTAACATCGGCACGTTTACCGCTGCTGGTATTGACCTTGAAACAGCCGTTAATGCTATTCAGGGCATTGCAAACTTGGCAGCCGTATCTGGTTCTAATTCGCAGCAAGCATCGACAGCAATGTATCAGCTTTCTCAGGCGTTGGCATCTGGTACTGTTAAGTTGATGGACTGGAATTCCGTTGTTAATGCCGGCATGGGCGGTCAGGTTTTCCAAGACGCTCTTAAAGAGACTGCTCGAGTTCATGGAATCGCAATTGATGACATGATAAAAAAGCATGGCTCGTTTAGAGAAACATTACAAGAAGGTTGGCTAACCTCTGAAATTCTTACCGAAACACTTCAGAAATTCACGCTTACTACAGAAGGTTTAACCGAAGAACAGATTGAAGCGAATCGCCAAATGCTTAAATCTAAGGGCTATACTGATGAACAGATCGATTCTATTTTCAAGTTAGGCGAAACGGCTACGGATGCTGCGACTAAAGTAAAGACCTTTACTCAATTAATGGACACCTTAAAAGAGGCAGCTCAGTCGGGGTGGACTCAAACATGGGAACTTATAATCGGCGATTTCGAACAGGCAAAAAAATTATGGACTGGCGTATCTGATTTTTTCGGAGAAATAATTAATAATTCTGCTAATAAACGTAATGAACTTCTTGGCGGAGCTTTAAATTCAAAATGGGATAAAATGCTTAAGAAGATAAACGATGCGGGAGTTTCTACCGAAGAGTTCGAGAAAACGGTCGAAGAGACTGCTAAAAAGCATGGCTATCCCATTGACCAGATGATCGAACGTTATGGTTCTTTGGAAGAAGCTATCAGAAGCAACGCTTTTCCGGTTCGAATTTTAGATGAAGCTTTAGGTAATCTTAGCACTACTGAACAAGATTTGTCTAAAGTTACCGCTGGAATGAATAAAGGCTTTAAGGGCGATGATGTAAAGCAACTTCAGACTGCTCTTAAAGACCTTGGATATGACCTATCTAAATATGGAATCGACGGAATATTTGGAAAAGAGACTGAAGAAGCTATTAAAGCTTTCCAAAAAGATCATGGTCTTGAAGTAACTGGCATCATTGATGAGAAAACTCTAAGTGCTTTGAAAGAAGCTGGCAAGAGTACTAGCAATTTAAGAGAAAGCATTGGCGATCTGGTTAATGGTCTCGATGAACTTGGCGGACGTGAAATGCTATTTGAGAGCATTAAAAATGTTCTAGAAGCTTTGACCATACCTCTTAATAAAATCAAAGAAGCATGGAGAGAAACTTTCGGAGAAATGACGTCCGAAAAACTATATTCCATTATAGAAAATTTCCATAATTTTTCCGAAAAATTAAAAATGTCTGGAGAGACTGCCGATAAGTTCAAACGAATTTTTAAAGGAATTTTTTCTGTATTAGGAATAGGTGTAGATTTTATCTCAGCTCTTGGAAAAGGAATTAAAGATTTACTCGGTCATTTTTCGGAATTGGGTGAAAAGATTTTTGATTCTGCCGCATCTTTCGGTGATTGGTTAACTAATTTAAGAAAATCGGAGAAAGAAAGCGGTATTTTTGGAAAGACTATAGATAAGATAGTATCGATAATAATACTTGCTAGTGACAAAATTAAGGAATTTTCTGGCAAGATTTCTGATTTTGTGAAATCACTATTTTCCAAGACTGAAATTACATTTTTCGATAAAGTCAAAGAATTTTTCGATAATATTTCTGGCGATAGTATAATAAATGCTATTAGCACTGCGGTTAATAAAATCAAAGGATTCATCGATGTCGTCAAATCGAATTTCAAGTTCCCTGGCTTCGAAAATTTGGTTGATGTTCTTGAAAAAATAGTTAAACTTGCTACTAATGTAGTTGGCAAAATAACTTCTTTTATAGGAAATGCTTTAAGCAATTTGTTTTCTACTGGTGACGCAACTGGCTTTTTTCAGGCTATAAGTGCTGGTTTAGCAGGAGGTATACTATACAAGTTATATACCTTTATAAAAGGGCTCACCGATAGTTTGGAACGAATTGGCTCCGAAGGAGGATTCTTGGGCAAGATAACAGGAATCTTAGATGGAGTAAGAGACTGCTTGAAATCTTTTCAGGATTCTTTGAAAGCGAAAGCTTTGAAAGATATAGCTGTAGCAATTGCTATATTAGCAGTTTCTCTTATACTTTTAGCTTCTATCGATCCTAAAAAATTGTCTAATGCACTAGTCGCCATGGGCGGTGCCTTCACAGAGCTCATCGTAGCTTTCAAGGCGATGAGCAAAATTGGAGTAATATATGGTTTCAAAGCTGCAAAAGCTGCAACACTGATGCTTTCCATGAGTTTGTCCATTCTTATTCTGGCTTCTGCAATGAAAAAATTGGCGGGTTTGGATTTAGAAGGGATAGTTAAAGGTCTGGCTGGAGTCGGCGGGTTAATGTATGGGCTTTCTTTGTTTTTAAGTAATGTCATAATACCCAATGGAATGATTTCTAAAGCAATAGGACTAATAGGTGTGGCCACTGCTTTGGTTATCA
>ERZ779851.3052-NODE-3052-length-11710-cov-3.113514_pt1 | contig 11710 bp, 15 predicted proteins | sample MGYA00511094_ERZ779851 | MGnify/ENA primary metagenome ERZ779851 (study PRJEB29588, sample SAMEA2155512) | human gut metagenome | biome: human gut; feature: human-associated habitat; material: faeces | place: Denmark | collected 2008/2010 ...
ATACAACTGACGTAAATTGTAATAAATTTTACTTGTAACATTAAGTCCAACTAAATATTCTGGGACAGAGTAAAAATTATTTTCTATTTGTACAAAGCTGTATTTATTAACTAGACTCTTTCTAATATTAGCTAATTCTAAAGGTGGCTTAGTCGGTTTTAAATTTCTTTTTTCTTCTTCAATTTTACTGTTTTCATTAAGTTTCATAAGTCGACTTTCCATATATTCAATTACGGAATCTTCTGAAGGAAACTTGTAATTTTCAGCAAATATCTTATTTCTTAAATACTTTACACTACCTTCAACATAACCTTTTTCATTGCCACTAAATGCATTTGTTACATTAATGTCAAAACCATAATATATGCTCATTTTTACTAAATCCTCATTTAATTCTTTTTCGCTTTTTCCAATAAATTTAGAAACTACATTTCTCATATTATCGTAAACAACTTCTTTCTAAACACCTCCAATCATTTCAAAAAATTTAACATGAGAATCTAAAAATACATCTTTTTTACAGTTATCATAAAGATAGCACCATCTAAAATTTCCAGCAGGACTGGATAAAACAGCTATGTAATATCTTTTCAAAACACCATTTATTACAAGTTTAACTTCACCAAAATCATATTCTAATCTATCTCCAAATTCATAATCCTGTTTAATGAAACATTCATTACCAGATTGTTTAAATTTCCTAATCTCTAATATCACTGAAGAATAACTTACATCAAACCCTAGCCTTTTAAGTAATTCATAAATTTGTTGTTTTGTTAAAGCTTATTTATTTGTTCCAAGAACCTTACATTTATTTTCTTCATCTTTTAAAATATTTTCTAATGCTTAAAAAAAATCTGGTGTTAATTTTCTTCTAACTCTTGAAACAGAATTATATTTAGGTTTGGAAACAATGTCCTCTTGAATTCTTAAAATATTAGTTGAATTAGTTTCATTGTCTAATTTACTTAAATTTTCTTTATATTCATTCCAATATTTATTTACGGTTTTTTTATCAATTCCTAAAGATTTAGCAACAGATCTATTAGATAATCCTTTTTCCTTTAATTTTAATATTGCTGATAAATCCATAAAATTTTTCATCTCCCTCAACCTCCAAATATATTTAAACATATATTTGAAGTTATGTAAAAAAGTGGTCCGTTTTTCAATTATTATTAATTGAATTTTTGGTCCACTTTTAGTTTATCAAAAACAGAAGAAAGTTATCTAATATGGCTTATAGAAATTGGAACGTTAGTGCTTATAGTTATGATAGTGATAGAAAACGATATGTTTTTAAAAGTGAGCTTGGAAAAAGCATTGATGTTCCTAAATATATAAAATTGCGAAAGTAGGGATATAGAATGGACAAGAGTTTGTTAAAAAGAATAATTGTTAGTTACGGGGTTTTGGCACTACATTCACTACAAAAATCGGCTAACAAAGATTATAAATTAAAAGATTTTAAGATAGAGCATTTGGCAGATGAAATTGAAGTAATGATTGGAGTATATCCAAAAGAAATAGCAATTGTAAAATACTTTAATTTAAAAGATGAAGATTAGAGTTGAAGGAAGTTATCTTAGACTTTTTAAATGAAGAACACGAAAGATTTTATAAAAGGGTATGTGATGAAATGATGTATGATGGTGAAGAAGATATTAGGACACTATGTATCTAAAATCCAACAAGATCAATATTCTGAGGAGGAAGAGCCATAAAAATTTGGATAGTGTTGTTTGTAGGAATTAGTAGTTGGTGGAAACATGAATAAATCAGATTACGAAAGAAAAATGAGAGATAAAGAGGCGATGAGATATTGGAAACAAAAGAATAATTATACACAAAAAACATAAAATTTATTGTGGAGGGTATTATGCAAATTTTTAAATCGAAACATAATGGATTGGATTTTTGCCAAATCTATGCCACAAAAGATGAATTACAAAATGAAGAAATACAAGAAAAAATTAACAATATTAAGAAATCTGAGTCAAAGGTTGCTATGTTTGTGAGTGGGGACGATGAATACTTAAAGATAATTGAAAGAATCATTATGTTGGAGGTAGAAAAAAGAAATGTTTTGTGATATAATAGCTCCAATATCTAAAACAGCAAATTACATATATAGCAAGCTCGGAAGGAGCATATATATATATGAAAGTAGTTGGATATTGTAGATTAAGTAGAGATGAGGATAAAGAAAATTATGCAAGCATAGAGGAACAAAAAATTATACTACAAGATTATGCTATGTCTAGAGGTTGGAAAATATTAGACCGTGATTTTTATATAGATGATAATTTTTCAGGTTATACACTAGATAGACCAAAATTTTCAAAAATGTTAAGAAAGGTGCAAAGAGGAGATATAGATGTTGTTTTAGCAAAAGACCTTTCTAGAATTGGAAGAAATAATGGAAAAGTATTAGTATTAATTGATGAGTTCAAAGCTATGCAGAAAAATTTAATTTTAGTATCAGAAATGGGAGGGTGTTATGATGTTCTAAATGATAGGGATGACACTATTGGTATTACAACTTGGTATAATGAAAGATATGTAAAAGATTGTTCAAAGAAAACAAGAGATCATATGCTTTCAAAACAAAAAACAGGTAGATTAATAATGGGAAATTACTATGGTTATGTGAAAGATCCAGATGACATTACAAAATTGACTGTTGATGAAGAAATAAGACCTGTAATTGAATTAGTTTTTAAATTATATATAGATGGAAATGGAATGAAAAAAATAAGTAATATACGTTTAGTATATTACTTATGAGTTTTAAATGTCAAAAATATGCTTCTTATATTCGTTAGACCTTTTAGATTGATTTACTGATACAGAGTTCTCATTATTAGCGATATCATCTGGATCTTCTACTGCATAATACGGAGCATATCTAGACGATGAGTTATAATTACCTCCAATATCAGAAACTGCATTGCCTGGAAGTAATCCAATAAAAGGTTGAATCATTTGAAATCCTAAAGTGCTAAGATCACAATGACTTAATCTATAGATTAATTCCATCCAAGTAGAATCTACATCAATAATACATTGATATTCATTATTAAAGGTTATCATAACTCCAGGAATATTAATCTTATCTTTTTTCTCAGATACGAAGGTATAAATGTCAGGAGAAAAAGTAATTATATCATTATCCTTATCTCTATATTGATATATTACTACATTAAGAGATCTTACTTTATCAGAATAAATAATATATTCACCATTCTTCTGCCCAAAACAATGATTAAGAATTCTATCATTAAACAATTTCATCTTAGTGACTAATTCATCCAAATTATATCCTCTGATATTAATAATAGAACTCTTTAATTCTCCATTATTAGGTGTATATCTAGGATTTGGATAATCAATCGTAAGATAAGTGTTTAAATGAAAGCTTGCAGTAATAAGATGATCAGTATTTTTATACTTATTAGATCTATATCTTATTTCTTCATAAAATCTATGCTTTCTTCCATCAGGATCTTTATAGGATAAATCTGTTACCGCTTTAAGATTTACCCTAGGTGCAATACACATTAAACTAGCTTTAATGTTTTCCAATTCGAATAATAGTTCTAACCGTTTTCTTTCTTCTTGTGTCATAATAGATTTATCTCCTAGAGGGTGTATTATAATAAGAAGTCAAAGAAAAAATAAAAGTCTAGTAGAGATTATCACCTCCTTTTTCTACTAGACTTTTATTATAATTTAGATCTTAGTGGTCTGCAAGTTCCAAACAAGTTTGCCATCCTTGTTTGTATTCACAACAATCTTGCGGCCAACACGGATAGCATCCTGGTTCTGAATGGTGTTCAGGATGTTGCTGGAGAACGGATATTTCACTTTCTCATCAGCGATCATCTTGAATTTGCTGGGACTCTCATAATCGTAGATGCGGAAGCGGATACCAGCAAGAGTCTTATCAGCCTTCAGAACCTTGCAAATATTGGTAACCAGCTTACGCCAATTCTCATTGGTCAGATCACCGGCTTCATCATAGATGCCGGACATATCAATCCGGTCGATGAACCAGTATTTGCCAGTCAAGTTATTCTGCAGCTCCTGAGGGGTTTGAGCACGAATATACCGATCATCGGCTGCAGAATAAGTTTCCGCAATCATCTTCTTAACCATTGTCTCGTTATAGAGAGGCACAGACCACTGTTTGCGGATATCAATTCTATCATAGAACTGATAGACTCGAATCGTGTCACCATAGATGACACGAGGATCAATTACAACGTAACCCCGCACAGCTTCAGGATTGTTGATGTCATTATTGGTCTTCGTGACATCAAAAATGGTAGCCTTAATCAGGCCAGGATAGTTGTCAAGATCAGAATAATTCACGATCTTATTCTGATCATGGACCATCTTGGTGAACCGATCAAGACCGATCACCCGCTTATGATACTCTTCATTGTTCTCTTTGTCGATGGAATTTACGTCCCAATTCCAATCAAGAGGAACATCAGCAGGTGCTGCTACAGGCTGAGGTTGCTGAACAGGCTCCTGCTGTTTGTGCATCTCCTGCTCCTTCAGCAGAACCTCGCGTGCCTGCTTCAGGATATCATTGAAGTCATACTTCTCTTTCGGATCACCAAAAGAGACAGCATCCTTCAACTCTGTATTGCTCTCAGCTTTGAGATTATCAAAGTTGGGAACTGCAGATGCCTGAGGCTTTACAGAGTCCTGATGAGGAACATCAATATCAATGGGAGTATCAGGTTTTACCGGAGGATCAGGAATTACTGCCTTACCATCCTTGGTAACCTGCGGAGCAACTTCTGCAGGAGAAGGCTGCTGAGGAACTACAACATGCAGTTCCTGGATAGGAGCTTTTTTGATATCATCCGGCTTAGGTGCCTGTGCTACAGGCTGAGGCTGGGGATTCTTCTGAGGCTTCGGAGTCTCTTTGATATTATCAGGATCAATATCGACAACCTCTGCATTATTACCGATTGCACTCAGAGGGTCATCGGCTTCGTCCTCAGGATGCTCCAGTTCTGCTTCAGGAACCAAGAAGAACAGAGCTGCAACCTGACCATCGGAGTTGCTCATGAACATCCTACGAATCTCGACAGGAATATCAACATTTGCTTCAATGCTCATATTCCAGGCTTTAATGTGCCTGAGATCAGTGTACTTCTTGCGTGCACTGAACGCAGGAATCAGATTTGTTAACTGCTCCTCATCCATCCATCCACAGACGAATCCATGAAGGACGCCCCATGCCAGCTTCTTGAAGAAGTTAGCATTTGCAGTATCATACAAATACTGCAAGCTAGGTTCAACCTTCTCGATATCCTCCTTCGTCCCTCTCTGCACAAAGACACGAGCAAGAGCAAGGGAATCATAGTAATCGCAGATCCCCTTGAATCCTTCGCTGCTATCTGCTTTAGGCAGATCGTAGAAAGGCTTGACGAAGGCATAGATATCTCCATCTGCATGAGTGAACGGAGTACGGATCTTGCCCTGCTCGAAGTTCTGAATATACTCATCAGAGTACTTCTTCAGAGCTTCGAAGAAGTACTGGTCCTTACCCACATCATAGCAGGTGCGGGAGAACTTATAGCCCTCCTTTACGCCAATCATCTTAAAGGGGCTCTGGTTGGTATACCCCTTCTTCTTAGAGGTGACCCGGTTATTGATCTCCTCTTCGTTGACATAGCTGGAGTTGATCTTACGATTCCTCCAGTCATTGCTGAGAGACTCGACAAACTGGTTAATATAGAACATAATTTATACCTCCATTTATGTTCGTAAAAATAAAGGCCTGGAATATCCCAGGCCAGTTGTAGGTTACTTACTCAGCCTGAGACTCAGTAGCCTCAGACTGATTCTGTTGCTTCAAAGAAGCCATCTTATCTTTGGCTTCTTTGATCTCACAGAATACATCGATGAGTTTAGAAACTCCCAAACCCATCAAACTGGAGATGATGATCAGCTCAGCAAAATAGCTGCGCAGATCCTTAAAATCCTGAGAAGTCTTATGCTTTTTAGGCATGAATTCATTGTAATACCAGAAATACAGAGTTTTAACAAACATCATAATGCTTACCTCCAAATATTTTTATTGTTGATATTCTCAAGCAAGAATGTTGCTACGCTGAGGAATGTCTTCATAGACACCCTCAACAGCCCCAGCCATTTTCAGGAGCTGAGAAATCCTCCGAAGACGAGGCATATCAACACGGTTGATCTCAACTCTGAAATCGACCATGCCGTCCTGACGTTCAACCTTGCGGATGCTCATCTGGCAATGATCCCAGATGAAATACATGCCGCAGTCAGTAATGAGCTTTTCCAAGATCTCCTCAGATTGCTTGGTATTGCTCATGCCAATAAAGATGAAAGCTCGAACATGGTCATTGTTCAAGCCACAGCTACGGGTAAAGATCCGTTCACCAGACAGAATCTGACCAGTTTTAGTGGCTTGGGATTTGACATCGCTCTTGTACTGTGCCACTTTGTTGATGTTGTTGATGTTCTTGCTAGACATAATAATTAACCTCCTATGCCTTTTTATACTGTGTAATAAACGACTGAGATAGAAGTACTCTTTCTTCCTTCTATTTCACTATTATATTATCTAATCTATTTCAATGACTTTTTAAATAAAATATGGGTAAGGAATTTTACTTCCTTACCCAATATTAATTATTCAATATCAATGCATTTACTATAGAAAGGATGTTTATAAATACTAAATTGATGCTGAGATTTAATCATATCTGGACGATCTTTTTCAGTAATTGTGAGGATAGTAGTTTGAACAAGATTCTTTCTAATATCTTCATCACTGAATCCATCACTATAGATTGATACTCTTATATCATCTTTATTTTTATTCAATTTACAAATACTTCCACATTTAGTGCCAACGTAGAATACTGCTAAATCAAGAGTTTTAAAACACCCACATGGAACCGCAGGCATCTTTAAATTACCTTGATCAATCCAAGTATCATCTACAAAATATACAAATTCATTTTCCATAATTTATTCCTTTCTCTCTTGAATCTCAGATGCAAAATATACAGCAGGAATATTCTTCTCCTTAATAAAGCTAATGGCTTCAATATTATTAGGAACATTGAATTCTAGTGGATATTTGAATCTATCACGCATCTGAATCCTAGTCTCTTCGTCTATATTAGCCAATTTAGGATTATCTACGAACATGACTTTTGATTTTGAGGCATATTTATTAAAAATGTGTCTCTTAGCATTGAAGAATCCCTGAAGCTGTCTAAAACCGACATCTACAAGTTCTATATAGGAAGTATTAGGATTTCTAGTTCTTCCTAGAGTCTGTCTAGTAATGACTTCAGATTTAAAAGGTTCTGCCAAAACTACAGAATATTTTAGATCAGGAATATCTTCACCAGCACCTGCAGACTTAGTAGTTGTAAGAATATATTTCTTGGTTTTTGCTTGCTGTTTATCTTCACTAATAGAAGTATAGATCCCAACATCATTCCATAATTCAGGATAATTAAACATAATCCTTTCATATACTTTTTCAATTGCTGAATTAGTACCAATATAGAATAATGCTTTACCACCAGATCTATAAATCAGAGAGAAGATATAATCAAACATAATCCAAAATCTATTGTTTCTCATCAGATAATCAATATATAATGGATTGCTTAAACCATATACATTATTCTTACAAGCATTTACATCAGAAGGTGTAGGATACGAATTATACTTAATTGCAATATAGCTAGTATGAGCATCCACTTCTGGATTGAATAGATTAATAGATGGGACATTCTTCATATAAAGTTTATAAATAATATCCTCTTGTCTATCAGATCTAGAAGGAGTAGCAGTAATATAATAAGTCCTCCAAACATCTCTAGTTGCAAAATCTATCAAAGCCATGTTTTGGAAATTCTGATGTGCTTCATCAAAGAACTTGATTCCTATACCAAGTTTTTCAAATAGCAAACCTACTTTATCCCAACCGTGAGTAGAACCATAAGTCTGTAAAGTAGAATGAGTGCAAAGATATAAAGACTTATTAGTCATCATAGAAGAATCATTAAGAATTCTACCAATCATTGGCCCTCCTTCAATCTTTACGATTTCAGAATCATCAATATCAGTATATTCTTTAATCTTTTCTCTCCATTGGTCTAGAATACCAGACTGAGAAGTAATTACAATAGATCTGATTCCTAGATAACTCATAATGCAAGATGCAATATAAGTTTTTCCTTTACCAGTAGTAAGATTTATAGCAAATTGAGTCTTACCACTATTGCAATAGTACTTTCCTTTACAGAGACCAAAATTTAATGCTTCTTTTTGAACATCATCCCTAGGAAGCATCTTCATTTTAATTCTCTTAGATACTTTATCATAGTGATTATATCGAGCAATATAAGAAGAGAATTCATCTGGATCCATTGTAGATTCTACTTTACGCCTTACATAATCTACATCAATTCCTCTTGGTAAAAAGAGTCTCTGTTTTTCTGGATCATAATGAATTCCTATATAATTTACTCGATGGCAAACTTTATCCCATACCCCAAATTGTCTAATCAGTGTAGGAAAATCAGTTAGTTTACAATGATTAATAACAATTGATGAATTATGGACTACCATTTTATAATCATCAATAGATTTATATACCATATGATCACACTTTCTAAAAATAAAAGGCCGGAGAGTTTAAGTTCTCTCCGGTCTCTTTTTTTTTAATTAATCTTTGCTACCTTTGTCAGGCGTAACAAAATAGATAGCATCTTTATTACCCTTCATATCATACTCATCTTTCTCATGGAACTTATCAGAAACCATTTCAGTGTTAACCATAAAGTCCTGAGGCTTTTCCATAAAGTAAAGATCGAAGATAGAAGGCTTATGCTTCTTGGTAGACAGCGGAGAAACTAGAGTCTTACCTACTCTCTGATATTCAAAGTTAACAGTAATACTCGGAGAATAGTTTAATGCAGAACTAAGAGTAAGAATTTTATAAGGAGCATTCTCAATAGCCCAGTTAGGCATTTCAAGAATATTATCAGGATCTCTCATCTGATTAGACAGAAGAACTTCCAGATGCACAGCAGAAATTACCAATCCACCTTCAAGGTTTGCATTGATAAATTCACTGACAATAGTATTCTTATTGAAAGAGGAAGTATCTTTCTCTCTATCAATAATATGCTTAGATCTTTCCAGAGTTCTCTGAAGCTCCTTATTCTGAATCTTTACTGTAAAGATGCTAGGAAGAGACTTAACTGCATCCAGAGGGATAGTATAGATTCCATCATCTTCTTTTGCTTTCTTAGATTTAAGGACTCTATTTAAATCTTCAGTAAGATAAATATTATCCTCATCTACAGTATGGAAAGTAACTACATGACCATCGGGATATCTAATATCAAAAGAAGGAGTGAATTCTTCATAAATGATGCCATCAGAATCATCGTCATCATCTGAATCGAATTTAGAAGAATCAAGAATCATAAAGAATCCAGATACATCGGTATCTTCATCAATATTGATAGTATTCAATTCGATATTAAAGATATCAAAGAATTCCGGATTCCACTTCATTTCAACTACAGCAGATTCCAATAGATGCTTTGCAGACAATAGCATCTGAGTATATTTTTCAGACAGTAACTCAGCAGCCAACTTACCAGGATTGATATCTCTATTTGTGTAATACAGATCTCCATAACACTTATGGCAAATACCAGTGCCTCTAGCATAAGATTGACAAGTGATAGGAGATCTGAAATACAAAGTTTTACCAATCAGATGAGTGTCTCTATCTGCATCCAATAGATAATCAACACCATGAGGATTGATCTTATAGTATCTCTTATCATAAAGCCTCAGGAATTTAGCATCCTTAATAGTAATCTCAATGAAGTTTGCAGTATTGCAAGTATAATTAGGATCATCGTTTAAGAATGTATCCAAATTATTGGTTTCAAGCAATCGTGCAAATGCACCAGAGGTACCGACATTCATCTTCTGCAGAATCTGTGCAATTCTACCAACAGAAGAGTCAATGACATAGGATTCAGGATTTGCCACACCACCATTCATAAAAGAATTATTGATGATATATGGAAAAATTCCTCCCTGACCATCAGGTTTAGTACCGACGTTGACAGACACTTCCTTAAACTGTTTCGGAGAAATAGCCTCACCAGATACAAAAGAATCTCTTAAACAATGATCATTATCCTTAATATATCTAATCTGCATGTTGGTATAATCCATACCGATAGACTTGACATCCTCGATAGGAGTATCAGAAAGATCTGCATGCATAGATGCGTTGAATTCAGGATATTTCTCCATTAGATTAATAGTATCTTTAAAATTGACAGTATTTGCAAGATACAATGCAAATGTATCGATTTCTTTCATTTTAGAAATACTATCATCAAGGAGATTATTAAGAAGCATAAAGTTCATATCCTTACGATAGCTCTTAATAAGCTTATTAAAGAACGAAACAATAGCTCCTTTAGTAATTGCTCTTGTATCAAAAATATATCTTACAGTAATTACATTTCCAGCACAAATAGGAAATGTCCAAAACAGAAGATTATACCAATAATCAACAAGAGTAAATTTTACAAATTCATCACTACGATTAAGCCCCAACAAATCGTCATGAGGAAATTGTACACCAATCATATATGCTTGAACATCAGGCTGTTCAATGCCATCTTTCATGATATTAAGAATACCATTAAAATGGCTCATATAATTATCAGGAGTCAAGGAAGTAGACTCAATCTCCTGATATCCTGTTTTTGCCAATTGGACATACGGACCATAGTTTTCATAATACGTTACCATTTGTTTATCTCCTTATAAAACAAATTAGTTATACCAGTAATATTGAGTTTCAGGAATTATCAGTTTTAAAATAATCTCCTGGAGTACTGATCTTATCTTCATCCAATACCGCTAGTATACAATAATACAATTCAGGAAATTGTTTCTTTAAAGCTTCTTTATCAATATCAAAGATCATTTGAAGCTTTTCTTTATTGGTTAGAAAATCTGACTTTAATGTATTTCTTTTAGTACATTGATTGATATAATAATCATGATTCTTAATTATACCCATAATATAACCTCCATTTATTAATTGGTAATCTGAATAATAAAATATCACTTCTGGTATTCTATTCATAATTATAATATCTAGCTAAATAAAAAATTAAAAGGAGTTGCATTGAGGATCATATGATCCTCAATGTACTTTCCTCTTAATTCTTATTTACTTCACAATCCTGATGAACACAGGGATCTGAAGCTCCTGACCGCTGTGAATATCGCAGTCAGCGTTGATATCATTAGCTTCACGGATAGCATGAAGCTGACGGCGATAGTCTTTCTCACCATCCATCTTATACTTGGATGCGATTTCAGAAAGAGTTTCCTGTGCACTGACTTTGTAGCTGACATAGTGATCAACTACGAGCTCAGTGTTCTTCATCATAGTGAACTTGCCACCAAGCCAGAAAGCAACCAATGCAACCAGGACGAACAGAGTAGCCATGAACAGCTTATTGATACGGACAAACTTGCTAGACTTTTTCATATTAAACTTCTCCTTTTATTTTACATCTTTTTATACGACCAATAAAAGGTATTATCTAACCTTCTATTTCAATTTTATACTATACAAGTGAAA
>ERZ779851.3059-NODE-3059-length-11694-cov-2.825930_pt1 | contig 11694 bp, 11 predicted proteins | sample MGYA00511094_ERZ779851 | MGnify/ENA primary metagenome ERZ779851 (study PRJEB29588, sample SAMEA2155512) | human gut metagenome | biome: human gut; feature: human-associated habitat; material: faeces | place: Denmark | collected 2008/2010 ...
CCAAGTGCTTTCCCGCGTCCCTCCACGGAATCGACGATCACCTCGATCTCCGTCCCGACCAGCTCTTTGTTGGCGGCAAGGGAGATCGCATTCTGCGCCTGCATGATCCTCTCATAACGCTCCATCGCCAGTTTGCGCGGCACCTGATTCCGGAACGACGCCGCGGGCGTTCCCTCCTCCGGCGAATAATAAAACGCACCGAGACGCGCAAATTTCTGTTCCAGCACATAACGGAGCAGTTTTTCAAAATCCTCCGCCGTTTCTCCGGGGAAACCTGTCATGAAAGTGGTCCGGATCGCGCAATGCGCCTCTTCCCGGACCCGGCGGACCGCCTCACGGGTCGCCGCCTCGCCGACTTTTCTGCCCATGGAAAGAAGAATCCGGTCGGAAATATGCTGAAGCGGCATCTCCACGCAGCGTGCAAGATGCCGGGCATCCGCCATCGCACCGATCACAGCGTCCGTTATGGAGGCGGGATGCAGATACATCAGACGGAACCAGTAATCGCCCTTGAGATGATCCAGCTTGCGGATGAGTTTCGCCGCTGCATCCTTATCCCCCTTGTCGCGACGGAATGCCGTCGTATCCTGGGCAATGACGATCAGTTCCTTCACACCGTTGTCGATCAGCGTCTGCGCCTCCGTCAGGACCGATTTTTCCGTCCGGCTGCGCAGAGAACCGCGGATATTCGGAATGGAACAGTAGGCACAGCGGTTGTCGCAGCCGTCGGCTATTTTGATATATGCATAATGCTCCGGCGTCAGAAGGACACGGGAAGTCTTTTCATTATAGAGGTAACAGGGTTCCGCGGACGGTTCCGACGACACTCCGGCGTCCAGTCCGGCAAGCAGTTCTCCCATCTGCTCCACGGAATCAATACCGGTCCAGAGATCGACCTCCGGAAATTTTTCCCGCACGGAATCCGCATTTTTCCACTGCACCAGACATCCGGCGACGACAATACGGCGACCGGAACGGCGCTTTTTCCAGCGAACCGCACCTTTGATCATATCAACAGACTCTTTGCGCGCGGTGTCAATAAAGGCACAGGTATTGATCAGCATGACATCCGCCTCCTCTTCATCCCCGGTGATCCCGAGCCCGCGGCAAAGAAGCGACCCTGCGGCGATTTCCGTATCGACAAAATTTTTCGGACACCCGAGGCTGACAATGCAGACCATGCGTGGTGTTTCTTCCTGCGTTTTCAATCCGAACTCCGTTTTTCCTTATAAAAATTACATGTGTGGAAGTAATTTACACGCGGAAACAGAATTAGCAATTTCCGGAACGAAAATAATTCGCAAAAAAGACAGGATCAAAAGAATCCGTCCGTCCGACTCTTCTCTGGGAAAGAATCAGACGGATGGATTGGAGGGTCGCAGCAAAGCAAAATATACAGAAGTTTCCGGAACATTCTTCTGCCTCTTTTATAGATTATACGCTATTTTTCTCTAAAAGTCAACCATGGAAACAGGAAAATCATAAATAAAATTCAGAATAACTATAAATGTTGTTTATGGATCATTTTCCGCTGTTATTTTCTATTTCTAAAATAAAATTCGGTTTTTTCTGGAATACCCTCTTGACATTTCCGGTGTTTTGTTGTATAATTATAACTGTACTAGAACACTGGTCATTAAACAGGATCAACGATGATGGTTCCAAAATATGTACAGATCAAAGAGTATCTGAAAGCGGAAGCGCTGAAACCGGAAGCGGTCACCTCCATGCCTTCGGTACGTGCTCTGATGCGCAGATTCAGCGTCGCAATGGCGACCGTGAATCAGGCATTGATCGAACTGGAACACGAAAATGTGATCATCCGTCAGCAGGGACGGGGGATCGTGGCAGCGCGCACACCGCAGAATCTGGAAATTTCCAATACGACACAAAATGCCGCATCCATCTTTTTCGCATATCCGGACTATCCGTCAGAACAGCTTTGGAGACTTGAGTTCATGATGGAGCAATATGCCAAACAAAGCGGTTTTCAGGTGATTTCCTATAAAATGCAGCCGGATACCACTGTCCAGACTATTACAGAAGCTGCCGCGCGTTACCCGAACTGCCGGGAAGTGCTGATTATTCCCACCCCGGAACGCTACAGTCACGAAGAGCTGGAAATTCTCGGCAGGCTGTCGGTTCCCGCAGTATTGCTGGACAGCCAATCCTATTATGAAGATACGCCGGAAAATTTTTATATCATATCGCACGAACCGGAACTTTCCGGGCGTCTTATGGCGGAATGTCTGCTGAAACACGGACACGAACGGATCGGCTATGTGCGCAATGAACCCCAAAGTGATTACGGAATCCGGAAACAGAACGCTCTTGTCAAAAACCTCCGCCGGAACGGAGCGGTAATACCGGCATCCCATATCTTTTCGGAAACGATTCACGCATGGGAAAATTCTCTGAATGCCGCCCGGCAGATCACCGCAAAGAATCTGGATAAGATCCGCAGTCAGAAACTCACCGCTTTGGTCTACACCTCCGGCGTAGGGGCCTGCGCGGCGATCCCCATTTTAGTGGAAGGCGGATTCACCGTCCCGGATGACATCAGCCTGATCTCCGAAGGGGAATCCACCTGGATGGAATTCTGCAATCCTCCGCTCTCCGCCATCCGACCGCATTACAATGATATGTGCAAGCGGGCAATGGAAATCGCGGAAGGAAAATTTCTTGACGAGCATCTCTTCTTCTGCGATCAGGAAATCATCGAACGAAAAAGCATCAAAACTATTCAAAATAGCAAACTAATCAAAAAAGGATAATCGCAATGAAACAAAAATTTACCCTCATAGAACTTCTTGTCGTAATTGTAATTATTGCTATTCTTGCAGCAGTTCTCCTTCCGGCGCTCAACAAAGTGCGTATCAAAGCGCGCGACATATCCTGCGTGAACAACCTGAAACAATGGGGCATCAACATTAATCAGTATTCTATAGACTACGACGGCAGAATGTTCGTCTCGCCCAATCCGGTAGCATGGCAGCAGCAGTCGATGTACAAACATTATGCGCAATATGCCGGCAATCCGTATCAGCAGGCAAGCAACAGCATCTATCACTGCCCGGCAGATCCGGTTTATATGCCGACCAGAGAAAGCACATCTTACGGCGGATCCTGCTCCGAAGCGGATTGGGGCATGACGCCAGGCGTCCTTGGCTACCTGAGCTATCCGATGCTGACCAAATACAATTCTCGGATTATTTATGCAGACCGCTGGTGGAAATGGAATGCTCCGAACTCGTTTTACTGGCACATGGATCACGTCAATCTTCTTTTCGGTGACGGTCACTACGCTTCCTACCGTGATCCGGCAAATAATCTGCGTCTGAGCCATACCGGAACTAATACCAATTACTATAACGCATGCAAGTCTATGGAATGGCTCAACAACAATATAAAAAAATAACCTCAACAACAAGGAGATCTCAAATGATTATACGCAGTCTTCTCGCCTGTTCTCTGGCAGCGACTATTTCCGTGTCAGGGAGCGAATGGATTGAAAATTTCGACAACATTGCAGATAACGCAACGCTGCGCCGTCTCTATCCATCCAAAGCTCTGCCCCGTGTTGTTCCGAAAGACGGCACGATTGTCATGCATTGGAATGGACAGGCCTTTATACATCGTTTCCCCGCCTTTCCGCTTGACCGGGAATTGATCCTGACCGCCCGAATCAAGGTTGATACCAAGCAGAGTTTCTGCCGGGTTTCATTCGGAGGCAAAAACATCCGCTGGAACCATTGTCAGGGAGCTTTCGAGCTGCACTCAGATCCCGGCAAGTGGCATGAAGTCCGGATGACGATCCGTCCCAATCCGATACGCGGCGGCAATTACGACGTCCAGCTTGACGGAAAAACAATGATAACGGGAAAAGCCATGCAGAACGACCGCTTTGAACTGCCATCATCCCTGAGAATCGGTTATTACAATTCCAAAAATTCCGGTGATGGAGCGGTAACGATTGACAGTGTCGCTCTCTCACAAGGCGCGGCTCTCCGGCTTGCCCCGGAGGAACAGGTCAATATTCAACTGCCGCGCGAAGCTCAGGCCCGCACTTTCAGAAACGCGGAAATCAATTTGCCTTTCACGTTTTCCGGCAATCGGAATGCGTTGCAAAACTACCGCGCCCGTCTTCATCTGAATCCGCGCAATCAGCATAAGGAAAAGCTGCCGACCCCAACAGCCGAAGCGCCATTGGTTTTCGGCGAGGGCAATCAGGGGCATATCAGCTTTAAGCAGATACCTTTCGGCATGTATTCATTGCAGATTCTCGGCACCCGGCCGGATGGAAAAGAAATGGTACTGCGTCAGGCATTCGTGAGCCGCATCCACCCGACACCGCGTCCGCCGAAGTCTGACGTGATCCGTTGGGGAATTGATACGCATGGAGATACTTACAGCAGTCAAATTGATCTGGAAATCCCCCCGCTGGTCGAAGCCGGAGCTAATTGGACTCGACTGGAATTCAAACTGGCCAATATCACCGACCACACAGGAAAAATCCATTTCAAACTTCACGACAAGTTAGTCGCGGAGGGTCAGAAACGCGGGATCAATTTTTTTGCGCTGCTTAACACCAAACCGCGGTGGAGTAAAATCACTCCATATTCCAAGAACAAAAGTCAGCCGGATGAAGCAAGCTGGGAGAAAGTCTGCCGGGAAATCATGCTCCATTACAAGGGTAAAATCCGCTATTATGAAATCTGGAACGAACCGGCCCATTATGAGTGGAATGGTTTTGAACCGGGTATCGAACGCCCGAATCAGTACACAAAACTCTTCCTGGCAGCCCGGCGCGCGGCAGATTCGGTTGATCCAGAAATTAAACTGATGGGACCATGCATGACTGCTAATATGCACTCATGGCTGCGTTCTTTCGTGCAAACCGGAGCGGCAAAAAAGGCGGATTTTCTTAGTATTCATGGCCGACCGTTCCCCGACTACTATTCAGATTTCTATCAGTACATCCTGCGGGAAAGCGGCTGTGAATTACCGGTTTTCGTCACAGAGGGCGCAAACGATCCCCGCGCACTGGTTGCCTCCTTTGCAGATGAAACTCCCTCCGCCGGATTCGCCTACACCATGCGCGACAAAGGGACAAATCCCAAAAACTATGAACACAATAACGGAATGCTGAAATACGACGGACTGCCGAAGACCCGTTTCATTCAATATCAGTTCCTTGCCACGATGCTCAACAACGCCGATTATGTCGGTCGTATTTTCAGTGCGGAAAAGTTGAACGGATATCTCTTCCGAGAGGGGAATACGTTCAGCGCAGTGGTTTGGGCAGGTGAATCCGACCAGCTGCCGGATGCGGCGTTCGCGCCTGGAGTTGAACGATTCGATACACTTGGCAATCCATTTGCGGGACGGAAATTGGAATCGTGGGTCAGAAGCTACGCTTTCGTGCCGATCCGTTCTATGGTGTTTCTGCGCAACCTTGCACCGGATTCCGATGCGGTTTTGACGGCAAGCGTCAACTGCAGCGCCGACTACCGGCGATTTCAGACCGATAACGTGGCAAAAATGGAATTCAAATTCTCCAACTGGGGACGGCTGTCGCGTAACTTTCAATTAACGCTTGCCGACAAGGACGGCATACACTTTGAGTCACCGGAATCCATTACGGTTCCCCCGGGAGAAAGCCGCAAGATTAAGGTCAAGATCACCGCCTCTCCGAACGTTCCCGCCGGGGAAATCATGATTGACGGCGTCCTCAACCTTGATGGCAGAAAACTGGCGCGCCGGTTCGGACCGTTCCGTTTCTTCAATCCGGCGAGACTGAAGGAAACACGCATATTGCGCACCGGAGACAATAACTGTCTTCAGCTTCCCAAAAAAGATACCGACGACATCCACGCGGGACTCAGCACTGGAATCGCACGGGATGTGCTCAATCAAAACAAACTGTCCGAGGGATCTGCTTCCGATGCGGTCACATTGCCTGACATAGATCATCCGCTCTCCCGGCTGCGTTACCGCTTCACGCGTCCCGCTAAAGGCTGGGCGTGGCTGGCACGAAGATACACGCTTAAAACACCTGTGCTGCTACCGGGAATCCCGGTACGATTGAAGACCAGAATCTTCATGGAGAACAATATCAAAAATTATCCTGTTGTGCTGATCTTCACATTCCGGGATCCTACGGGAAAAGAGATCCGGATTGAGGCAGGCGAAATTTTCTGGAGCGGCTGGCGTGATTATGAAGTTTGGCTGCCGAGTTTTATCAGCCACGGTCATATTCACAGCGTCGGCGGCGGCAACGGCAGAAAGAATATTGATGCATTGCCTCTGAAGTTTACCGGTGTGATTGTCAACCTCGTGCCGGTAACCAGTTCAGTATTCGCACCGAAAGATCTGAAAACGGCGAATGGGGAAATTCTGCTTGATGATATCTTCCTTGATTTCTACCAATAAAAGAGTCCGGCGAAAACAACTGTCGGGCATTCGGGTGAAAAACATGTTCTGCCCGATCCGATCTGAAACGGGATTTTGACGATTTCTCCGTACAGCGACTGAATCAAGCCGCTGTACGGAGATTCAATTCACTGCGGACGAAATCATTCCACGGATGCGGAATGCTCCTGAAGATGTTTGCGGTACTGCGCAGGCGGAACACCATACATCCGCTTGAACGTTCGGGAAAAATGAAAACGGTCGTTGACGCCGATCGAATAACAAATTTCGTCGATCGTACAGTTTCCGAACTGAAGCAGCCGCGCCGCCTGTGTATAGCGGACATGCAGAAGATACTGATACGGAGTACTGCCCGTCTGGGACTTGAAATCCCGCAGAAATACATTTTCCGAAAGTCCTGCGATCCGGGAAAGAGTTGCAAGATTGATCTCTTTATCAATATTTGAACGGATAAAGTCACAGGCGTCAATAATACGGCGGTCGCAGTCGATCTCGGAAAACGCTTCCGGCGGAAGTTTCGCGATTGATGCAGTGACAAGGGAGAGACCAAGCAGTTTGCGCCGTGCAGGAGGGCAATTCTCCGCAAGGAAACAATCGTGCAGCTCTTTCAGGATCACCGCGACGCACCCCGATCCCTCCAGATTGATCGCATTCACCAGATGAGCGCGACTGCCGGAAATATTCTCAACCTCAAAATGAATATAAAGCTGTTCCGGCGCGCCATCGGACCACGTTCTCAGATTACAATTTGGCGGAAGCAGATAGAGTTTATCCGGAACCAGTTCGATCTTCCGCCCATCCAGGAACACCCCCGCTCCGCAAGCGGTATGGTGATAAAGCCGCCAGTAGCATCCGCCCAGCGTCAAATGATTCCAGAACGCCGTCAGCCGGGTTTTGGAAACAGCACCCAGATGGATCTCCGGGGCATTCAGATGAACTGTCGAAGCGGACATCGCAAACTCCGTCAGACGTTTTTGCGGATGGATTCGATCGCTTCCATGATTTCGGAAACTTCCGCCATCCTTCCCTCGCCGTTGTCTCCACAGGCAAGACGCCCTTTGCCGGGACCGACAAAATGGACTCCCTGCATCCGCAGCGTTGCGCAGTTGCGCTGAACCGCCGGACTCTGCCACATGCGCGTATTCATCGCAGGAGCCAGCAGAACAGTTCCCTGATACGCCATTGCGGACGTGGTCAGTGCGTCATCGGCAATCCCGTTGGCGTATTTTCCCAGAAAATTCGCCGTACAGGGAGCAATCACCATCAGAGACGCCAGTTCGGAAATTTCGATATGACCCGGCTTCCATGTGGGAGTATCCCAAAGATCAAAAATCACCGGATTGCGGGAAAGAGTGAAAAACAGCTTGTCGGAGATCAGATGACGCGCAGAATCGGTCATCATCACATGGACGTCGTATCCGGCGGCGGAAAGTTTGGAGCAGAGATCCGCGGCTTTATAAATGGCAACTCCGCCGGTCACACCGAGAAGAACAGCATTGGGGTCAGGCATTGATATTCTCCTTCCATCGTCTGGTGGACATTCTGAATGCGAGGAGCAGTGCGTTGAATCTTTCCGCCGCACTCCCGAAATCATCGTTTATCAGGAGATACGAATACTCCCTCCAGCGGGAAATTTCAAGTCTGGAATTCTCCAAACGCTTTAAAATAACCGCTTCGGCATCGGTTCCGCGTCCGCGCAAACGCCGTTCCAGTTCGGCATAAGAGGGCGGAGCGACAAACACAAATTCCGCACAGTCGCGAAAAACGTCATCGGTCCGGCAAAGCTCATGCACTTTCGCGGCACCCTGAACGTCAATGTCAAGAATCACGTCGATCCCTTTGGTCACACGATCCACGACCTCGGATTTCAACGTGCCGTAAAAATTGCCGTGGACTTCGGCATATTCAATGAATTCATCCGCTTCGATTTTCGCTTTGAATTCATCACGGGAAAGAAAATGATAATCCACACCATCCTGCTCCGTTCCGCGCGGAGCACGGGTGGTGCAGGAAATCGAGAATGTCACATCGGGATGACGCTTCATCACTTCTTTGCAAATGCTTGATTTTCCCGACCCGCTGGGACCGGAAAGGATCAGGGCGATTCCGAGGCGCTGTATATCACTCATGAAATTTGACTCCGGAAATAAAACCGGTAAACAGCGGATTTGCGGAACGGATGGAGAAATGTCTGCAAAAGCGGAGAACCGGCATGGTTTATAAGACTGGAGAAATAAATGGTGAGTCGGCCGGGGCTCGAACCCGGGACCACCGCCTTAAAAGGGCGATGCTCTACCGACTGAGCTACCGACTCACTCGAGTTCATCTTATCTTTGGCAGATGCCTATAAGATACATCATTCTTTGAAAAAGTCAAATGGAAATCTGAAAAATTTTTGATTTTTTCTGTACATTCCTTATCCATCCGGCTTATTTCTGGCGGAACACGATCCTTCCTTTCGTCAAATCGTAGGGCGACATTTCAAGCGTCACGGCATCACCGGGAAGAATACGGATGAAATTCAAACGCATCTTGCCGCTGATATGGGCGAGAACGCAATGTCCGTTCGACAGCTCCACTTTAAACATGGTGTTGGGGAGCAGTTCCTTGACTACCCCCTCTACTTTTATGACGTCATCTTTAGGCACGGGTTAAAACCTCCGGTTGTTCATTTGTGATAAGGACCATATGCTCAAAATGAGCCGATTTTCTGCCGTCGCGGGTGCGGACCGTCCATTGATTGCGCTCCACATAGACTTTGTAAGTGCCGAGATTGAACATCGGCTCAATCGCAAGAACCATACCCGGCTGCAGACGCGGACCGCGCATCGGAGTCACATAATTGGGAACCTCCGGCGGCTCATGCAGCTTGACTCCGCAGCCGTGTCCGACAAAATCGCGGACAATCGCAATTCCGTTCTTTTTCGCGATCTGCTGCACCGCGGCGGAAATGTCACGGATATATTTCCCCGGCAGCGCCGCCTTGATTCCGGCTTCCAGCGCCTCGCGGGTCACATCCATCAGCTTCTGCTCTTCCGCCGGAACCGGACCGTCGCCCACATAAACGGTAAGCGCGGTATCGCCGATTCCACCATCGTATTCAACTCCGATGTCGATACTGACAAGATCCCCTTTGAGAATGAAACGGTTGGGATCGCCGATTCCGTGAACAACTTCATCATTCACGGAAATACAGATGTTTCCGGGATAGCCGTGATACCCCAGAAACGCACACCGTCCGCCCATGGAGGTAATCACCTCTCCGGCGACCATATCCAGTTCTTTGGTACTCATTCCCGGACGGATGAATTCCGCGATCCGATCGCGAGCTTTGCCCGCCATCGCCGCGGCAACGCGGATGTGCGCGATCTCCTCCGGCGTATGAATGATGTAATCTCTGCTCATTTTATCAGCTCAGAATCGCGCGGAGCGCGGCATACCCCTCGGCTTTGGGAAGCGAGGAGTCAATCTTTGAAAGCAGGGATTTACCGGTATAGTATTCGATCAGCGGGAACGTCTGCTCCTTGTAAACCGAGAGACGGTTTTTCGCCGTTTCCAGAGAGTCGTCGGTACGCTGATAAAGCTCTCCGCCGCAGGAATCGCAAACGCCTTCCTGTTTCGGTTTGGAGAAGATTTTGTTGTAGCTTGCACCGCATTTACGGCAGGTAAGACGGGCCGTGAGTCTCTGGATCAGCAACTCTTCCGGCGCATCGAACAGAACGACGGCATCCAGTTTTTTTCCGGCTTTCGCGAGCGCGGTTTCCAGCAGTTCCGCCTGTTTGATCGTACGCGGAAAACCATCAAGAAGAAATCCGTTCGCACACTCCTCGGAGGTCAGTTTTCCGGCAACCATATCGGCAACGACTTCATCAGGGACCAGCTTTCCGGCATCAATATAGCTTTTCGCCAGTTTTCCGATCTCGCTTCCCTTTCCGATTTCCGCGCGGAAAATATCTCCCGTGGAAACATGTGCAAGATTTTCATCTCTCAGAAGGATTTCGGAGAGAGTGCCTTTTCCGGCTCCCGGAGGACCGAGAAGAACGATATTCTTTTTCGTGATCATTTTCTGATGACTTCCTTTTGAATAAAGTTAAAATTTTTTACAATTCTATAATTTACAACCGTTTCCCCATTCTGTCAATAAAAGAAATGCGCCGCACGGAAAGAAAACTGAAAAATCACCGATATTGCTCCGCGGTCCGGAAGATTCCCGGAAAACAGAAACCCGGCATTGACAGAAAAATCCGTCAACGCCGGACCGGTACCGTATCGGAAAGTTCCGTCAGACAAGCTCTTCCGCACGTTCGATGACAACAGGTTCCACCGGAACATCGTCGTGATAGCCGTATGGTCCCGTTTCAACTTTTCCGATCTTGTCAACGACATTCATTCCTTTTGTCACCTTGCCGAAAACGCAATAGCCGTAACCCGACGGCGACTTGGATTTATGGTCAAGAAAATCATTGTCCACAAGATTGATGAAGAACTGCGCAGTGGCACTGTCCACCACGTTGGTACGCGCCATTGCGATCGTGCCGCGTTTGTTCGAGGGAGCAATATGCGCCTCGTTCTTGATCGGCGGCTCGGTGTCAAGCTCGTTCATGTCGGCGTCCATGCCGCCGCCCTGAATCATGAAACCGTCGATAACACGGTGGAAGATCGTGCCGTTATAGTGACCGCTCTTCACATAATCAAGAAAATTGCGGACGGTGACCGGAGTCTCCTTATCAAAGAGTTCCAGCTCGATATCACCCATCCCGGTTGTCAGTTTTACTTTCGTTCCCATTTTTGTTCCTTAACTGTATTAAACGCCTTTCATGGCGAGACTTACGACATCGGGGGCGACCCGCTGCAAAAACGCATCCGACATATCCAGAACCTGCCGGTGATCACCGCATTTCATCGCATCCTCCGCGAGCTGCTCCGCTTCGTACATGCGGAGACTGCCGATCACACGGCGGGCAACGCCGAGCGACCCCGTGCTCATACTGAGCTCCTGAACCCCGAGCCCGACCAGCAGCGGAATAAACCGGGGATCCGACGCCATTTCCCCGCAGACACTGACCCAGATTCCCGCAGCATTCGCCGCCTTGACAATCCGGTCAATCAGCATCAGGATCACCGGATGCGCCGGACGGTACAGGAAAGCGATCTTTTCATTGCCGCGATCCACCGCCATCGTGTACTGCACGAGATCATTGGTTCCGATACTGAAGAAATCGACCTTCCGGGCAAGATGCTCCGCAAACAGCGCAGCGGCGG
>ERZ779851.3063-NODE-3063-length-11683-cov-6.229188_pt1 | contig 11683 bp, 18 predicted proteins | sample MGYA00511094_ERZ779851 | MGnify/ENA primary metagenome ERZ779851 (study PRJEB29588, sample SAMEA2155512) | human gut metagenome | biome: human gut; feature: human-associated habitat; material: faeces | place: Denmark | collected 2008/2010 ...
TATGTTCCCCTTTCTGGTCTTTACTGTTGCCCTCTCCCCTGAAAGAGCGCCCTCATGTTTTAGCAACCTTATTATCTCAAATTTTTCCCTGATTTTCCAGTATATTATTTTGTTAATTTAAGAAAAAATAGCCATAATGCAATAAAAAGGATACATAGACTTGTTGCTGAAGTATTTATTGAAAATCCAAATAAATTGCCTTGTATTAATCATATTGACGGAAATAAACAAAATAATCATATTGATAATCTTGAATGGTGTTCTTATAAACATAATATAAATGAAGCTTTTAGATTAGGATTAAATAGATATACACATAAAGAAAATTTTAAATATGAAAACAAGAAAAAAATAATACAATATGACTTAAACTTTAATATTGTAAAAAAATGGGAAAGTATATGTGAAGCAGCAAGAAAAACTAATATATCACAATCAAATATTAGTAGATGTTGTAATAATAAGCAAAAAACAGCTAAAAAATATATTTGGAAATTTGAGGAGGAAAACTAAATGGAAAAAATAGGATTAAAAAATGAAAATATATTAAAATTAGAAATAGTAGATGAAAAGGGAAATAGTACAGGCGAATATTTAGAGTTTGATTTAGAAGATATAGAGTTGCCTTTTAAATATCAAGAGATAATTGAAAGATTAAAAAAGAGCAGACAAAACCTTAAAAATCAATTTGTAATAATTGAAAAAAAACAAGACCATAAAGGCAAGAAATTAATGAGTTCAAATGAAGAAGAAAAATTGAAAGCACTTAATAATTTTTATAAAGAGCAAGTTGAAATTTATAATATTTTCTTGGGCGAAAATGGAGTTCAAAAGTTATTAAATGGTAGAAAATTGAGATGGACTACTTTAAGTGAAATTGATGAACTTATAGAAAAACAAATTGCACCACAATTAAATATTACTATGGATGATATTACTAAAAAGATAAAATCAAAGTATTCTAACAAGAAAGAAGATAATATACTTGAATAATCCTGAATATGTAAAAATTAGAGATAAAAAGTATAAGATTAATACCGACTTTAGAGTTGCTATTGAGTGCAATAATATAGCACAAGATGATAGTATAGGTAATACAGAAAGACCTTTGGCAATTATTTATAAATTGTTTGGAGATGAGGGACTAGATAATCCACAAGACTGGGATAAACTTCTTGAATTAGCAATAAAATATCTAACATTAAATAAAGATACAAGTAGTGTTGATAATAACACTGAAATTGATATGGATTTTAACGAGGATATGGACTATATAGAGGCTAGTTTTATGAGTGATTATAGAATAGACCTTATGACCGAAAAAATGCACTGGTGGAAGTTTTATAACCTTTTAGAGGGGCTTTCAAATAGTGAACTTGGTAATTGTTGTGTATTAAATAGAGTTAGAAATTTGAGAACTTTTGATTTATCACAAATAAAAGATAATAAAGAGCGAGAAAGATTAGCAAAAGCACAGGAAATGGTGGCTTTAAAAAGTATTAAAAGAGAAGTTGAACTTACTAAAGAACAAGAAGAAAGCATGAATAAATTAAATGAAATCATTGGTTTTAAAAAATAAGGAGGTGGTTTTATGAATGGAAAAGTTATAATTGGTACAAAATTATCTACATCACAACTTGAAAAAGATTTAACTAAAGCAGAAAAAGAATTAAATAAATTTTCAAAAGAAGAAGATAAATTATTAGAAAAAAAACAAAGGTTAGAAATAGATACAACAAAAACTGAAAACAGTTTACAAAAAGTAGATGACAAACTGGAACTTGTTAATAAACAAATTGCTGATATGAAACGAGCAAATTTACCAGAAAATCTTGTTGGTAATATTGATTATCAAAAATTAATAAATCAGCGTGAAGAATTAAACCGAAAAGGTACAATAGGATTACAAACTTTTGATTTACAAAAAGGAAAATTAACGCAAATTAATTTACAATTAGAAAACAATAGAAAAAAACAGGATGAATTAAATAAACGATTAAAATTGCCGAATATAGAATTTGATAAAGCTAATAAAGGATTAACTAAAACCATAAAAAAAGTAGCAAAATGGGGCTTGGCAATATTCGGAGTTCGTTCTGCTTATATGGCTGTTAGAAGTGCGATGAATACTATCTCACAATATGAAGATGGTATGAAAAACAACATTGATTATATTAAATACGCACTAGCATATACATTAAAGCCAATTGTAGAATGGATTTTAAATGCTGTTGTTAAGTTGTTACAATATATTAATTACATAGCAAAGGCTTGGACTGGCAAGAACTTATTTAAAACTGCAGACGCTTTCAAAAATGCTCAAAAAGGTGCTAAAGATTTGAATAAAGAATTACAAAAAACTACTGCTAGTTTTGATGAAATGAATGTTTTACAAGACACTAAAAGTAGTGGTGGTGGTGCTGATATTATTGCTCCAAACATTGATTTAACTGGTATGCAAGGAGAAGTCCCACAATGGCTAAAATGGTTAGTAGATAACAAAGATTTAATATTATCAGTATTTGCAGGCGTTAATGTTGGGTTGTTGGCTTGGAAATTAGGTTTAAAAGGAATTCAATCTTTAGGCATAGACTTAGCAATTGCTGGAGTTATTTATGGAATACAAAGTATTATTAAATATTTGCAAGACCCTAGTTTTGAAAATTTTGGTAAAATAATAACTGGAATAGGCATTGCTGTTGCTGGCGTTGCTATAATATTTGGGGCATGGCCTGTTGCTGTTGGTGGTGCTATTGCAGCGATAATTGGAATTATTATTTCTAATTGGGAAAAGATAAAAGCGTTCGTATTAAATATTTGTAAATGGTTGGAAGAACATTTTGGATTAGTGGGGAAAGCAATAAGTGGAGTTATAAAAACTAGTTTAAATTTATTTGAAGACTTATTTAAAGGAGTAAAACAAATATTAGATGGAATAATAAAAATATTTAAAGGTGATTTTAAAAATGGTATAAGCACGGCTATGAAAGGTATAGGAAATATAATAATAAGTGTTTTAAATGTTATTATTAAAGGTTTTAATGCTTTTATATGGCCGATAAGAGGTTTGATAGTTGCAGCAGGAAAAATAACTGGTAAAAAATGGACTATGGATAATATAAAAATTCCTACAATACCTAAACTTGCCAAAGGTGGTATTATTAATCAACCTGGTAGAGGAGTACCAATAGGTTATGGACAAGCAATTGGTGGTGAAAATAGAGCCGAAGGTGTTATTCCTTTAACTGATAGTCAACAAATGCAATTGTTAGGAGAGGCAATTGGTAGATATGTTACAATCAATGCAAATATTACAAATACAATGAACGGGCGAGTAATTAGTAGAGAATTACAAAAAGTAAATAATACTAACGACTTCGCATTTAATAGGTAGGTGGTTATATGTTTATTAATCCAAATAGTTTAATAGTAAATAATATTAATCTTGGCAAATATATAGTTGAAGCAAGATATGGTTACAACAAATTATGGAGTAGTGATAGTGGTAGAAATTTAGCAGGCACTCAAAGTGGAACATTAATTGGAATATTTCCCAAAATAGTAGTTCAATTTAGGAAATTAACTCAAAGTGAATTAGAACTTTTAACACCTATTCTTGATAGTGCAAGACAAACGGTGCAATATTATGACCCTAACAAGAAAGCAATGACAACAATGACTACATATACTGGAGATTATGAAGTTATTAACAAAGGAATTATAGGTCATATTAAAAATGAGGGATTTCAAATATCTTTCATATCTACTAAAAGGAGAGTATAATGAAAACACATACTAATAGATTTAAAGAAGAAATTGGCTCAAATGGTAGACAACTCGATAGCATTATTACTTATCAATTAAATGGAGTAACACAAACATTAACAAGTGAACAATTAAATGGTGTTACTCCCACCTTTCAAGGTGCAATTTTAAAGTCAGTAATGAAGCAACTTGATGTTGATAGTAATGTTGATATTCCAATTGGGACAAGTATAAATTATAAATTTGGAGTTTTAGTTGATGGAACTTTTGAATATCTTAATTTTGGAAATTATATTGTTTATTCAAGTGAAAAGCAAGAAGATTTAGAAAGTTATAAATTGATTTGCTATGATAAGTTGCTATTTTCAATGATGGACAATCAAGATTTGGAAGTTGCTTATCCAATAAGTGTTAGAGATTATTTAAAAGCATTATGTAATAAATTAGGTTTACAATTTAAAAATGCAAATGATAATTTTGTCAATTATAGCAGAATGATAAAACAAGAATTATATGTTGGACTTGATTATACATATAGAGATATGCTTGATGAATTGGCACAAGTTACTGCAAGTACAATTTGTTTAAATGAAAATGATGAGTTGGAATTAAGATATATTTCTAACAATGCTGTTGATACAATTAATGAAGAATATTTAAAAGATATTAATGTTAATTTTGGAGAAAAATATGGCAAGATTAATTCAATTGTTTTATCAAGAAGTGGAGAAAGTGATAATGTCTATTTACGAGATGAAGAAAGTGTACAAGCAAATGGCTTATGTGAATTAAAAATAGTCGATAATCAAATAATGAATTGGAACGATAGAAGTGATTATCTTCCAGAGATATTAGATAAACTTGATGGGCTAGAATACTATATAAATGATTTTGTAAGTACAGGAATTACTTATTTGGAATTGTGTGACAGATACAATGTAAAAATTGGAGATAATATTTATTCGTGCGTTATGTTTAATGATGAAATAGAGATAACTCAAGGGTTGGTGGAAAACATCCATACAGACATGCCAGGAGAAGCAAAAACAGATTATACAAAGGCTGATAAAACCGATAGAAGAATTAATGAAACTTGGACTATTGTCAATAAACAAGAAGGCAATATTACATCATTAACTAGAAAAGTTGAAACAATAGAAACTTTGCAAGAAGATATTTATACAAAAGAACAGGTTAATCAATTAGTTCAAACTGCCGAGAATGGACTTATTAATACATTTACAAGTTCAGGTGGAAATAATCTTTTACGAAATACTGCACCTTGGTATATGAAAAGCGAAAATACAGCTGAATTTTGGAATGGTAATTTGAAACAAATAGTTGAACCTGAGGCAACCAGTGGATATGCTATTCTTATTCAAAATGGAATGATAAGTCAAAGTATTTCCCTTCCGTCAGGTACATATTCAGTATCATTTAGATATAAAAAATTAATTGATGCGAGTGAAGGATATGTCAGGTATAACGGGAAAACATTTAATTTAACCGAAACATCAGGCGAAATTCATTCATCAGGTGAAATCACTAATAATCAATTTGTAATAGAAATTAATTCTAACACAAATGATAGTTTTGAAATATATGATTTAATTTTAAAACATGGCTCTGAGGGAATAGAAAACATGCTTGTATGGACACAAAATGCAAACGAAAGCAGAAGTGATACAGTCCAAATAAGTGAAGGAATTACAGCTACATCAAGTGCTACGGATACCAAAGCAACGATGGATAGTGCGGGGTTTATAGTAAGAAATAAAACGACTGGAACTGCGGTTATGGAAGCAACTAAAACAGGTGGTAAATTCTTGGATTTAATATCAACTGGGAAATCAAATTTAAGTGGTTTGCTAGTGCAAAAAGTCGGCTTAAAAATATGTATAAACGGGGAGAGTGGTAGTTAATGGCAAAGATAAGTTTAACGAAAAATTTTCCTCCAACAACAACGAGTGTGTTGGAAATAAATGAAATATTAAGAGAAAGTGATAAAGTACAATTTGGTTTGAGTTTTAAAACTAATTTAGGCAGTTCTCAATCTTATGTAGGAACTGGAGTTACATATAATGCAACTTTAAAAGTAAGTGGTACAGGAATTGAAACTCAAACAAAAAAAGTCCAATTGAAAGCAAGTGATGAATACTGGCAAGGAACAGCAACGCATACTTTAGATAAATTGTCATGGGAAGTTAATGTTCCAAGCAGTGCTAATTCAGTCCGTATAGATGTTACTTATAAATATAGTGATGAAGCAACTTCAATGAGTGGGTCAACTGAAATTACTTTAACAAAATTATTAAATGTGTTAAATCCATTTAGCAATAATGAAAATCTTGATTTAGAACAAGCACAAACACTTTCAATTACACAATATGATAGTAATTTTACAAGTAATTTAGAGTTAATAGTTAAAAATAATCAAAATCAAAATGTAACAATAGCGAATTTTGAAAATGTAGAAGATGGACAACAAATTTCGCTTAATGAAACGCAATTAAACGCTTTATTTAATGCAACTAGCAATCAGCAAAAATATCAAATATTTTGGTTGTTATACACTTTAAATAATGGCACTTCAATAGGAAATACAACAACACAAAGTATAGGAATTATAAATAATGCAAATCCAATATTTACTGATTTTGATTTTGCTGATATAAACCCAATAACAACGGCAGTTACATCAAATAATCAATCAATTGTTGGTGGTGTTTCAACACTACAAATCACAATTCCAACAACAAAAAAAGCCACTGCAATAAAAGGAGCTTCTATTGTTTCCTATATAATTAGTGATAAATCAATTGATTATAGCACTAGCGAAATCAAAAAAACAATACCACAATATAATTCATCAAAAATAATTGTAAGTGCAGTCGATACAAGAGGCAACACAACAACAGTTCAAAAAATAATAACTGATTTTATTGTGTATAGTCCAATTACAATTAATCAAACAAGTGCAACTATATCAAGAACAAATAATATTGATGAAGAAACAAAAATCTCATTTGTAGGAACTTTTTGGAATAGTAATTTTGGAAAAGTAAATAATTCATTAAGCATTGCTTATAAATATCGATTAAAAGGCTCAAGTAATGCTTATACAACAGGAGTTACAACAATTACGCCGACAATTAGCAACAATTCATTTAGTGTAACAAATAAAGCAATTCTAGGAGATACCAATAGCGGATTTGATGTTAGCAAGTCTTATGAAATTATAGTTGAAGTCAGTGACAAACTATCTGTTAATGAAATTGACTATACGCTTAATCCAGGAAAAAATGCTATTGAAATTGTTGGAAATGAAGTAACGAAAATAAATGATATTCCTTTTGAAGAAATTATATCACCTAGTCCTCAAAAAAATATTATAACAGTTAGCACAAATGCTCAAACAAGTATTTCAGCAAATTCAAACATACCATTTAATACGATTTATGCTCAATGTGGAGATACTGAAAAATTAAAAGTGTACAATGGTGGTGGAGTTTTAATAGGTGTTGGAGTATCTAAAGTGTTAGTCAGTTTTGTTGTAAATTCAAATAGTAATGATAGAAAATGGTTTTATTTAAGAAAAAATGGTGTAAAAGTAGGAGATTATATTTCTCAAACTGGAACTTCATATCATACTGCTACATATTCTCCACAATTATTTGAAGTTCAAGAGGGAGATTATTTCCAAGTTTTAAATTTTATTGGAACAATAAAATTAAATGATGGAATATCTAATCCTAAAGCATCATTTATGACAATTGAAGTCATAGAATAACCCATTTTACAAAAACACAAAAAAATGTTAAAATATATTTAAGAAAGGGTAAAGAACAATGAACACAATAATTACAACCACTTTAAGCACTTTGACAGGGCTTGTGATAGGTTTAGTTGTAAGTAACATAAAGAAATTAAGCAGTCGTGAAACAAACGAAAGAACAACCTTACAAGCACTATTAAGAAATGCTATAACAAGCAAGTATTATGTATACACCGAATTAGGAAGTATACCTGATTACGAGAGAAGAAACTTAATATATTTGCACGAGGAATACAAAAAATGGAAAGGCAATTCTTATGTTAATCAAATTGTTGATGAAATGTTAAAATTGCCTATAAAGAATAAGAAAAATTGACATTTTCACATAAAGTATTATAATAGTCGGCAAAAGGAGGGGATAATATGAAAGATGAAAGTTTAGCAATGTCTTTACTAAAAGATTATAAAAATAGTAATGAAAGAATGTTTAAAATCATAATAACATTAATTATCTGTTGGCTATTAACTATTGGTGGAATTATATTTTATTCTTGCTTACCTACTGAAGAAACTAACCAAGAAGCAAGTGGTCAGCATATAAGTCAAGAGGTTAATAAATAATGGCTTACGCAAGGCAAACATACAAAAGAAGAAGTAAAAAACCAATTAGAAAGTTAAGAAAACTTAAATTAAAAAGGAAAAGATAATGTTTAAATTAAACTTTTCTAAAAATGAAATTGCCGACATAAAATCAAAAATATATTTAAGCGAAGATGAAGAAAAAATACTTGATATGAGGTTGTTAAATTATTTTATTACTAAAATGGCAATAGAAATGAATATGAGTGAAAGAACAATAAACAGAAATATCAAGAATATAAAAGATAAAATTAGAAGAGTTATTTAATTCTTCTTTTTTTGTCGCTTTTTTGTCGGTTATATGACATTTTATAAACAATAAAATATTTTATAATTAAATCATAAAGAAAGGAGAGTAATTAAAATGAATAGTGATAAAAAACACGATTTATTTATTATTCTCCTTTTATTTTGTTAGAAAGGAACTGATATAAATGTATAACCCATATTACAATAATTTTAGAGAAAATCAACAACAACCAATTCAAAATATAATTAATACTCAAATGCCTTTAAATAACCTATTTATGGCTCAATTTTTGAAAGAAAATGAGAAAGTAGAGGAAATGTTCGTAAATCATAAAACAGCCTTTATAGACCTATTTAAAAAGGAATTAAAGATAAAAGATATTGATGGAACAATAACAACATATGGACTAATTTTACCAAAAGATGAAAAAGATAAAAAAATCGAAGAATTAGAAAAGCAAATACAAGAATTGAAAGGAATGATAGTAAATGAACAATCAAATGGCAATGTTTATGCAGATAATGAAAGCACCGAACAAAATGGCAATGGTGGAAAACTTAATAAAGCAAAATCCACAACTAAATAATGCTTGGCAAATGGCACAGCAATTAAGTCAAAATACCAATAAACAAGAAGTAATAAATCAAATAGCTAAACAAAAAGGAATTAGTTGCGATGAAGTAAAACAAATGGCAAATAAATTCGGAATAAATATATAAGCCAATAGGCTTATTGAGGTATTTTAGTAACTAGGTATTAGAATATCTCAATAAACTTATTAGCCTAGTATATTAAGTTAAAGAAAGGAGGCAAGACTATGAACGGAAGTGGACTATCTGCTGGAGATTTAGCATTATTAAGAGATAATGACGGAATGTTCGGTGGTAATGGTGTATGGGCTATTTTCTTATTCTTCCTATTAGCGTGGGGTGGAAATGGCTTTGGTTTTGGAAATCGTGGTGGTGTGTCTTACGATGTACCTGCTACAAAAGATTTTGTATCAAATGAGTTCAACAATCAAAGTGTCATCAATAAGTTAAATGGATTAGAAAACGGACTATGTGATGGTTTTTATGCTTTAAATAACTCTGTTAAAGATAATGCTTATGCTACACAAACAGGTATTGCTAACTTAGGTTATGAAATGCAAAATTGTTGCTGTACTACAAATCGCAACATTGATGCCGTTCGTTATGAAAATGCAAAAAATACTTGCGATATAATCAATGCTGGCAATGCTAACACTCAAAGAATAGTTGATACAATTAATGCTTATGTTATGGAACAAAAAGACACTAAAATTGCTGAACAAGGTCAATTATTAAGTGAGCAAAGAATTATCAATACAATTAATAGCACATTGCAACCACCTAGACCAATTCCTGCATATCAAGTTGCTAACCCTTATTGTGGTTATAGTGCTTGTACTTGTGGAACATCTTTATATTAGTAGATTAAGAAACTACTTCGCCGAAAGGTTGATTACAGCATAGGCGAAAGTCTATGCTTTTATTTTAGAAAGGAGGAAAATTTATGTGTAATTGTAATAGAATTTATATAACAAGTTTAACTACTACTGGAACAGGTGTTGTATTAATACCAAGTAGACAGATCCAACAAATTAATTTAACAGATACAGGAAAGTATGAACTAATAATTGCTTGTGGTTTAAAAGCAACAAATAGTCTACCTATATTTATACAAACAAGTGCAGGTAATATTCCATTGTTAGATAAATTTGCAAATCCTGTATTTTCTAATCAATTAAGAACAAGATATAAATATTGTGTAGGATATGGTAATAAAAATACTAACTATACACTAGGACAATTTGTTGTATTTAATAATTTATGCGCTAGTTGTAGTTCTATTTCTAGTTCGGTTGTATCTTCAACTACTTCAAAAACAACAGCAAAAGTAAATGAATAATCAATTTGAAGAACAACAAATAAATATTTTAGATATTATTGCAATATTATCTTTTATTATAGGATTAGATAATTTACAAGAAAATAGGCAACAATCAAAAACGCAAGAGCAAATTATAAAATCAATAGAAGAACATCTTAAAAGACAAGATGAACAATATGAAAAAATAATTAAATTATTAGAAAGGAGATAAAATGGACAATTACGAAAAATTAGAAGAAGAATTAAAAGAAACGAAAGCGTATGCTAAAAGAGTTATAGATTTATGGGCTGACGCAAAAAAGTGGAAGATGTTAGCAAAAATGACCGACAACGATGAAGATTATAATAAATATATGAATGTTTCAAACACATTAATGGAAATGTTTATGAAAGAAATTCAAGATATGAAGATTTAATCTTCTTCATGGGCTTATAGTCAAGTAGTAAGACAGAACTCTGCAAAAGTTTAATCATGAGTGCAACTCTCATTAAGCCCTCCAATTGACATTTTTTAAAAAATATTATATAATTATTAGGCAGGTGAAATTTTATGGTAATCGAATTATTTAATCTTGTTGTTAATAATAAAAAGATTATTATTGATAATGATGTTGTTATTAATGACGAACTATTAAAAACTAGTACAATTAGAAGATTAAATAATGTTCATTTTAATGGATATCTAGATAGGTTAATAGATGATACTTATGAATTATCTGGTACTCTTAGTGGTACAATGATATTACCTGATGATATAACATTAGAGGACTATGAATATAATTTTACTAGTAGTATTGATGAAAAAATAGATGAAACAAGAATAAATTTTCAAAAAACTATTGATATTACGGAAGATTTATGGCAAAATATTCTTGTGGAAATTCCTCTTAAGTGTGTTAATGATAAAAATAAAGATTTAACACTTGAGGGTGATGGTTGGAGACTAATTAGTGAGGATGATGTTAAATTAGAGAATAATCCACTAAGTAGTTTAAAAGATCTATTATAGGGAAGGAGTGAAGAAGATGGCAGTTCCATTTAGAAAAGTAAGTAAAACTAGAAGAGATATGAGAAGAACTCATTATAAAATTACCGCTAACGGACTAGTAGAATGTACTAACTGTGGTGCTAAAATTAGACCTCACAGAGCATGTCCAAAATGTGGATTTTATAAAGGAGCAGATACTTCTAAAAAAGTAGTAGAAACTAAAGTAACTGAGGAAAAAGCTCCTAAAAAAGCAAAAGCTTCTAAAAAAACTGAAGAATAATAATTAAGGATAACATAGTGTGAAGTTGTAAAATAAAAGTAGACATAAAAGGAATGTGTCTACTTTTTTGATATA
>ERZ779851.3068-NODE-3068-length-11669-cov-6.108834_pt1 | contig 11669 bp, 18 predicted proteins | sample MGYA00511094_ERZ779851 | MGnify/ENA primary metagenome ERZ779851 (study PRJEB29588, sample SAMEA2155512) | human gut metagenome | biome: human gut; feature: human-associated habitat; material: faeces | place: Denmark | collected 2008/2010 ...
TCAACACCATTAACTTTTATTTCTATATAATCATCTTTTTCATTTAAAACAATCATATCTTGTTTTTCAACTTCAATTTTTTTGAATGGTTCCTTATCTATATAGCCTAGTTCATTGTTCAAATACATCAACTCCTATAAGCATTACACCATAAGAGATATAAAATTTATTGAAAGTATGGTATAATTATTAGTAGATAAGGTTGCTTATTTGTTTGTGAGGTGTTATTTTGGGTAAAGAAAAAGAAAAGAAAGATGAGGAAGATAAATAATGATAAAAAAACCAAGTAATTATGATAATGTAGAAATAACAGAATTTGATTTTACTCCAATTGAATTAGGGGGACACAAAGGAATAATAATGAAAGCAGAAGAATACACTAGTCCACAAAGTGGCAAGACTTCTTTAAGAGTTAGTGTAGATACTGCTAAAAATGATAAGCAACCAGAATATTTTACAGAACAATATAAAAACGACACTAGAATTGATAGAAAATGGAGCAACTCAGCAATTAAATATGTTCCACTAGGAGAAGAAGAAAACCAAGTTAAAATGCTTAAAGCATTTATTACAGCTTATGAAAATTCTAATGGTTGTCAATTTGATTGGAGCAAAAATTGGGAACAATTAAAAAGCAAAAAAATAGGACTTGTATTTGGACCAGAGGAATATATAAACCAAAATGGTGACTTAAAATTAAATAATAAATTAAGAGATTTTAGAAGCATTGACAAAGTTGACAACATTAAAATTCCTAAAGTAAAAAAATTAGATAATACTTATGTTGATTATGAAGAATATATTAAAAGCAAAAATAGTGAACCATTTAGCGACTTTGAAAATGTTGTTGAAATATCAGATGAATTACCTTTTTAATAAAATTAAAGAACTTAAAAAAGTTCTTTTTTTTTGTGTTTTTTATCTTGACACTATAGTTTTATTAGTGTAGAATTATAATTGTAAAGAAGATAGGAGGTGCAAATATGTATATTTTCAAAACTGAAATACCTGTTAAAATTAACCAGTCAAAAGCTTGTGAAATTATAGGACTAGCTCAACCAACATTATCAAATATTTTGAATGGTAAAGTTGCTTGTAGAAAAGTTGTAGCATTTTGTATAACAAAATATTTAGATGAAAATGCAGAAATTGAAGATTATTTTATTAGGAAAGGAGAATAAAAATGGCATATAAGCGAAAAGAAAAGAAATCTTTGCTACTATATTATGATTATAAAGACCAATTTGAAATGCTTACTGACGAGCAACTTAGAAATTTAATATATGCCATGATAGAATTTGACAAAAATGATACCGAAATTGAACTTGATAAAATGACAAAAATGGCTTTTACACCAATAAAAAGAAAATTAAAAGATGATAAAAAGAAATGGATTGAAATGTGTAAAACAAATAGTGAAAATGGTAAAAAAAGTCATCAAAAAAATGAGTTAACGACCGTTAACGACCGTCAACGAATGGTAACGAAGTTAACCGATATAGATAGTGATAGTGATAGTGATAGTGAAAAAGATAAAGATAGTGATAGTGTGTGTGTTATAAATAACACACTATTAGAACCACCACACGACACACACACGATTTTTGATTTTGCTTTAACTCTTGGTGAAAATTATGAAGAAAAAAGTTTAAAAACAAGTTGCAAAAAGTTTTTCAACTATTACGAAGAACAAAAATGGCAAGGAATTAATAATTGGCAAAACAAATTAAAGTTTTGGTTGGATACTGATTTAGAAAAGGGAGTTTTAAAATTAAATAAAGAAGATATTATTGAATATAAAAATGGTTTTAAATATATAAATGGGAAGAGAATATTATGATGACAATTGATAATAGGCAAGAAATAGAAAATGAATATTTGGCATTACTTTTAAATAAAAATGATTTGTTTAATTTCATTCAAGTTAAGCCTGAATATTTATATAATGCTAAAAATAAAAAAGTTTTAGAATATAGTATTGAATGTTTTAAAGAAAAAGAGTGTGTTAATTTTGAAGAAATTGCAAAAAAGCATAAAGATGTTGATATTAATTATTTCATAGAATTGATGTGTGATACATTTTATCATCAAAATTGTTGGAAAGAACAACTAAGACTTGCTGAAGAAAATATTATAAAATTTTACAAAGAAGATATTATAAAATGGTGTAATGACAAATTAAAAAGAAACGAAATAAATTATGATGAATTTATGCGAAGAATGAATTTGCTAGATAATATAATTTTAGTTGATAACACTCCAGAACTTACAGCAAAAGAAATTATGGAAAATATAAAAATCGAAAATGCAAGAGTCAATTTTAATAATTTTCCTAAAATGAATAATTATTTAAAAATGGTGCAAGGCGACTTTTTGATAATTGGCGCAACTACTGGGGCTGGTAAATCTGGGCTTATGTTAAATTTGATGAATGATTTGATGACTGGATTTCAATGTATTTATTTTAATATGGAAATGAGCAAAAGTACGATTTACAAAAGATTAGTTTCAATTAAAGCAAATATAAGAGTTGATGACGTTAATAATCCACAAACTGATTATCAAAAAGAACTAATAAATAATGCTTTAGAAAAAATTGAAAAAGCTAAATTAATTGTAGAACATCAAGCAACTGATATCAAACAAATTAGAAGTACAGTTGCAAAATTGAAAGATAAAAATAGACACACAATTTTATTTATTGATCATTTGGGACTTTGCAAATGTGACGGAACAAAATCACTTTATGAACAAGCGACAGAGGTTGCAAAACAATTAAGACAAATGTGTCTTGAATATGATTGCACTATAATTAGTGCTAGTCAATTAAACCGAACTGCTTATGGTAGTGAAGAAGTTACTTTGAATATGCTAAAAGATAGCGGGGAACTAGAAAATAGTGCTAGTAAAGTAATTTTACTTTATAGGGATAAAAATTCAAGCAAAGATGATGATGAACCAACAATGAATATTGAAATTGCTAAAAACAGAGATGGCATTTGTGGAACAGTACAAATGAAATATGATAAAACTAAGCAAATATTTAGGGAAATGGGTTATTAATGTATTTTATAAACATATATGATAGAACAACAAATAAAAGCTGGAAAGAAGAATTTGATAGTTATTACTTTTTTAGAAAAAGAGTAACAAAATTAAAATATAGTAAAAAGTTAGTTGTTACTAGCAGAAGCACATTAATTGATTAAAGGACATTTAAAGCGTTTTAAGACACTTTTTGTGAAAATAATATAAATATACCAACCTACCATAAAAAGTCACTCTACGGGGCTAAAAATAGTGTTTAAGAAAGGATTTGATAAAATGAAAATAACGATATATGAATTATTAGGGCTAGTAAAAGATGGTAAAGCACCTAAAAAAATAGAATATGATTACTTAATATATGAATTAACGCCTAAAAAAAATGATTATTATTGTAAAAATGAAATGAGATGGTTTACAAATGAAATAAATTCTTTAGGAGTATTAAACTACTATGTAGAAATAATCGAAGAACCAAAGAAGATAGAAAAATGTAAAAATTATGAAGATTTTTTAGGAATAGATGATTATATGGAACATTTAAAAAATAAAATTGATGAACTAATAAATGAAATTAACAATTTAAAGGAGAATGATTAAAATATGAATTTATGGGTGCGTTCTCAGGATAAGACGAATTTAGTAAAAATAAGACAAATAAGTCTTAATTATCAAAATAACAAACAAATAATTGCTAATTATATACCTGAATTATATGAAAATAGTGGAGAATGTTATGAATTTTTAGGAACATACGAAACAAAAGAAAGAGCCATTGAAGTATTAGATGAAATATAAGATTTACTACAAAATGCTTATGTTGGAAGTGCAAACAGAATTGTTTACCAAATGCCAGACAAATAAAGAAAGGACTAATATTATGAATTTGAAAATATTTACTAAAAATATAGAAGAACAATCAATTAATCAAATAAATGAATTATTAAAACAAGAAACATTTAAAAATAGTAAAGTTCGTATAATGCCAGATGTTCATGCAGGAAAAGGTTGTGTAATCGGATTTACTGGAGATTTAGGCGATAAAGTAATACCAAATATTGTTGGAGTTGATATTGGTTGTGGTATGTTATGTGTTGAATTAGGCAATAATGATTTAGATTTAGAAAGATTAGATAAAATTATTAGAGAATATGTTCCCAGTGGAAGAAATATTCATGAATTTGTTAAAATGCCATTTTTTATAGGCAATTTAAAATGTTATAAAGAATTAAAAGAAATAGGTTGGTTAAATAATTCTATTGGAACTTTAGGTGGTGGAAATCATTTTATAGAAATAGATATAGATGAAGAAAATAATAAATATTTAATTATTCACACAGGCTCAAGAAATTTAGGTAAACAAGTTGCTGAAATTTATCAGGAAAAAGCAATTAAATATTGTTCTTATGAAGATGAGATGAAAGAAGCAAAACAGAAACTTATAAAGGAATATAAAGAACAACACAGAGAAAAAGAAATACAAGATAAATTAATTGAAATATCAAAACAATATGAGGGTAAAACAAAATTACCAAAAGATTTATGTTATTTAGAGGGAGAATTAAGAGAAAATTATCTACACGACATGAAAATATGTCAAGAATTTGCAGTTGAAAATAGAAAAGAAATAGCCTTTATTATTATGAGTAAAATGAATTTAGATTGTATAAATTATTTTGAAACAATACACAATTACATATCATTTGAAGATAATATTGTTCGTAAAGGTGCTATCTCTGCTAAAAAAGGAGAAAAAGTGCTTATACCAATGAATATGAGAGATGGCTGTATTATTGGAATTGGGAAAGGCAATGATGACTGGAATTGTTCTGCACCTCATGGAGCAGGTAGAATAATGTCAAGAATGCAAGCAAAAGAAATTTTTAATTTAGATGAATATAAAGAAAGTATGAAAAATATTTATACAACATCAGTCAATGAAAATACAATTGATGAAGCACCATTTGTTTATAAACCTATGCAAGAAATAATTGACAATATTGGAGATACAGTAGATATTATTAAAATAATTAAACCAATATATAATTTTAAAGCCAATGAATAGAAAGGAATGATATTATGCTTAAAATAAGAGAAGATGTTGATTTGAAAGAGTTGGAAAAGTATGGTTATGTATTAAATTATTGGAGTTGGTGTGAAGAAACAGGAGTTTATCAAAAAAGATTAAACCATTATAACGATTATGTATATATAGACCCAACAGTGAGAATTATTGATAGAGATACGCCATTTGGAGTAATAGATGCCGATGAAAGTGATGTACCTGACTTAATAAAAGCCGATTTAGTTGTAAAGGTGGAGGAATAATAGAAATGAGGTTGATTAAATGAACCAAACAACAATATTTGATATTATGTACCCTAAATACAAAGTAACAAAACCAATTAGATTAATAGAATTATTTGCAGGTTATGGAAGTCAATATTTAGCATTAAAATATTTAGGTGCAAATGTAAAACACTATAAAATTTGCGAATGGGCAACCAAAAGTATTCAAGCATACAATGACTTGCATATACAAGATTATTTTGATTATTCTGGCAATTTAAGTGATGATAATATTTTAAAAATTTTGATAGAGTTGGGAGTTAGCATTAATTACAATGAACCAGCAACTAGAGAACAATTAAAAAGGTTAGATTTTAGAAAAATATATAACAATATAATTGCTACAAATAATTTAGTTAATATTCAAAATGCCAAAGGTGAAGATTTTAAAATAGTTGACAAAGATAAATATGATTACATTATGACTTATTCTTTCCCTTGTCAAGATTTATCTTTGGCAGGAAAAGGAAAAGGCATGGCTGATACTTCAACTAGAAGTGGTATGCTATGGGAAGTTGAAAGAATATTAAATGAATTAAAAGAAACAAATAGTTTGCCACAAATATTATTAATGGAAAATGTACCACAAGTCCATGGCTCTGATAATGTGGAACACTTTAATAAATGGCAATTGGCATTAGAAAATATGGGATACAAAAATTATTTTCAAGATCTTATTGCAACAAACTATGGAATACCACAAACAAGAAATAGATGTTTTATGATTAGTATCTTAGGAGATTATTCATATACATTTCCAAAGCCAATACCATTAAAATTAAAACTTAAAGACTTATTAGAAAAAGAAGTTGATGAGAAATATTATTTAAGTGATAAACAAATAAAAGATATTCAAAGTTGGAATGCCTATGAAAAACCACTAGTTAATATGAAAAAAATAGAAAATTCAAATATTTCACCTACATTAACAACTAGAACTGGTGCTTATAGTTCTAGCATGATACTTATTAAAAATGCAACTAAAAAGGGTTATTTAGAAGCAACTGATGGTGATGGTATAAACTTATCCAATAGAATGGAACATCAAAGAGGCAATGTTCAAAAAGATAAGATACAGACTTTAACTACTAGTGGTGGAAATGATAGAGGTGTTTGTGTTGGAACATATCAATATTCAAAAAGTGATAAATTTATGAATGGCAAAGATAGATTGCAATTAGGTAAAGATGTTAGTGATACTTTACAAACTACACCAAAAGAAGGAGTTTGTTATAATGATTTAAGAATTAGAAAGTTATCTCCACTTGAATGTTGGCGTTTAATGGGAATTAAAGATGAAGATTATTATAAAGTTGCCAAAAATCAAAGTAATTCAAGCTTATATCATCTTGCAGGTGATAGTATCGTTGTGAATGTTTTAATGGCAATATTTAAGGAGATGATTAAATGAAATTTAAAATGAATGATAGAGAATGGTATATTGAAGAAGTAGATATAAAAACTATAAGAGAAGAGTATAATAAAGATTTATCTGATAATAGCAAAGTAAATGAAGATTATTTCTTTTATGGCTTAACAACGTTATCTAAACAAAGAGTGTTATTGAATAAAGATATACATATTGAAAGAAAGAAAAAAACTTTATATCACGAATTAATGCATGTTTATAAAGATGTTTTTATTGGAAGTGAAGAATGGAAAATTAGTGAAGAAGAACTTTGCGATATAAGTGCTTGTTCACATGATATTATACACAAAATTGTAGAAGATTATTTTAAGGGAGCTGATTAAATGATTTTATTTTGCGACACTATATTTTACTTTTTAATCAATTTATGATATAATATATATGTCTAGATAGAAAAGAGTGTTTAATGATGAGTAAGTTCTATCTAGACAATAAACCTTACTTGTCATTAAGCACTTTTTTATATCTTTACAGAAATGGAGAGATATTATGGAAACTAAAATATGTAAAAATTGTGGGAAAGAAATCATTAAAAATAAAAGAAGTGCAAAATATTGTAATCAAAAGTGTTATTTTGAATATAAAAGCAAAAACCAACATTCTTACGATAATCTTTATAAAAGATATTGTGATATGAAATCGAGATGTTATAATAAAAATAAAAAAAATTATAAATATTATGGTGGTAGAGGAATAAAAGTCTGTGATGAATGGTTAGGAAAAAATGGTTATAATAATTTTAAAAAATGGGCATTAGAAAATGGTTATAAAAAAGAATTATCTATTGATAAAATAAATAATGATGGTAATTACAACCCTGATAATTGTAGATGGGTAAATCAAAGAATAAAAAACATAAATAAGCGACCATCAGTAAAAAATTCAAGTGGATTTGTTGGGGTAAGAAAGCATAGCAATTGTAATAAATATTATGGTAGTGTTAAAATCAATGATAAAGGCTATTATACAGGAATGTCTGATGATATAATCATTGCAGCAATAATGAGAAATAATTATATAATAGACAATAATTTAGATAATGAATTAAATGATTTATCACAATATGAAAATGAATATGATATGACTATTAGATATCATAAAAAAGGAGATGAATAAATGATTTTAATAGAAGATACTAGACAAGTTGTAGGGAAACACAAACTTAAAAATGAATATTTTAAAAAAATGGGTATTGAGGTTGTCAGAAGCAAATTATTATTTGGTGATTACCAAAACCCACAAAACCCTAACATTGCCATAGACACTAAAAAAGATATTCAAGAACTTATAATTGATGTAACAAAAGACCACGAAAGATTTAAGCGAGAACTCCAACTTGCTAAAAAGTGTGGGGCTAAACTTATCATTCTTATTGAAGATGAGCAAGTATCTTGCATAAATGACTTATACACTTGGTACAACTGGCGACTTAAAAAGTCCCCTAAAGCCACAAAAGGTAGCACTCTTGCAAAAATGCTTTACACAATAGAAAACAACACAGAAGATTACAATTGCCAATTTATCTTTACTAAAAAATCAGAATGTGGGGCAAAGATACTTGAATTTTTATCTCAAAAGTGATATAATTTAACTAGGTGATAATATGAACGATTTATTAAATTTAATATTATCTTTAGGAGCGTTATTAATCGGTGGGTTAATATGCTCTTTTTTAGTTATTTTGAATATTCACAAAGAAGAAATTTGGGAGGAAATTTATGGAAGATACTTTAAAAAATAAATTAAAATATTTAGTTAACAAAAAGAAAACATTGCTTGAAATTTGCGAAGCTTTAGAATTAAAAGATTATGAAGTAATAGGAATTGTCGAACTTATGAAACAAGATGGCGAATTGCTAGACTATGTAAATGGGGAAATTGTGAAACTTAGAAAGCCAATAAAAAACAATGATATTTATGAATTGCCAAACAATATGGAACATTTAAAACTTTTATTAATTAGTGATACTCATTTATGTAGTAAATATGACAGGCTAGACATTTTGCGTTATTTATACGACAAGGCGGAAGACAAAGGGATTAAGCACATTTTACACAGTGGAGACTTTACAGACGGCAAGTCACACAGACCAGAACACATTTACGAATTAAAGGAATTATCATACGAGGGGCAAGTAGAATATTGCATTGAAAAATACCCTGCATTTAGTGGCAAAACTTATGTCATTGCAGGAAATCATGATGGATGGTGGTACAAATCTGCAGGAAGTGAAATTATTAAATCAATAGCAAAACAAAGAGAAGATATAATTTATTTAGGCAGTGATATTGCAGATATGAAAATCGGCAAACTGAAAATAAGATTATTCCACGGAAACGGTGGCAACTCCTATGCAAAATCTTACAAACTACAAAAATACCTCGACACAATACCTGTCGAAGAAAAACCACACATCCTTCAAACAGGACACATTCACCAAGCATTTTATTACAAGCAAGATAACACACATTGTTTGCAAACAGGTTGCTTAGAAGACCTAACACCTTATGCAAGAAGTCTTGGCTTTAGTGGTGACAAGTCTTGTTGGTGGCTTGACATTGATTTTGACGACAAAGGCAATATTTATAAAATAACTCCCGAACTTGAAACATTTGGAAACAAATTAATCAGGAGGAGATAACATGAATTTAAAAGAATATTTAGGGTCAATTTGCGAAAAGAAAAAAAATGTGTTAAAATTGAATAATGAAAATTTAAGAACTCTAAAAAATGAAATTTATAATCAGCCATTGAAAGAGTGGCAGTGTGATATTATTTGGGAATATATTTGTGATTATAAATCACTTGGAGAACTTAAAAGAATTTTTAAAATAAAGTAAGCGAGGTGGTGGTGTGGCTAACATAGAAAACTTAATACCTTTTAATCAAATGTCGCAGAGTGAACGCAGTGAAATAGCACGAAAGGGCGCAATTGCTAGTAATAAAGCACAAAAAGAAAAGAAATTATTTAAAAAAGCTATAGAAGAAAAACTAGGACAAAGTCTTGAAAGCATGGTTGATGCAATGATTAAACAAGCAAACGAAGGCAATGTAAAAGCCTTTGAAGTTTTGCGAGATACTGCTGGACAAAACCCAGACAAAATTAAAGATGAGGTAGAAAAAGTAGAACAAATAATTCAAATACCAGCAAAAGATATCGCAAAGTGTTTTGTTGATATAAACAGAAGCATAGATGACAGAGATTACAGAGAATATTTTTTAGAGGGTGGTCGTGGTAGTACAAAGTCATCTTTCATAAGTGAAAAGGTAATTGAATTAATGGAAAACAACCCCAAAATGTGTTGCGTTGTTTTAAGAAAAGTAAAAGACACTTTAAAAGATAGTGTATTTGCTCAATTAGAATGGGCTATTGATACATTAGCAGAAACATATCCAACAATAAAGGAAGATTATAAATTAACTAAAAGTCCTATGGAAATAACAAAACTAAGCACAGGGCAAAAAATATTCTTTAGAGGTGCTGATGATTATGGTAAAATCAAGTCATTAAAAACACCAAAGGATATGTATGTAGGTATTACTTGGTATGAAGAGTTCGACCAGTTCGCAGGTATGCTAGAAGTTCGTAAAATAAATCAGTCGTTAATTCGTGGTGGCGATGATTATATTCAATTTTATTCATACAATACACCACCTAGCAAACAACATTTTGTCAACATTGAAAAAAGAATACCTAAGCCATCAAGACTTGTTAATTTGAGTGATTACAGAGATGTTCCTAAAAAGTGGCTAGGGCAAGCATTTATTGATGAAGCTGAGTTCTTAAAAGAAACAAATGAAAAAGCATACGAAAATGAGTATTTAGGAGTAGAAACAGGAATTGGTGGAAATGTATTTGAAAATCTTGAAATAAGAGAAATAACCGATGAAGAGATAGAAACATACGATTATATTTATATGGGACTTGACTTTGGATGGTATCCTGACCCTTTGGCTTGGACTAAAATGTGTTATAATCCAGCACAGAGAGTTTTATATATTTTTGATGAATTTCTAGTAAACAAAATGAGCAATGCTGATGTTTGGGATTACTTAGTTGAAAACAAAGGTGTTACTACTGATGATATGATAATTGCAGATAGCGCTGAACCAAAGTCAATAGGAGATTTCAAAAGTTATGGTGCGTTGATAAAAGGTGCTGAAAAAGGTCCTGAAAGTGTCAAGTATTCTATGAAGTGGCTATCTAGTTTGGCGAAGATAGTTATAGATCCTGTGAGGTGCCCTAAAACAATGCAAGAGTTTAGTAATTATGAATATGAACAAGACAAAGATGGTAATTGGATAAGTGGTTATCCAGATGAAAACAATCACACAATAGATAGTGTAAGATATGCACTTAACAAGATATGGAAGAAAAAAGGAGAGTAATAAATTGGAAACAAAAATATGCACATTATGTAAAATTGATAAAGATATTTCTTGTTTTAGAACTAAAAAAAATAAAGGGAAAGAAATTTTATATAGTTGGTGTAGAGAATGTGAAAGAGAATACAACAAAAAACTCTCAAATAAATATTATGAAAAAAATAAAGACAAAATTAAAAAATATTATCAAGAAAATAAAAATGCTATTCAAGAAAAAAGAAAAAGTTATATTGAAGAAAATAGAGAAAAAGCAAGAATAAGAAGTAAAATTTATTATGAAAATAACCACCACACTTTTCTTTCCGTATTTGCTGTCACTTGAGTTGGTTTTAAATTTCCATTTTTAGTCGGATGCCATTGAGCTGCAAGCTCTGGATTAATTGTTTTTAAGTCATTAAAGCCTTTGAGTAGCTTTATCCCACTACAATAGGGACACTGACTTCCTCCGGCACGGGTTGA
>ERZ779851.3069-NODE-3069-length-11663-cov-3.995434_pt1 | contig 11663 bp, 6 predicted proteins | sample MGYA00511094_ERZ779851 | MGnify/ENA primary metagenome ERZ779851 (study PRJEB29588, sample SAMEA2155512) | human gut metagenome | biome: human gut; feature: human-associated habitat; material: faeces | place: Denmark | collected 2008/2010 ...
TCAATAAATGTTTTATCATAAGGAAAACTATCAAAACTAGCATTTTCTACAAAATTGTCATTATCTAAAACATAATATTTATTATTATAATTAACAAACTTATCAACAACCTTGTGATAATATTTTTCTCCAATTAATATATCATTTTGTTTTTCAAAGTCTAAAGTAATTGCATCGTCATCCATAACATAATGAATATTCATTTTATAAAAATCTTCACTCATATCAATTATACTTTTTATATAATTAACACCATTATTTTCTTCTTTTATTATTTCAGTTTTACTCAAACTCATTCTTGCTATGCATATCAATATAACAAAGAATCCAATATAACCTATAATTTTTAATAAATTCTTTTGTTCTTCTTTCATTATTTAAAAAATTCTCCTAATAATTCTTTTTTATAACCATTTATAAAATCTATAGCCTTCATTTCTTTTTTTCCAGATGGTTTTAGTTTAGTAATAACTATACTTTTATCTTTACATTTAACTGTTATTCCATCTTTTCCTACATTAGTTATTTCACCACAATCACCTATTTCACTATTTGAAATAAAAGACTCAGTAACTTTAATAACTTCATTATTTAAGTTTGTGTATGCTACAGGATATGGGTATAAACCTCTTATTTGATTAAATACTTCTTTGCTAGTTTTATTAAAATCAATTTTTTCTTCTTCTCTAGTTATATTCCATGCATATGTAACATCACTCTCATTTTGTTTGATTCTTTTATTTGTTCCATTAAATATACTAGGTAAAACTTTTATAAGTAATTCACTTCCCATTAAACTTAATCTATCATGAATAGTTCCAACATTATCTGTATCAGTTATTAAAGTACTTTCTTGTTCAATTATATCACCAGCATCCATTTTTTCACTCATATACATAATAGTGATACCAGTTACTTTTTCGCCAGTAATTATTGCTTTATGTAGTGGTGCACCTCCTCTTAATTTAGGTAAAAGTGAAGCATGAACATTAATACACCCATATTTTGGGTAGTCTAATAACTCTTTTGGTATTATTTGACCATATGCACAAGTTATTATTATATCTGGATTAGATTCAATAACATTTTCATAATCTTCTTTAATCTTTATTGGTTGAAAAACTGGAATATTATTTTTAATTGCTACTTCTTTAACAGGAGTAAATAATAACTCTTTATGTCTTCCAACTGGTTTATCTGGCTGAGTTACAACTAATACCACATTAGTTTCTTTAATTAAATTTTCTAAAACAGGAACTGCAAAGTCTGGTGTTCCCATAAACACAACTTTTTTATCTTTCATAATGCCTCCCTAAGTATTTTCATTATATCAAAATCTTATAATAAATTCAAAGGATTTATATTTATATCAACGCTTACTTTATTTGTTATATACATTTCATTTATATTTTTAAGTACTTCTAACATATTTGCCTCATTTTTATATTTAAGTATTATTTGAAAATAATATTTATTCATCAATTTAAATACACTTGCTGTAGAAGGACCAAGTACAATGATACCTTCATTTAAATTTCTAGTTAAATAATTTTTTACATTATTTGCTTCATCTCTAGCAAGTTCATATTTATCACTAATTATTTTTACTGTAGTTAAATAATAATATGGAGGATATTTAAGCATCTTTCTAATACTCATTTCTTCCTTATAAAATTTTAAATAATCATGATTTTTAGCTAACATAATACTATAATGATCAGGATTATAAGTTTGAATAATAACTTCTCCCTTTGAAGTACTTCTGCCCGCTCTTCCTGCTACTTGCGAAAGTAACTGAAAAGTATTTTCACTAGCTCTAAAATCTGGAGCCATAAGTGAAGAATCTACTGATACTACTCCTACTAAAGTAACAAGAGGAAAATCAAGTCCCTTAGCAATCATCTGTGTACCAATTAAAATATCATATTTATGCTCACCAAAATCATCAATAATCTTCTGATGTTCTCCTTTTTTACTAGTAGTATCAACATCCATTCTAACTATTCTAGCTTTAAATAATTTATTTAATTCTTCTTCTAATTTCTCAGTACCAAGTCCAAAATCTCTTAACTTACTACCACATTTAGGACATACCTTACTAGGTACTTTAGCAGTACCACAATAATGACATTTTAAATTATTACTTGTCTTATGATAAGTATAAGTAACATCACACTTAGGACACTTCTCAGTATAACCACATTCCCTACAACTAATAATACTAGAATATCCTCTTCTATTAAGCAGAATAATACTTTGTTCCTTTCTATCTAGTTTTTCTTTAATCTTACATTTCAAAGTATCAGATAAAATAAAATTACCCTTCTTAACCTCTTCTTTCATATCAATAATTTCAACATTAGGCATTGTACTACTACTAGGTCTTTTAGATAATACTAATAATTTATATACTTTATTACCTGCCCTAGCAAAAGATTCCAAACTAGGAGTAGCACTTCCCATAACTACTGGACATTTATGATATTTACTTCTAAGAATAGCAATATCTTTAGCATTATATCTAGGATGATTCTCTTGTTTATAACTACTAGTATGTTCTTCATCTATTATAATAACTCCAATATTATTAAAAGGAACAAAGATAGCACTTCTCGTACCAATAACAATCTTAGCTTCTCCAGTAGTTATCTTTCTATATTCATCATATCTCTCAGTATCAGATAATTTAGAATGTAATACTGCTACTACATCACCAAATCTCGATATAAACTTTCCTACTACTTGAGGAGTTAAACTAATTTCTGGTACTAACATAATTGCTTCTTTATCTAGTTTTAAAGCTTCTTCAATAATACTCATATATACTTCTGTTTTACCAGAACCAGTACCTGTGGAAACGAACAAGTCTCGCCCTTGAACGGCATTTTCAAGGGCCTGAACCTGATGAACAAACGGTGTAGGGTACACACCAACACCTGCATCTGAAAGATCAGAAAAATACTTTTTCATCCAGTCCGGAATTTTAGCCTTTTGGATACCATCCTTAACGCTTTTGTACGCCGGGGACGACTCAATAAATGGCTTTTGATATAATAAGCCCTCATCATCCAGGTGTTGTCCTACCGCCGAAAGCAGAAGTGGAGATTTTCCAAAGTACTGTGCCTTTATGTAGTCTTCCAAATCATGACGAAGCTTTTTATGAATTGAATTTGCGCCGTTCGACATTTTATCATTCCTTTACAAATTGATACCCAATAGCCTCAAGTGTCTTTTTTATAGCATAAAATACATCTTTTGCAAAAATGCGATTGAAATCATGGGGCAATTCAATACAGGATGTCGGCCAACTATAAAGCTTTATCAAATTTAGTTCTTCCACCGCCGGCAAATACTGTAGCCTCAACATCACAATCGCCCCGTCCTCATGGTATGTTGCCGCCGGTAAAGATTGTTTTGCGGAAAGCAGTGCATTTGATACTCTGCGATAAAAATGATCTTCGGTCATCCATACTGGAAGTTGACTAACAAATGCCTGTCCTCCTTTTTCTTGATACAGATAATAGAATCTATTTCCATTCATCCCCATTCTGATAAGCGTCACTTCTTGTGCCACAGGCTTTTCCCGTTGCCAATATCCATATTTGAACGGCGGGTCTGTCCGCAAAAATTCCGTAGTGTCATTTGGGCAAAATTGATTCCATTTTGCCGTTTTAACCAAATACCGCCATGTTTCAGTTAATGTTTGATCTGGCAGTTGGAACATCTCTAGCAAAGGGATTGATTCCTGAAAATCGGATGAAAGTAAATATGTTCCCTGTCCACTGACAAACTGCTGTTCATCGGGTGCCATACCTCTGGCAAAAAGAACATCGTCTACCGCTGAAGCTGAATAACTCGCCGGAGCTAATCTATACGCTGAATGATATATCTTTCCACCTTCAAGTTGTACGTTATAGATTTCTTCCAGCAGATTTTCATAGTTATACCCAAACAGCTTTCTAAGACCGTTGAATATTCCACAGTAGCTTTCCAGAAGATCCTTCATGCGAGATTTGAAATGAACCACTGAAATCGGCTGGTCATCTTCCGTTTTATCCCAAAGAGAAGCATACGCCATTTGTCCCAGCACGCTATAAATCACACGCATCTGCCATTGTTCAACAGGTTCGGTTGTACCCCTTTCAATTTGGTATCTTCCCGCCATAATGGAAATTAAATCGTTTTCTCTGTTCATTCATCCTCACCAAGATAATCATGAAGCATCTTATAAAAATCTTTAGGCAGCTTGTCTACATCTTTTTCAAGTTGTTCTAGGAGCATATCAAATTTTCCTGCAAAACACGCAAATGGGAGAAGTCCAAACAAATAGCTATTTGCTGTTTCTTTTATTGAATCATCCTTCAGCATATACTCCATATCTGCAAAGATTTCCCAGAGATTCCTCTTTGCAAGCGAACCAAATTTCGTCAAGAATTTTTCGTTAAACCGCCGCATTTTTTGTTCCGGAAGTTCACTAAAATCCATACCAAGTTTATTTGGAGGATACATACCAGTCGGTCTTTTATCAACAAAGAACTCTGTTGCCAATGGAAGAAGATAGTTCAGCATCCCCAATGGTTCCACCTGTAAATCCTCTACATAGGGCGTGATCAGAAAACAAAACTTGGAAATTTCTCCCACGAAAAGCGGTATCCTTTGCGTCCAACCCACACAGAATGGATTCAAGATTGCTACCACTTCATCATCCGATTCTTCACATACGTCGTAAACCTCTTCTGAATACTCACCCATGCAGGATAAGATAGCGGCAGATTTTCCAAACAACGTCATTGAAAATGCCTGTGCAATTCCCAATCCATTCGGGCCTGCAAGCAACACCGGGATATGATGTCGATACGCCGAACAGAGATATGCGGCCAACGCTTTTGTATATTTTTCCTGAACACCTGCATCCCTCAAGTTATACGCAAGCTCCTCCATTACATCATCTAGGATTTTAAGCACCACAAGGTTTTCTCCCTGTGTTTCTCCAGATACAAATGCAGCGGTTTCACTCACTTTTTGATCGTTTACATTTTTGCTCTGTGGCAAAAATGCTTGTGATGCGATAAAATCTGCTGCATCCTTTTGAGCTTTTGCAATTCTGTCCGCCACACGTTGTTCGACTTCTGCTGCTAATTGCTCTCGTTTTTCTAATTCATTATTCGATTCTTTCAGCTTCTGTTCCAGCGTCACATAGTCTGAGTTAAGTTGATCGAATCGTGTTTTTGCCTTCTCTGCTTCATCCTTTTTTTGCTGCAAAAAGTTCTCCGCTTCACGGAGTTTTTCATCATTATCTTCCGCCCATTCCTTTGTAAGCAGCTCTTTGCAACGTTTTTCCAATTCCGGTTTTCTCAGAATAATCTGACGTAACGTTTCATCTTCGACGTCCGATGCTGAGAGATAAGCATCGGCCTCCTGTACGAACTCTTGAATTAGTTTCTGCGCATCGACCTCGGTACAATTGCACTGTTCAGAGAGTTCTTGCACAAAGTCTTTGTCCGGAAGTTCCTGTAAATATGCTACGATCTGCTGATGAGTCGCCTTCGTAATGCCCTTCTGTTTAGAAGTAGCCCATGTCAGTCGATTTCGCAGCAGAGTTTTCAGAATCTCCACAGCTTCTTTAACTTTTACAACTCTACAAGGCATACCAAGGCTTAGCACGCTGCAAATTTGACATTCTCCCGCTTGATAAAGCATTGAAGGGAAGATTTCAAAAACAGGTAATTCAAGGGTATTTTCTCTTAATGCAAGCCTATCTGCCCCAATATCAAGGTCTTGTTCCCTGCAACGTACACCCTCATACTTTTGGCCGTTCCAATATGCAAAAAGGGCGCCATTACAGTACATTTTTTCAGAAATGCCCATCACTAGTTTCTTGACGATCTGTTCAATAGAAGTGCATTCTTTAAGAATGATGACCTGTGTTGGCTGATAAAATGCATTGTATTCAGATTCGATGTAATCACGACTCGGATCATTTATATTTGGAATTGTACGCCAGTTCCAAACACCAACATAGTTTTCCGGAAATCCGTTTGTTTTTTGATTTGTAAACAGTTCTTTCTGATATGGATAGATTTCGCAGTATTTATCAAGGACTTCATTGTTCTCGATGTCCGATAGCCGCTTTAACCGCATTTTCCCATCATACCAATAGACCCGACAAAGCGAACAATATGGGTACATACTTTGTTCTTGTATATCACTCTGACTAACAGAATATTTCTCCAATTTATGGTATTTTGCAAGTTCACTTTGTCCAGCATTTAGTTCTCCTTCAAGTTTTTTCTTTTCTGCTTGCAGCTGGATAATATTGTCCTGTTTTTCATTCACATCGGCCTGCACATCCTTCAGAAGTCCTTGGAGTTGTTGAATCTTTTTCTGTGCATATTCCTTTTGCGCTTCAAGTTCTTTCCGTAAAGCATCTTCCTCCAAATTATCCGCCGCTTTAGAAGCATGCACGCTATTGGATTCGTTTTGGCACATTCCTTTCACAAGACGTACAGCGATTTTTAACGCACCTATTTCCTCTGAAGACCGCACTGGTTGCTCCAAACGAAAATAAAGCTCCATATTATTAGAAAATGAGCTGTTTGCCAGAGCTACTACTCTTGCTCCATCCGATGGAACCCCTTGTGAAATCAATTTATCCTGTTCACTAGCGATTTTATCCATCATGGACTGAATTTTTTCATTCAGAAATTTGGATATAAAACGCATCGTCACATTTTGCGCTGTAAGGCTAACAGCCATTTCATCTGAAAGAGAATTTGGCCGAAAGCCCGGTTTTATAGTATTAAAACCATTTGAATTTGCTCGAAAATTCTGTTTTAGTTCTCTCGGTCCAATCAATTCACAAATTGTTTTTACGTCACCTGATGATAGTCTTTCAAGATAGTTCATCTTTTTTCCTTCCCTTTCGTTTTCAACGATCTAATGAAATGCTTATAGTATACAAGTGCATTTTCTTCTATGTGGCCACTTCGTATTTTTTGAGAAATCCATTTTTTTGTTTCCGGATAATTTTTCAGCAGAGACAATGTTGCGCCCAATGTATGTGAAACCGGCACTTTTGCCCCACGAGCACTCATCAGCTCATGTACAACATGTAAGTCATCTGAAGAACTGACCGTTCTACTCAAACGCTGATATTCTATGTTCCAAATAATATCAAGTCCTTGAAGGACGCTGATTTTCATGCCATACTGCACATTACTATATTCGATGGCTGTTTCCGCCTTCAGAAGAATCTTTTCAATAACATATCCATTCCTCTTGATTTGAACCACACCGTCAAATGGAGCAAGTATCCGTATGCTGTGATTTACCGGAAGCTCATTTTCCAAACCGGACTTCAAAGCATTCCCTTGGACATCAGTGATAGTCACTATCGGTCTACCTGAGCGTTCTTTTAGCTCCTTCTTCCAAAGATATGTATACTCCAGCACCTTTGCTCGCCCTGTTGAAATCAATTGCTGTCGCTCATTGATTTCAATCGAACACACCTTACCTTCATCCGAAGTATAATACAGCATTGGTGCTGCTGGATAGGTTTTTGTAACAATTTCTCCTTGACTCTGAACGCCTTGTCCTCGAATATGAAACCATGTTGTTTCCCCTGAGTTTTGGATAATATATGGCGACTGCACATAGACTGGCCAAATCGGCTGAATTGAAATCGGTTCACTTGTGAGACGGCAATGGTAATTAAGAAAGAACTCTGCTGCCGACTCTGTAAAATCTGTCACCAAAACTTCCGATAGATACCATGTTGTCCATGAGGCACTCTTCTTCAGAACAGTCTTTATTGAGATTCCATTGTAAATATCATCCAGGCATCCTGTGGAAAGCAAATAGTAGCATTTTCCGACTACAACATCTGCATCATCTGTAAGCATCCGTCCTGTTTCTCCGCTAAAGAGCGAACCACTTCTTTTTATACCTTCCACTACTCGGGGCCAATAGGTTTTCTCTATTTCATCAGACGATATAACAGTATAACTTTCACAAGGGTACTCTCCTATCGAAACATAGGTGATAGATTCCGCATTCAAGCGTTCAAACGAGTATACGAACGGTGTCATTGCTTTATCAGATGGAATGACCGTGACATTCTTTTTTTCTTGCTGGTTCAGAACTATCCTTGGAACAGCAAGTAGGCCCAACTCAAATTCAAACCCATAGTCTGTAACATTGACTATCCGAATTGGAAGTTCATGCTCGCCTGCCGCATATGTATAGTCGTATCCGTGGACATACATACGTTCCGGACAGCTCTTATCCGCTTCTGCTGAACTATGGCGAAAATGCGGAGCTTGTACTCTTCCGTTGAAAAATGTAACATATTGACCACACAACGAGCACATGAAAATACCGCTGCGGGCCGAAACCCCACCACGAGAATGTTCCCTTGCAACTTCTTCTGGCGTTATACGCTTCCAACCGTTTTTCGACCATACGCACACATGAGTTAATGATGCCATAATAGTCCCTCATCTACAGTTTCACTTCAGTCATAATATGATTCTACCACTAATCGCTAATCAATGAAATAGAAATTCAAAACCATCGCAGTTTCACCAAAGCATCCGCTGTATATTTGTCTGTTTTGCCCCTTTATCAGCCTGCATCGGCACGATGCAGTTCAAGGGTTTGGGTGCTCCCTAACAAGCGTTTTGCAACGCAAATGGTGTTTGTATAGACAGACACATTGCTTGCAGATGCAGACGTTGTATATACGTCTGCCCTGCTTGCGGATGCTATGAAACCTCTCAACGTGCTTCCCAAATTTGAAAATCATTTTGCAAATCAGACCGTCCGTTTTCAAGTTCAACTTGAAGCGGACGGTTATTTTTCTGCACAAAAATTTTCGAGTTTGCAACCGCAGCAAGCAGGGCGAGTTGGTACCAACTCACGATTTTTAAATCTGATTTTACAAATCCGACTTCAAAAACGATTGTTGGACTTCGCCAAAACCCGATATTCAGCACATAAACTGTGCCGACTGCGTATCTTAACAGACGCTGAATAAGCAAATTTCTTGTAGAAAAAATCGTTTCCGAAAAATCGTCGTTGATTCATTCAATATTGCACAAAACCAGAACTATTACTTCCGGTTTTGAAGGCAAAAAGCGGAAGTATTACTTCCTAAAAAATCGAGCAATTTTATGGTATGCTCTATCCAGAGCCGTTCACAAGAACCGGACCTCCCAAGTCCGGTTTTCTCCCTCAAAACCGGACCTGATACGTCCTAAAAATACTTATTTGATTGTGATAGGCTTTCTACAAGCCTTCATCGAACCTTGAGAACCGAATGACCGTCTGCATGGGATACCCGGCCATGACCCTGCAAGGGAGAGCCGGAAAACGCCGCTGGAAGGGGGTAGGAAGTCCGTGCAGAGAGAACGGCACCCAAAATTTGAAATCACGTTGATACGAAAAACCAGAACCAGTAGTTCCGATTTTGCCTTGAAATTCATTTCATATCCCTTAAAAACCGGAACTACCAGTTCCTAAAAACAAAATTTACGATGTGATACACTAAGCCCACAGAAGCACATTCTTCATTGCTTTCACACCAGTTCAGGCATTGAATGTCCGATTTTTAGCAGAAATTCAAATCAACTTTCGTAAAAACCAGACATAATGTGTCCTAAAAAATCTCCCATGAATGTGTTAGCCTAGTTTCAAATCTATCATTGAACCTTGAGAACCAAATGACCGTCCGCATGGAATACCCGGCGGTGATCTCACAAGAGCGAGCCGGAAGACGCCGCCGGAAGGGGGCAGGAAATCCATGCGGGGATAACGGCTGAACTACCAATAAATTTTTGAAAGGAGATTTTGCCTATGAAGAAAAACAAGTTTGAATTTATCATTGATTCCGAATTTCAATCTCAGATTCCTGCATTGACCGATGAAGAATTTCAGCAACTGGAAGAAAACATCCTTTCAGAGGGTGAAGTCCTGTCTCCCCTGATTGTCTGGGGCAACATTCTTGTTGATGGCCACAATCGCTATAAAATTCTCCAGCAGCACCCAGAAATCCCTTATACCACCCGCTCGATCTCCTGCACCTGCGAAACCCGTGAAGATGTTCTTGCATGGATCTGCAAACATCAGCTGGGTCGTCGGAATCTGACACCTGAACAGAAAAAGTTCCTGATTGGAAAACAGTATCATTCTGAAAAATCCACTCGTGGGGGAAATCATGGCAATCAGTACACACAGGTGGCAAACTATCAAATTGACAATTTGCCATCGGTAGAAAACACGACCGAACGAATCGCCAAAGAAAATAATGTAAGTCCCTCTTTTGTAATTCGTGCCGAGCAGTTCATGAAAACCGTTGAGCTGATGGAAAAATACTGCCCCGGCATTCAGGAAGAAATCTTATCCGGCAAACTTAAGCTATCCCAGCGAGAGGCTACCATTATCCGTGGAACTCCCACGGAAGCATTGCCCACCGTGGTATCAACGTGGCGAGAGGAAAAGCTGAACGGTAAACCAGACGATAGTGCAGACATCTATGAAAATTCAGAATTGCTTTCCAAGGTCGCCGAAAACAATTTTTCTACTGCTGCCACATCGAAGATCCAAACGGCTGATCCACTCTCGGAGAATCGACCTTTTATTTCATCGGGAAAGCGCAGCACCGAACTCCAGACCATTCGTCAGCTAGGAGAAAAGATGGCAACGGTTGATCATGTCGCCGATGCCGAAGGAATGTTCACTGAAATCAACGGTGCATCAGAGAGTTTTATGTTTCGCATCGATCAATGTTTTGCTCGTTATCCTGACTTTCTGGCAAATGTAGAGCTTGAAGCAAAAGTCATCGCTACTTTGCAAAAAGCAGAAGACTATATTTTGCACCTGAAAGAACAGCATCATCAGCATCTTCTGGAGGCTACCAACCGCCAGTAAAATGCTCTCAAAAAATTTGTTTGATGAAAAAGCACTGGAGGTGAATGCCATTTCAAATTATTTGACCGCTGATACTCCACTGCCGCAATATCTGCCGTATGCTCGCTTTCTGCTGGATACAGACCTGAGCCACACAGCAAAGCTGCTCTACACCCTGTTGCTGGATCGTGCAACACTTTCCCAAAAGAACAACTGGATGGATGAGTGCGGCTTCGTCTATGTGATTTTCCCGCTTTCATCATTGAGCGATGCTCTACGATGCAGCACCATGAGCATTAAACGTGCGTTGCGCTCGCTGGAAGATTCCGATTTGATCGAGCGCAGGAGAGGTCACATTGCTGTTCCCAACAATATCTTTGTAAAAGTCCCGACAGAACAAAAATGTTCCTCTGCATGGAACGATTCTGCTCCATGTGATGGAACAGAAATGATATCTTCCATGGAACAAAAGTGTTCCACTAACCAACGTAATAAGAACGACCTGAAAAATAACCACCTGATAAAAACAACAGATGCTTATTTGACCTTTGGCGAATATCAGAATGTCTTTTTAACAGCAAAGGAGTACAAGCGGCTCAAGGCTGACTTTGCAGGGCTGGATGGTCTGATCGAGCAGCTATCCGCTTATATCCAGTCCACAGGTAAAAAGTACGCCGACCATGCTACCACCCTGCGCATCTGGGCGAAACGGCAGAAAACAGAACGAAAATCGACACCGGGCATCCCGGACTACACAT
>ERZ779851.3070-NODE-3070-length-11661-cov-4.448647_pt1 | contig 11661 bp, 12 predicted proteins | sample MGYA00511094_ERZ779851 | MGnify/ENA primary metagenome ERZ779851 (study PRJEB29588, sample SAMEA2155512) | human gut metagenome | biome: human gut; feature: human-associated habitat; material: faeces | place: Denmark | collected 2008/2010 ...
AAGCGCACGCCGGGTTCCACTTTGTTGACGTTCTGTCCGCCTGCGCCGCCGCTTCGGAAGAGGTCCCAGCTTATTTTCGACGGGTCGACGTACACTTCAATGGTGTCGTCTACGAGCGGTGTGACGAAAACGCTCGCAAATGAGGTCATGCGTTTGCCTTGCGCGTTGTACGGCGACACTCTTACCAGGCGGTGCACCCCGTTTTCGCTTTTCAGATATCCGTAGGCGTAGTCTCCTTCAATTTGCATTGTAACCGTTTTTATCCCGGCTTCATCGCCGTTTTGCAGGTTGCTTATGGTCGTTTTGTATCCGTGTGCTTCGGCGTATCGCATATACATACGCATTAGCATTGAAGCCCAGTCCTGGCTTTCCGTGCCGCCTGCGCCGGAATTTATTTTGAGCACGCACGACATCTCGTCTTCTTCGTGCCGCAGCATGTTTTTCAGTTCAAGCGCTTCGACGCTGTCTATGGCTTTTGCGTAAGCCTCGTCCACTTCTTCCTCGGTAATCATTCCGTCTTTGTGGAAGTCGAAGGCAAGAGCCAATTCTTCGGTCAGCGTGTTTACTTCTTTGTAGCCGTCTACCCAGCGTTCCAGTTCTTTTACTTTTTTCATCTGTTGTTCGGCCTTTTTGGGGTCGTCCCAAAAGTCGGGGGCCTGCGTGCGGAGTTTTTCCTCTTCGAGCTGCACGCTTTTGGCTTCGATTTCAAGATACTTGCCCAGGTCGCCGGCACGCTGTTGCAATTCTTTGAGTTGTTCTGCTGTTATCATCAGTAGTAATGTTCGTTTTCTTTGTCTTTATCTTTTGTTATTGTTCTCGGTGTTATACAGTTTTTCTATTTCATCGGCGTAATGTTCACAAACAACTTTGCGGCATACTTTGAGTGTGGCAGTCAGTTCTCCACGTGCCGCGTCGAAAGGCCTGCTTAGCAGTACGAATTGTTTGACCTTTTCGTAATCGGCAAGCTCTTGTTGGAGCATTTCTATGCGTTCGGCCATCATTTCGCGTATTTGCATGTTGCTGCATAGCTCATTTCGCGAGGCAAACCTTATCTTGTGCTTGTAGGCATAGTCTTCCAGCCTTATGTAGTCGGGCACGATGAGTGCTGACACGAACTTCTTTTGCTCGGCAACTATAACAACCTGGTTTATGTAAAGGTCCATGCCGAGTTTTGCTTCCAGCATTTGCGGGGCAACGTATTTCCCGTTCGATGTCTTGTAAAGGTCCTTAATCCTTCCTGTAAGGAAAAGTTCTCCTTCTTTCATGTATCCGGCGTCGCCTGTGCGGAACCATCCGTCGTTGAATGCGTCTTGTGTTGAGTCGGTGCGGTGGAAATATCCGGGCGTTATGGTTTTTCCTCGCAGCAGTATTTCGCCGTGTTCATCGAATGTAATTTCGAGTCCGTCGATTATTCTTCCCACCGAGCCCAGTGTGCGTGTCTTTGCCGGGTCGTCGCATGAGACTGTGGCAGTTGTTTCCGTCAGGCCGTAGCCTATTACTATGCCGAAGCCGCATGAACGGACGAAATCCTCCAGTTCCACCGGTGTAGTAGCGCCTGCAGTGGGAAACAGGCGTGCCCTTTCCAAGCCGAGGCGGCTTTTGAGTGCCGCAAATACGCTTTTCTCGTATTTTTGGTACTTTTCTTCGATGTTTTCGGGGATTTTATTCTTGTCCCCGCCATATACAACGTTACGTTCGTGCCCTGTGCGCAATGCTTCTTCCAAGATGTTGCGGCGTTCTTCCGGGCTGTTTTCAATTTCCTCACGCACGTTTTCGTATATCTTTTCCCAAAAATGCGGCACAACGCACATTGCCGTAGGCCTTATCTTGTACATCGAGCGTCCCACGCTGTGGGGATGGATGTTCAAGGCCATTATAGCGCCTTTTGCCAATGAGAAGAACGACCATGCACGTTCGAATATGTGGCTCAAAGGTAGGAAATCCAGCACTATGTCGTTTTCGTCCAAAGGGATGAACAGGCTGTTCGCCCTAAGGGCTTCGCGGTACATGTCGTAGGTTATTATCACACCCTTGCTTTCTCCGGTTGTTCCGCTGGTGTATATTATGTCGGCTATATCGTCGTAGCTTGCGCTTTTCAGGCGTGTTTCTATTTCCTTGCTGTTGTTTTTCCCGTCTCCCAGTTCCAGAAATTCGGAAAAGTATACTGACGTCTTGTCGATAGGCTTGCGTATGATGTTGCGGTCGCACATTATCAGCTTTACGAGCGACGGGCATAGCGCGTAGAGGGCGAATGCCGTGTCGTATTGTTTTTGCTCGCCAACGAAAACGTAGCTTACTTCGGCCTCGTCGATTATGTATTTAAGGCGTGTAACGTTGAGAGTGGCGAACACGGGGATTGTCACGGCCTTTACCATATATGCGCCGAAGCTGGCATACAGGCATTCGGGCATATTTTCAGCGTAAATCATTATTTTCTGTTGAGGCCGTATTCCCAGTGTAAGGAGTGCATTTGCAGTGCGGTTCACTGTTTGCGCGAGCATGTTCCATGCTACTTCGTGCCAGAATTCCACGCACGAATCGCGGTACATGATTGCGACGCGGTTGCCTAATCTGCGTGCTTGCATGTCAATCAGTTTCGACAAATGCACGTTCTCAACCATACTTAACGATTTTTATCACAAATATAGCATTTTATTAGTTAACGCGCCCGATTGCAGTGCAGATTTTTGTGCCTTTGGCGCAAAGTGCTTTCCGCCTTAACGGTTGCGATATTGGTTTTACGGTACGTGTGTTGGTTTGCGTTTAGGCGGTAACAGGAAAAACTCCGATGAAAGCGGTGAAATTTACATGCAAACACTAAAATCGTAAGAATCCCGGACAGAGAGTTTTCAAACACATGGGGGCAAGAAAAAAATATGTCTGACATATTTCGAAATAGGTCAGACATATTTTAAAATATCTCAGACATATTTTTGGAGGTGTTTTTTCACAGGTGGTGAAACACGTAAAAAGTTTTCTGTTCCGGCGGAGTTGCATAATACAAATTTAAGGCAGATTGCTTTTTTCTTTTTGCCGCATAAATTAATTTTGCCGTTAACAAAACAAACAGTGTTTCAATGGATAAATACACAAAGGAAGCCGTAGGACTGTTGGAACGGCTTATATCTGTTCCTTCAGTAAGCCGTGACGAGGGTGCGGCAGCGGCAAAAATTGCCGGATTCATCGAAGAAAATGGCTTTTCTCTTTTGCGTGTGGGTAACAACGTGGCTTCGGTTTGCCCTGATTTCGACGATACTCTTCCTACTCTTCTGCTCGACGCGCACATCGATACGGTTAAGCCCGTTTCCGGCTGGAATCGCGACCCTTATGCGCCGGTCATAGAGGATGGCTGCCTGTACGGATTGGGCGCTAATGACGATGGCGGAAGCTTGGTGTCGCTCATGCAGGCTTATTTTATGATAACGAGAGAAAAACGCGGTTTCAACGTGGTTTTTTCGGCTTCGGCCGAAGAGGAAGTATCCGGCAAAAACGGAATAGAGCTGCTTTTGCCCCGGCTGCCTCATGTCGACGCGGGTATTATAGGCGAACCTACCGGGTTGCAGCCGGCAGTTGCCGAAAAAGGCTTGATGGTGATAGACGTAACTTCTTACGGTCGTTCGGGGCATGCGGCGCGCGACGAAGGGGACAACGCCATATATAAAGCTGTGGAAGATATACGGTGGATAACGGACCACGAATTCACAAGGGTTTCGCCATTGCTCGGAAAAGTGAAGGCCACGGTGACTATAATAAACGCAGGAACGCAGCATAACGTCATTCCCGACAGGTGCGTTTTTACTGTTGACGTCCGTTCGAACGAACTTTATTCGAACCGCGAAATCTTCGATGAAATCAGGAAAAATATAAAGAGCGAACCAGTGGCGCGTTCTTTTCGACTTAACTCCTCGCGAATAGACGAAAGTCATCCGCTCGTGCGCCGCGCAAAAGATATGGGACGAACGCCGTTCGGTTCTCCAACATTGAGTAACCAGGCTTTGCTTTCGTTTCCTACAGTCAAGATTGGCCCGGGCGAATCGTCAAGGTCACATACGGCAGATGAGTATATAAAAATTTCAGAAATCGAAGAATCCATCGAGTTTTTTGTTTCTTATCTCAAAGGTTTGAACATGGATGAACTGAAACGCGGTTAGCATGTGCCTCGACAGTTAAGATTACAACGATAAGGGATGAGATAAATGAAAAGTCCGGCGAATCATAAAATTCGCCGGACTTTGTTAATGTTGTTACCTCGAGGCGGAAAATCAAGTTCTGCCGTTAAAAAATCCCGTATTCATCGTAGGATTTTATTTGCCTGCAATTAGCCGGCGTGTTAGTTGTCGAGTTGGTAGTTTACCATTGTAACGACGCGCACTTCCTTTATGAAAGGTGTGTTCTCGTCGCGGTCGTTGATAGTGAAAAGCCCCTGCGAGGCAGATTGTATCTTGCCCAGCCTGCTTTCGGAATCTTTTGCGAACTTCTCTGCGGCTTCGCGTGCGTTTTTGGTGGCTTCCTCTATCATTTCGGGTTTAATCTTGTTAAGGCTGGTAAACGAGTATTTTATTTGAGTCTGGTAATCGTTAGGTGCTATGGCGATGCCTTCTTTTAGCAGGTCGCCTGTGCGGGTGATGAGGTCGCGCACCTTGTCTACGTTAGACGAAGTAACGGTAATCACAGTTCTGGCGTTGTAGCGTTCGCGGTTGCGGTTGTCGTTGTATTCGTTTGTCCAAAGGTCGTTCACTTGCGGTGCGCCTACTTCGATTTCATCGGCGGGAATGCCGTTTTTTATAAGGAAATCCTTGATTTTGCGGTTGGCGTTCGAAAGGTCTGCGTTAATGCCCGATATGTTGTTGCCCACTGTCTTGTAGACGAGCGGCCATATTACCCTGTCGGCCTTTACTTCCTTTTCGGCAAGTCCGCGCACGCTTACAGTGCGGTCGCGTTGTGCCAGGCTGTTTATTCCCTTGTAGATGAAGATGCCGAGCAGTGCCAGGCCTACAGCTACGATTACTGATTCGATTTTAAGATTCTTCATGACTTGTAATTTTTATGTGTTAGTATTCGGTGTTTCCGTTTCTTTTCCGGCCATGTGCAGCAAGGGGCGCGTGGCCTCCATCATGTCGAGTAACTGTTCCAACTTTTCGGCGCGCAGCATGGCTATGCGCGTCTGCCTGAAGTCGGGAATGCCCTTGAACAGCGGTGTTGCTGCCAGGTGCCGGCGAATGTGCAGTATCCCGCCGTATTCGCCTGCCCGCGCAACGCTTTGCCGCACCTGTTCTTTCAGTACGTCGAGTTTCCAGTCGGTTGTAAGCGGTTCGTATTGGCTTTCTATGACATTTTTCAGTTCGGTTGTGGGGTGGCCGAGCGCCCGGGCTATCTCGGCAAATATCCACGGGCGGCCGAATGTAGCACGGCCTACCATTATCCCGTCAACGCCGTAGCGTTCGAACATTTCGGCGGCCTGTTTGCCTGATGTTATGTCGCCGTTGCCTATTATCGGTATTGTTATGTCGGGATTTTCCTTGAGTTTCCCGATAGGTTCCCAGTCGGCCGTGCCCGTGTACATTTGCGAGCGTGTACGCCCGTGCACGGTTAGTGCGGCTATGCCGCAGTCCTGCAACTGCAAGGCCAGTTCGCCCACGACGATGTTGTTCATGTCCCACCCAAGTCGCGTCTTTACTGTTACCGGAATATCCACGGCTGCCACAACGGCGCGTGTTATCTCGAGCATAAGGGGTATGTCTTTCAGCAGTCCGGCGCCGGCGCCCTTGCCTGCCACTTTCTTTACCGGGCAGCCGAAGTTGAGGTCGAGCACGTCGGGGTGGGCCTGGTCGACGACAATCCTTGCGGCTTCGGCCATGTTCCCGGGGTCTTTGCCGTAAATCTGTATTGCCACGGGGCGTTCCTCGTTCCAAACCTCGAGCTTTGCAAGGCTTTTGTTTACCATCCTTACAAGGGCGTCCGAGGCCACGAATTCGGAATACACCATGCTGGCTCCCAGCTTGCGGCACAGCAGCCTGAAACCGGGGTCGGTAACATCGTCCATGGGGGCGAGCATTACCGGGCGGCTTCCCAAATCGAGGTTTTTTATCTTCATTCTTTCGTCGCTCTGTTACAAAAATAAGCAATGCGGGCTACAAGGCAAAGGATTTGTGCGGTTTTTTATGCAGTTTTGGCGCGGGACAGCGGCGGGACAGTTACTGTCTCTGCCGGGGTGGAATTTGTCGCTGAAATTGTCGTTTTTCGGTACGGATAAATGAAAACTGATTTTCAGCACTTTTTATTCACATGGGAGCAAAGAAAAAATACAAGGCACATATTTCAAAATATGTCTGACCTAATTTAAAATATCTCAGACCTTTTTTTCGCCCTCTGAAAACCCGTTTGAATCTTGTACGAAAAACGCAGACAATTTCGGACCGCGGCTTTTGCCGCGGTGGAGAGGGGTATGAAAATCCCCGGAACTGAGGTCCCGGGGACAAGCATTATTTATAAATCAAGGTGGTCAGCCGCTCGGGGGCGAATATATCGTTTGCCACGGCCTGTATGTCGTCCGGCGTTATTGCGTCGATACGGCGGCACATTTCGTCAACATCGCGGTGGCGGCCATATTGAGAGTACACTTTTCCCATGCTGAGGGCGTAGCTTTCCAGGCGGTCGCGCGAAATTTTTATCTGTCCTTTTATCTGTTTCTTTGCGGCGTTCAGGCGTGTGGGCGTGAGCGGCGTGTCGGTAAGGCGCTTTAGCTCGCGTGCCACGATACGCCGGCAGCGGCTTATGTCCTTTTCGTCGCAACCGAAGTAGATTCCCCACAACCCGGTGTCGGTGTACGAGGCCATGAAACTGTCCACCGTGTACACAAGCCCGTTCTTCTCGCGAAGCGATGTGTTAAGGCGTGAGTTCATGCTCGGCCCTCCGAGTATGTTGTTCAGCAGGAAGAGCGGCGTCTTGCGCTTGTCGTTAGCGCTGAGGCCGCGTGTGCCTATTATTACGTGTGCCTGGTGTGTGCCCTTTTCTACGATTCTTTCTACCGGCTCGTATTCGGGCAGGGGAGTGACTGATTTTTCGGCCGCAAGCGGCGACAGCCCCGCAGTGGCGTGTTCGAGCATGCGCACGGCCCGCCCGAAGTCTATGTTCCCGTACAGGAAGAACGTGGCGTTCGACGGCCGGTAACACTTTCCCGTGAACGCAAGTGCGTCGGCAGTGGTGAATGTCCTCAACCGTTCGGCCTTGCCAAGTATTTTGCGCCCCAGGGCGTGGTTCTTGAATATGGTTTCCTCGAATTCATCGAAGATAAGGTCGGACGGCGAATCCTTGTAGCTTTGTATCTCGTCGATTATTACCTCTACCTCTTTGTCTATCTCGCATTGCGGGTATGTGCTGTGGAACACCATGTCGGTCAGCACGTCTATGGCACGCTTCAGCTCCTCGCGCGGCAGCGCGGTGTAGAATACGGTTTCCTCCTTGCTCGTGTAGGCGTTGAGGTCGCCGCCCACGCTCTCGAGCGCGTTGCTTACGTGCCAGGAACTGCGGTGCTCCGTGCCCTTGAACGACATGTGCTCTATGAAATGCGCCATTCCTTCGCGGTCGGCGGGCTCGTGGCGCGTTCCGGCGTTTACTACGTATCCGCAATAAACAACTTCGGTGGCCGAAGGTTCGTATATTATCCTAAGGCCGTTTGCAAGTTTTTCTGTTTCGTAAGTGTTCATAGCGGCGCAAAATTACTATAAAAACACCAGCACTCAGGCCGGGATACCCAAAAAAGAGCGCAAAGTGACGCCACGCACGGGAAAAATCATTATTTTTGGTTTTTAAACCAAAACTGACGAATATGAAAAAGGAAATTTCAACAACGAACGCTCCCTACGCTATCGGGCCGTACAGCCAAGGCGTAAAAATAGGAAACATGGTTTTCGTGTCGGGCCAGCTGCCCATTGACCCGCAAACCGGCAAGTTCCCCGACGACGACATTGCCGTGCTTACCCGGCGTTCGCTCGACAACATAAGTGCAGTGCTTTACGAAGCCGGAATGACAATGCGGGATGTTGTGAAGACAACAATCTTCCTTGTCGACATGAACGACTTCAAGGCTGTTAACGAGGTATATGCAGGCTATTTCGACGATGTTGCGCCGGCGCGTTCCGCCGTTGCAGTGGCCGAATTGCCAAAAGGAGCACGCATAGAAATCGAAGCAATAGCAATAAGTGAGTGACATGAAGAGAATTGGGGTTTTCTGTTCCTCGCACACCGACATCAATCCCGAATATGTCAGAGCGGCGGAGGCTTTGGGCGGCGAAATAGGCAGCCGCGGGGCATACATGGTTTACGGAGGCTCGGCATGCGGCCTTATGAAGGTGACAGCCGACGCCGTGCGCCGTGCCGGCGGGCAGACCATAGGAGTAGTACCGCGTATTCTCATGGAGAAAAACCTTGCCGACGACTCCGACGTGATGTTTTACTGCGAGAATCTCGACGACCGCAAAAGCACGATGGTGCGCGAAGCCGATGTTTTTGTGGCTTTGCCCGGCGGGGTCGGCACTTTGGATGAAATATTCACCGTGGCGGCAGCAAACTTCATAGGTTACCATAAGAAGAAAGTCATATTATATAATGTGAACGGTTTCTGGAATCCTTTGGTCGACCTTCTTAAACACCTCGGGCAGGAAAGAATGATAAATTCCAGGATAAATGGGATAATTGAAGTGGCGGATACGGCCGGAGAATTGTCAGAAAAGCTTTTCGGATAATAAAAACGGAGAAAAATCAACTTTTTCCGAAAAAAATATCGCACTGCCTGTAACTTTTTTCCGGTACAACCGTCTATTGATTGAAAGAACGATGAAAAAGCTCAGTTTTCGCGATGATGTATTGCCGCTAAAAAACAAAATTTTCCGGTTGGCTCTTCGTGTTACGCTGAACAAGGCAGAGGCCGAAGACATCGTTCAGGATGTGCTGATACGCGTTTGGAACAAGCGGGACGAACTTGGCGAGGTGGAGTCGATAGAGGCTTACAGCCTAACGGTATGCAAAAACCTGGCTCTCGACCGCATAGCAAGGAAGGAAACTTCGAACGTAGCGCTCGACGACGCGCCCCAAATGCTTTCCAACGAAGCGTCTCCCGACCAGAAACTCATGCAGAGCGAACGCCTGCGCATGGTTGAGAAGTTTTTCAACACGCTTCCCGAGCAGCAACGCATGGTAATGCACCTGCGCGACATAGAGGGGAAATCCTACAAGGAGATAGCCGGGATAACAGGGCAGAGCGAAGAGCAGGTGAAAGTGAACCTTTTCCGCGCACGTCAGCGCATTCGGCAACAAATTGAGAAAATAGAAGCGTATGGACTGTAAATACATAGAGAATCTTTTGGAACGTTTCTGGAAATGTGAGACGTCGCAGGAGGAAGAAGGCATACTTCGCGCATTCTTCCGCCAGAAAGACATCCCGCAGAGCCTGGAACCGTACAGAAGCCTATTTGTTTACGAAGACGAGGCCAAGGAAACGAAGTTGGGTGCCGATTTCGACGAAAAGATGCTGAAACTCGTCGAGCAACCTTCGGTAAACGCGCGCCGCATAACGCTCGCGCTGCGTCTGCGCCCGTTGTTCAAAGCTGCCGCAGCCGTGGCAATAGTACTCGTCCTGGGAAACGCCGCGCAGCGTTCGTTCAGCCGCAGCGACAGTCCGGAACCCGATTACAATTACGCTACATACAAGGACACGTACAAGGATCCCAAGGCGGCTTACGACGAAATATCCGAGGCTTTCCATAATATGTCGGAAGAGTTGCTCGAACAGCAGAGAGCCGACTCCCTGCGCTTCAACGGCAAGGAAAAGAAAATGCAATGAGGAGGTTGGTAACGCTTCTTTTGGTGTGCCTGGCAATGCCGGTTTGCATGTACGCGCAAACAATGCAGGACTTCGCCTCGAGGTTCATGGATGACAATGCAGGCGACAAGAACCTGGAATGCGTTACGGTAGGGCCGAAAATGCTGCGCGAGATAATGAAACTGGCTAAGGAATACGACAAGCAGGACGTAATGTCGTTTCTCTCGAAGATAAAAAGCGTGAGGATAATAAACGGCGACTCCTTGGCCGGAGAGTACAGGAAAAAGGCGTTGGCACTGCTCGAAAACAGCGGAAAGCGCTACGCCAGGTATGAAAAGGACGGCTCTGATGAAGATTACGGCGACTGTGTGTGGGTGCGCAAGCGCGACGACAAGATAGTGGAACTCGTCTACGTAGGCCTGGCCAAAGAAAAGGATTTCATGGTGCTGGACGTTACGGGCGAACTTGACGGAGGTTTCGTCGATTCGATAGTTGACAACAACAGGAGAAACTAATTTTTTCATTTCAATATAAGCATATACCAGAAAGAACTATGGTATCTTCTATAATAGTTTTTATTTTTTTAAAATCTAACATCTTGTATATAAAAGATAATATTAAACTATATAACGCCGCAACTCCAGCGCCTTCCGTAGCGGTAAATACTCCTTTTACTATACCGCCTATTGTAATGACTATTAAAAGTAAACTTGGTATAGCTCTCCATGTAATAATTAATTTATCTCTAAAGGATATATGTTCTTTAACTACTTTAGTTTTATTTTTTATAGATGTAAGAGCGCATATAAACATTATACCAACTCCCATCAAAATACCAGGTATATAACCTGCAAAAAAATAAAGCCGCTATTGAAGTTCCTCCGCTAACGAGAGAATAGACAATATATGTATTGCTTGGCGGAATTAAAAGTCCCGTAGTGCAAGAAGTTATATTAACTGCGGTGCTAAAAGGCATATCATAACCTTCTTTTTCTTCAAGAGGAGTAATTATTTTTCCAACTGCAACTTCTGCGGCAACAGCAGAACCAGATAAAGCCCCAAAAAACATATTAGTTAAAACATTTATATGCCATAATGGAGAAGGCAATTTTCCAGTTATTAATTTTGCAAAATTTATTAATCTTAAAGCCAATCCTCCAGTATTCATTATTGAACCCGAAAGAATAAATAACGGGATAGCTAAAAGAGGAAAAGAATTAAGAGAATTTAATAAAGATTGCGAAGCCGTTAATAACGACATGTCAAAAGGCAAATGCAAAAGCATTACAAATAATGAAGATAACGCTATGGTTACCGATATTGGAACTCCCAAAAATAAAAATATGGCGAAAGTAATAACCAAAATAATTATTGATGATGTCATTTTATTTTCCTTATGTCAAATATTTCCAATAAAATATAATATATTTGATAAAATACGATTATTATACCGCTTATTGGAGACACGGTATAAACCCACCACATAGGTATAGCCAAAACGGAAGATACCTGATTATGAGTTATGGAAATTAATTTTAATCCACCTATTATCAATATAAATAAAGATAATAAAAATATGGCAATATCTATTATAATTTTAGCTATAAATTTTATGGTATCATTAAACTTATCAAAAAATAAAGTTAAAGCTATATGTCCTTTTACTCCAAATGAATAGCTACCGCCTAATAATCCAAGCCAAATTAATAAAAATCTAACAAGTTCTTCTGTAAATACAAAAGGAGACTTCATGACATATCTAGAAAATACTTGCAAGGATACGCATAACAGCATAGCAAAAATTACTAAAGATAACAGAAAGAACAATATTTTATCTACAT
>ERZ779851.3075-NODE-3075-length-11648-cov-2.307082_pt1 | contig 11648 bp, 12 predicted proteins | sample MGYA00511094_ERZ779851 | MGnify/ENA primary metagenome ERZ779851 (study PRJEB29588, sample SAMEA2155512) | human gut metagenome | biome: human gut; feature: human-associated habitat; material: faeces | place: Denmark | collected 2008/2010 ...
GTACGGTGCAGACAACTTTGCATATGCCACGTCAAACGGAAAGGCATTGATAGGATTTACAATGTATGACCGTCAGATTAAATTTGTGTTGACACTTCCCTGCAAAGAGGAATTTTCCAAAACACCAACAGGACGTGACCGTTCGGAAAATAGTCAGTATGAAGCGTGGGAGCAGGCTTGCCGGCAGCGTTGGAGGGCATTAAATCTTGTAATAAAAGCAAAACTCGAGGCGGTTGAATGCGGCATATCAGTATTTGAGGACGAATTTATGAGCAATATCGTTCTTCCGGGCGGTCAAACAGTCGGTGATTTTATGAAACCACAAATCGAACAGGCGTATATAAACGGAAGTGTTCCAAAACTGTTGCCGGATTTTGGAGGGTGATAATGAAAGCAATACTAAAATATCCCGGCGCTAAATGGCGTATTGCTGAATGGATTATTGAACACTTCCCTGAACATAAGGTATATTGTGAGCCGTTTTTCGGCAGCGGCGGCGTGTTTTTCAATAAACCGCCCGCCTACATAGAAACAATAAATGATATTGACGGGAATATCGTTAATCTTTTCAGAGTGTGCCGGAACAACCCGGAGGAATTATCTCGGATTGTTGACTTAACACCATTTGCAAGAGATGAATTTGTGGACTGCTACGAAAGGTCTGATGATCCGATAGAACAGGCAAGGAGAACTCTTGTAAGATATCATCAGTCTTTTGGAACAAGTAACAGCAGCAAGCGTTCTTGGCGAAATGTGCAAACATATGGCGGTCCCAGATGTGCTACAATGTGGAACTGTTTGCCGGAGCGAGTATGCCAGGTTTGCGAGCGACTGAAAGATGCTCAAATTGAAAATATTGATGCGCTGGAACTTATAAAACGATATGATGATAAAGATACTCTTATATATTGCGACCCGCCATATCTGCAGAGTCTCCGAAAGAAAAATATGTACGCTCACGAAACACCTGACGCATACCACATAAAACTGTTGGAGGTACTCAAAGAGAGCAAGTCAAAAATCGTGTTAAGCGGTTATGATAATCCGATTTACAATACGGTATTGGAAGGGTGGTACACCGATATGAAGGAAACAACGGCACAAATGGGGTTACATCGCACAGAAAAGTTGTGGATGAATTTTAATTACAAATTGATAGGAGGTTTGTTGTTTGAAAACTTTTAATGAAATTAAGAAACTGCCAAATCTGCTGATAGTCAATACAACAGCAGACGGAGGTATGGGAGAGTTATTCAGAGCAGGAAAGCGTTACGGTACGGTAATATGGAGTAATGGCGGCGGTTGGGAGCACGTCAGTGTGTGCCCTTTTAAAAGGTCGCATACTCCCTCCTGGGACGAAATGTGTTCTTTTAAAGATATGTTTTTTTATGATTATGAAACTGTTATCCAATACCACCCGGCAAAAGACGAGTATGTAAATAATTTGCCTAACTGCCTACATCTATGGCGACCGACAACAGAAAAATTACCAATACCGCCGACAATTATGGTCGGCACAAAAAAAGGACAGACATCTTCGGAAATAAGGACTGCAATTCGAGATGTTATACAAGGAAAGGATAGTGGTACGGTATGAAAAAATTTATAATAAGTTTTATCATTTTTATGATGCTGCCGCTTTCGTTTGCAAAAGCTGATGAAACATATATAGAATACACTGTCACTGCCTCGGTTTTAAACGTGAGGGCATACGGAAGTATGCAAGCACCCGTAATCGGTAAGCTGTATAAGGGAAATTCCGTTAAGGGCGAAAATTCGCAAAATGCTTGGATAGCGATTGCATACAATAACGGCACAGCATATGTAAGCAGACAATGGGTTAATCCCAAGACGTCCGCTGCCGGATTAAAAGAATATCTGGGGCGCTATTATATAACAGGGTATGATATTTGTTATGGTTGCAACGGAAACACGCACGGAATAACCGCAAGCGGCGCAAAAGCCACAGTTGGAAGGACAGTAGCTGTCGCCGGAATACCTTTCGGAACTCAATTATACATAGAAGGCATAGGATATAGAATAGTTGAGGACCGCGGCTGCAAAGCAGGTATTATAGATGTTTTATGTAATAACCATTCCGAATGCTATGCTATAACATCATATCGTGATGTATATGTTGTGAAATGAAGTGATAAACAAAGTGAGTATTTGCGAGCATATGAAATCACTTGATAGCAAGTGCTATCAATAAGAAAGATGGACGTTCCACCACAGACCAATTCTTATATTTTTAATATTTGAACGGAGGAACGGATTATGAAAGAGTTAAAGGAAAAACAGGTACCAAAATCAAAGGAAACAGTTGTGTTTGAGCGTGCAATAGAAAGTATTGCAAATTTGAGCCGGGCTCTATCGAATGATGACACAGCGAACGGCGCACGTTGTTTTGCGGAGCTGTTAAAGGCAGCATCCGAAGCCGGAGCAAGAGCCATTTTAGAGGAACAGAAAAAAAGCCGCAAACAGTCAACGAAAGAATGGCACGATAAACGGCTATATAACACAAAATTATTGCTCAAAAACTATCGAATGCTTAATGAGCATATAAACAGCGCAGTTTTTGAAAAGTCACATATGGACGAATATATGCAAGAAAGCGCACAAGATATACTTGATCTTATGTGGCAGACAAATGACAGTAATGTTGTTGTAGAATCTATCAAACAAAGTGTCGCACGCACAAAAATAATTATGTCACACGTCAATATGATGCTGGAACTGTACGAAACTTTTTGTGAAAAATCTTCCAAAGAGGAAGATGGGCGGCGTTGGCGTGTCACAAAAGCGATGTATATTTCACCGGTAATTACTACGGCTGATGAAATTGCACAAGAGGAACACATTGACAAAAGGACGGTATATAGGGACATTGACGCCTCTGTGGAAAGAATTTCAGCTTTGATTTTCGGTATAAACGGTCTGAATAGTAAGTGATTTTTAAATGTCACAAACCTGTCATTGACTTGTCAATGTATACTATGGTATAATGTATATGTAAAATTTTATATTGCATACGCAGGGTGCCGTTCCTTCGGGAACGGTGCCTTAATTTATGCACAGGAATGGAGGATAGTTGTGTAGATGTGCATTGCTCCTTTGCAGGGAACATACAATTTCGCCGTTGTATGTAGAATGTTTGAACTTTGTAAAGGAGGTTGTGAAAGTGTACGGACTAATCGTATTACTCGCATATGCCGTTATAATGATAGCGGCAACACTGCTATTCACAAAAAAAGAAACGACGGCCGACGGTTTTCTTGCAGGAAATCATAATATCGGCGGCATAGTTTCAGCGTTAAGCATTGCTGCAACGTGGATATGGGCGCCTTCCCTATTCACATCAGCAGAAAAAGCATACACAAACGGTATACCGGGGTTATTCTGGTTTTTAGTGCCGAATGTGCTATGCTTATTTTTATTTATACCGTTTGCAACGAAAATAAGAAAAGAATTACCGACAGGAATTTCATTATCCGAGTATATGTATAATAAATACAATTCTCGGAGGGTGCGGAAAATTTATAATTTTCAGCTCGGAGCGTTATCTTTATTTTCCACTGCTGTTCAATTATTGGCAGGAGGAAAAATGCTTACGCTTATTACGGGAATGCCATTATTACTATCAACAAGTATACTTGCGGTAATTGCATATTCATATGCACAGTTTTCTGGCATTAAAGCCTCTGTGTTGACGGATGCGTTTCAAATGGTATTTATGCTTGTTATGGGCGTTATTCTTGCGATTTGCGCATTGCAAGCAACAGGAGGCTATCAAACCTTATTAAATGGTTTGGGAGGAAGTACGGGCGGATATGGCTCTTTATTCTCAAAAAGCGGATTTGACGTATTTCTTGGTTTTGGACTGCCGACAACGGTAGGACTTTTAGCCGGACCTTTTGGGGATCAGAGCTTTTGGCAAAGAGCATTTGCCGTAAAACAAAATAAAATAAAAAAGGCTTTCGGTTTGGGTGCAGTTTTCTTCGGAATCATACCTCTGTCTATGGGGACGCTCGGCTATATAGCCGCAGGAACGGGAATGAATATAACGGACACAAGCGTTGTAAATCTCGAATTGATAAAAAACATTTTTCCGGCGTGGGTTATTATTCCGTTTCTTGTAATGATAATTTCGGGGCTGCTTTCAACAGTAGACAGTAATTTATGTTCCTTTGCCTCATTGCAGTATCGCAATAAGGGAGCGTTTAACATAAAATCGTCCAAAAAAGCAATGCTGACATTGCTGCTGTTATCAATAGCAATAGCCAATATTCCGAAACTGACAGTAACACACCTGTTTTTGTTTTATGGTACATTCAGAGCCTCAACTATGCTCCCTACCATTATGACATTGAAAGGCTGTAAGCTATCGGCGAATGGCGTTTATAAAGGAATAATTGCAGCGTTAATTTTGGGTATGCCGATATTTGCATATGGAAATATCGCAAATATATCGTTGTTTAAAACAATAGGCAGTTTAACGACTGTATTTGTTTCCGGAATATCAGCCTTTTTAATCACAAAGCTGGAGGTGCAAAAATGAAACCTCTTGCTAAAAAACAAACAATGAGCAATGATATGTGGATTGAAGTGATGAAACGTATCGAGGACATTGTATCGAAAGACGAATTGGAACTTGCCGTAAGCATCGCAATAGAGCAAATAAGAAATACGGTAGGAGAAAAATCAGCAGCATACGCTTGGAGCGCCGGCAAGGATAGTATTGTCCTTGGCGACATTTGCGAAAAAGCGGGAATACATAATTGTATGATAGGCGTTTGTAATCTTGAATATCCTTTATTTCAAAAATGGATACAAGAAAACAAACCGTCCGCCTGTGAAATAATCAACACAGGACAGGATATCGAATGGCTAAAACATCACGAAAATATGCTGTTCCCGCAAGATAGTGCGACTGCTGCGAAATGGTTTGCTATTGTTCAGCATACCGCCCAGAGAAAGTATTTTAAAAACCAAAACCTTGATATTTTGGTTTTAGGACGCAGAAAAGCGGACGGAAATTATGTGGGTGGTCCTGATTCAATATATACAGACGGGAAAGGTATTACAAGATACAGCCCGTTATCAACTTGGAAACACGAATATATTTTAGCGTATATTCATTATTACAACCTTCCAATGCCGCCTATATACCGTTGGAAAAACGGATATTTGTGCGGAACTCACCCTTGGCCGGCTCGGCAATGGACAAAATCCACCGAGAACGGATGGCGTGAAGTATATGATATTGATAAAAGCATTGTTTTATCTGCCGCAGAGCATATAGACAGTGCAAAGCGATTTTTGGAGGGTTTGAAATGAAAATATTAAAAATGAAAGTTTCCGAGTTGAAATGCCCGGAAGAAAATATCAGAATACACACTGAAAAACAGCTCAGTGAATTTGAGCGCAGCATAAAAATGTTTGGGCAGATACGACCGATAGTCGTTGACGAAAATAACATCATTTTATGCGGCAATGGCTTGTATGCAACGCTGCAAAGGTTGGGAATTGAAAAAGCAGATGTTTATAAGGTTGAAAATTTGACAGAAAATCAAAAGAAAAAACTTATGATTGCCGATAACAAAATATACGGACTTGGAATTGACGACCTTGATACATTCAATAAATTTCTCAATGACCTTAACGGCGATTTGGATATTCCGGGTTTTGACGAGGATATCCTCAAATCAATGGTTGCGGATGCGGAAGACGTAACCGAGAAAATTTCCGAATACGGCACCATTGACGATGACGAAATACAGGCAATTCAAGCAAGCAAAGAGCGTAAAGAAACGCTTATTGCAAATGCTGTGTCTGAACAAAAAACAGATGATACACATATCACCGAAAACGAAAACAACTCCCGTCAGACCGAGGAAAACGAAACAACAGAAATGCAAAAATCCGTAATATGTCCGAAATGCGGGTGCAGAATATGGCTATAATACGGAATCAATCAACAATCAACGTCGTGAAAGCGGCGGAGATAAGAATAAAAAATGTTTTCAATAACGGTGTAACGGTGTATATGTCCTTTTCAGGCGGAAAGGACAGTCTGTGTATGGCACAAACTATTATAAATCTTGCTCAAAGAGGCGAAATAAACCTTAATCAGCTTGTAGTACAGTTTATAGATGAAGAGGCAATATTCCCTTGCATAGAAAAAACCGTACTTCAATGGCGAAAAAAATTTATACTTCTCGGAGCAAAATTTGAATGGTATTGTATTGAGGTAAAACATTATAATTGCTTTAATGAGCTGACGAATGATGAAACTTTTATTTGTTGGGACAGATACAAGCAAGATGTATGGGTGAGGAAACCGCCCTCTTTCGCAATAAGAAATCACCCGTTGTTAAAGCCTCGTATTGACGCATATCAAGATTTTTTGCCTCGCCTGTGCGTTGACGGAATAACGATTACCGGTGTACGGGCGGCGGAATCAATTCAGCGATTAAAAAATATTGCAAAAATGAATTCTGCCGGCAAAACCATAACACATAAAAGACAGATATTTCCTATATATGATTGGAGCGATAAAGATGTATGGTTATATCTCAAAGAGCAAAATGTTGATATTCCGGAAATTTACCTTTACCTATGGCAATCAGGCGTGGGAAAAGGTCAATTAAGAGTATCGCAGTTTTTCTCAATAGATACTGCCAGAAGCCTTGTTAAAATGAACGAATACTACCCCGATTTAATGGATAGAGTTATACGCAGAGAGCCTAACGCTTATCTTGCGGCGTTATATTGGGATAGTGAAATGTTCGGAAGGCGCAGCAGAAACCGAAAGGAACTTGAAACCGAGCAGGAAAAAGACTACAAAGCATTGCTCATTTGTATGTTTAATGATTTTGACAGTTATTTTACAACAGAACATAAAAAGTATGTTGCTGCTCGATACCGAAATTTTTTCCTTCAGATAAGCAGCTTTGCGGAACAGCGAGATTATAAAATGCTGTACGAAGGTTTAATATCGGGTGATCCCAAATTACGAACTTTCAGAGCTTTATATCAACGCATTTACGGCAGATACATTGATAAGGCAAAGAAAGAGAGAAAGGAGGGAAATTCAAGTGCAAAACAGTAAATTATTTGCTCCTCTTGCTACGTTGCGATGGGTAGACAGAAATTTGTTAAAGCCGAATGATTACAACCCTAATAAAGTATCAAAGGAAAATCTTAAACTGCTCGTACAGTCAATTATGACAAATGGTTGGACTTTGCCTATTGTTGTAAGGAAAGATATGACGATAATAGACGGATTTCACCGTTGGACAGTTGCAGGACAAGAGCCTTTGTATTCTGCATTGGGAGGAAAAGTGCCTGTGGTAGTTGTTGAACACACAGAGGCAAGCGAGGATATATACGGAACTGTCACTCATAACAGAGCCAGAGGAACACACCTTTTAGAGCCTATGAAAGCTATAATAAAGAAACTTATGGCAGAGGGTAAAACGGTTGAGGAAATCGGTAAGCAATTAGGTATGAAACCGGAGGAAATATTCCGTCTTTCCGACTTCTCAAAAGATGATTTTTTGAGTTTAATGTCAAAAAATGTAAATCAGCACAGCAAAGCGGAGTTTTTCACCAATGTATAAAAATATCCGAAACAACATTAAGTAGCGAGGTGGTGAGTATGTAATGGATAAGAGAGAGCAAGCCTTTAAGGACTATAAAAAAGGTATGAAGTATAAGGAAATAGCCGAGAAATACGAAGTATCATTAAGCTGTGTAAAGTCTTGGGCGGCTCGATATTGGAATAAGCAAAAAGACAAAGGAAAAGTTGCAACCTCAAAGGGAAAAAGTTGCAACCAAAAAAGCGACAAGCCGAAACATAAAACAAGGGGTGCTCCAAAGGGAAACAAGAATGCTCTTGGCAACAACGGAGGCGCACCTCTTGGCAATACAAACGCCCTTAAGCACGGTGGGTATTCTAAAATATATTGGGATACTCTTGACGAGGAGGAACAGGAACTCATAAATACTGCTGAACAAAACGAGGAAAACCTGTTGTTGGAGCAAATACAGCTCTTTACGGTAAGAGAACGACGGCTTATGACGGCGATTAACAAGTATCGGCAAATTGAACGTGAAAAAGGTGGCTTAGCAGTTTCCGGCGTCATTACATCACACCAAAAGAGAACTTTTTCCGATGATGAACAAGGAAAAGCGGAAAAAGAACAATACAATCTTCTCAAACAAGAAAAAATCGAGGAGGGAAAAATAAGCTATCTCGGCTTTGATAAATTCACGCAAACAACAACAGAGGCGGCATATAATATCATATTACGGCTTGAACGTGAATTGACAGCCGTCCAATCCAAAAAAACTAAGTGCATAGAAGCCTTGGCTAAATTACATACCGAAAATACAAGCGAAGGCGATAAGGAGCTTATAGATGATTGGATTACCGCCGTAAAGGAGAGTGCAGATAATGAATAGACTTGATTTTTTTAAATCACGTATTCCTGCATATAAAAAAGATGTTTCGTTATTTGCCAAAGAACAGTTTGGTTTTAATTCAGACGAATGGCAAAAAGCTGTGTTTGCTGATGTGGTAACAGATAATCGAGTAAGCGTTAAATCCGGGCAGGGTGTCGGCAAGACGGCCGCAACGGCAATAATCGTATTGTGGTTTCTGACGTGCTTTCCATATCCGAGAATTGTTGCAACCGCTCCGACAAAACAGCAGCTTAATGATGTGCTTTGGTCCGAAGTCGCAAAGTGGCAGGAAAAAAGTCCTATCCTTAAACACATATTGAAGTGGACCAAAACTTATATCTATATGAAAGGGTACGAGAAACGCTGGTTTGCAGTTGCGAGGACAGCGACAAAACCAGAAAATATGCAAGGCTTTCACGAGGATAATATGCTTTTTATTGTTGACGAGGCTTCCGGTGTTGCTGATGCAATTATGGAGGCTATACTCGGAACATTGTCCGGTGACAATAATAAATTGCTTATGCTTGGCAACCCGACAAAAACGTCGGGTGTTTTTTATGATAGTCACACCAAAGACCGCTCACTTTACAAATGCCATACAGTCAATTCGGAAACTGTATCAAGAGTAAGCAAAACCAACATTGAGGGATTGAAACGGAAATACGGCGAAAACAGTAATGTTGTGCGTGTGCGTGTATATGGCGAATTTCCGTTGCAGGAAGATGATGTGTTTATTCCCTTGTCGTTGATAGAAAAGTCCATAATGACAGATTATGACGAAAACGAAACCGTCTATCAAATTGATATAGGGTGCGACGTTGCACGTTTCGGTGATGATAAAACTGTTGTCGGATACCGAATAGGACGTAAAGCGAACATATACAAGAAGCTTCACGGTCAAGATACTATGAAAACCGCTAAAATTGTTGCGCAGCTTGGAATGGAGCTTGCAGACAAATATCCGAATATAAATTGCATTCCCATAAAAGTAGATGACGGCGGTGTCGGCGGCGGAGTAGTTGATAAGCTGCGAGAGTTAAAAAGGGATTATCCGAAACGGTATTCCTGGATGATGATTGTTCCGGTGCATTTCGGTATGCCTATCAAACACAAGTATTACGCTGATACAACTACATATATGATGTCTGTATTGAGGGAGTTAATATCTGATGTTGACGATGACGGAAATCCGAAAGAGGTCGAGCTGATACTTCCGAATGATAATGACCTTGTCGGGCAATTATCTTGTAGGAAATATGATTTTAAAGGAAACGGAAAGCAATATGTTGAGAGCAAGGATGCGATGAAGGAGCGAGGCTTGACATCACCCGACGAGGCTGACTGTATGCTGCTTGTATGCTTACCGGTTTCAAAAAAGAACTTTAACAGGAAGGAGAAATAGGAAAAATGAGCGATAAAAATAATAATCCTCAAAACTCACAGAACAAACGGCATATAAATGCTCAAATCATTAAAGCTATTGAAAAGCCTATCAAAAAGGCTGAAACATTTACGGCCGTAACAGAGGAAAACGATTCAAACTTATGGATAACGCCTCCGACAGACCTAAAAGGCTATCGTGCATTGACTGATGAATCTACGATATTGCCTCAATGTATATGTGCATATAAAAATAATATTGTTGGGTTTGGCCTTGGTGTCCGTTACAAAGATGATACAGCGGAGGAAACCAAAGAGATGATTGCCGAATACAACAAAGCGGAGGAAATAATAGACCTCTTGAATGTTGATATGGATACCAAAGAATTGTTCGAGGACGTTATTGAGAGCCGCGAAATTTACGGCATTTCATATATTGAGGTTATAAGAAATTTTGAGGGCACTGTTTCACAAATCGAGTTTATTCGTGATGTACCGTCAATAAAAAAGTCTATCGAACTTGAGCCCGCTGTTGAGATTGAATATTTCTACAAAGGAAATCCTGTGAAACGTGTCAAACGATTCAGAAAATACAAGCAGGAGAAGAACGGCAAAACAATATATTTCAAAGAATTTGGCGACCCTCGAATTATGGACAGACGGGACGGCGAGTATTTGAACGAAGGTGAAAGCCTTGACATAAATCTGCAGGCGAATGAAATTCTTGAATTTGCAATAGGAACAGATGATTACGGGAAAGTGCGCTGGCTCGGTCAGGTGCTCGGCATAGACGGGGCGAGAAAAGCTGAATCCTTGAATAATCGTTATTTCGTAGATGGTAGGCACACACCGCTTGCTATTATCGTCAGAGGCGGAACTCTTTCTGAAAAGAGTTTTGAAAAAATGCAGCAATATATGAATGATATCAAGGGCGAAAACGGACAGCACGCTTTTTTGCTGCTTGAAGTTGAGGACACAGAAAATACGACAGCGTTTGAAACGAACAATAAACCGGATGTAGAATTGAAAGATTTAGCCTCAATACTTCAAAAAGATGAATTGTTCCAGGAATACTTGAACAACAGCAGACGTAAAGTGCAGTCATCTTTCCGACTTCCCGACTTATATGTGGGATATACCACTGATTTCAACAGGGCGACAGCACAAACCGCAATGGAAATTACCGAGGAGCAAGTTTTTCAGCCGGAAAGAAAATCACTTGCTTGGGCGATTAACAACAAGCTGCTGAATGACTATCGTTTTAAATATGTTGAGGTGTACTTCAAAGAGCCTGATATATCCAACCCGGACGACCTTGTTAAAATTCTCAATATATGTGAACGTGCAGGAGGCCTTACACCAAACAAAGCGAAACAAATAGCGCTTTCAAGTATTGGTGAAGTATCAGAGGATTACGAAGATGATTGGGGAAATATGCCGCTTGCATATACCAAAATAGCACCGGCTAACGACCTTCAAAATACGATGACAGTACCTGCGCAGATAGATACAGCGATTGAAAAGGCATATCAAAACAATGATGATGACCTTATCCCTATAATGAAGGAGGTACGCCGCCTGCTTGAAAATCTTAAAGGAGGCGAAAGATAATGTGTTATTGTTCCGGGTTGATAAAAGCCATTGACGCATATATCGAAAAGGCGGATAAGGACTTAAAAAAACGTCTGAAAAAGGAAGGATTTGCGGAAGTTGATACAACCATAGAGGCAGCGTCCGAATTGGAGGAAAGTATTGCAAACACATTAAAGGAACAGACCGCTATGTTTACGGCGGATTTGAAT
>ERZ779851.3078-NODE-3078-length-11630-cov-3.173218_pt1 | contig 11630 bp, 9 predicted proteins | sample MGYA00511094_ERZ779851 | MGnify/ENA primary metagenome ERZ779851 (study PRJEB29588, sample SAMEA2155512) | human gut metagenome | biome: human gut; feature: human-associated habitat; material: faeces | place: Denmark | collected 2008/2010 ...
GATAGCACTGCCCCTTGGCAAGCCGCCGCCGCAGGATATCCTGAAATTTGCCCGGGTTATCGCCGGGTGCGGCTTTTTCGGTCATGGTAAAATGACATTCGATCACGTAGTGCACATCCTGCAGCACCAGTGCGGCACGCTGCTGGATGTTCTCTGCCGTGCACAGCATGGGCACCTCACCGCCCTTGGCTGCACTGAGTGCTGCCGAGGATCGCAGGGTATCCTTGACCTCATTGCGCCGGATGCTGGCAAACTGCACCGGCTTGAGCAGGTAGATGCGGTCGATATGGTACTTCATGCCCGGGTGCCAGTAAATAGCCTCCACCAGCCCGCGTGCCGCCGAGGGCGTCATGACGTCATAGGATACACGCTCGGTTTTCATCTCGGGTCTTGAAAAGCAGGCGTAGTCGCCCCAGACCTCGATCAGCATGGACATGAACACCACCTCCTTTCATTGTTTATTTGAATCTTCAGACAAAGAGAAATTTTGCCCACATAAACCACCTCTTTCTATAATTCAATTATTAGATAATGGATGTATAAGTATTTCTGAGCCTAGAATAACACAATTTAATGCTTTTTTTGTATCTTGTTGCTGTCATCCGGTGTGCACACTGGGATGTGGATAGAAATAATTAGTGGGTCATGGATGTATGACGGGGAAACGGCAGAGCGACAGATGCTTTGCCGTTTCTTCATTTACTTGGTATTATATTACAATAAAGAAAATACGATAAAAAGGACTTTTATATATTTTCTTTGCTTTATTTTTAGCTTTTTGTCAGAAAAACAGGCCTTTTCCGGTCTCCACGTCCATGGAAAGCCCGGTCTTAGGGTCGTACAGGGTGCTGTCAGTCAGGATAGCGCTGCCGTTGGGCAGTGGTTCCAACGCTCCGGCAGATTCCAGTGCCTGAAACTGCTGGGCATAACAGGCTACGCTGTAAGCGCCCAGCTTGCGGTAAAGTGTGCGGCTCACAGCCCCGCTGTGCAGCTGGTCGCAAAGGGCTTTTCCTTCGCCAACGGGCAGGTAAACGGTGCGGGTGGGGGCTTCGATCAGATGGAACTGTTCAGCCACCTGTGCAAACGGGAAAATGCAGCCCGAGATCCCCTTGCGAAGGGCGTCCAGAATGCTGCTTGTGTCCAGTGCGGCCTCACCCCGCGCAAAATACAGCTCCTTAAAATAAGCTCTGACCGCCTCTGGGCTGTCCAGCGCTGCGGCGCAGCCTGCTGCGTACTGCATGGCGTGTACGTTCTGGCGCAGCATCTGCGGTACGCCGCAGCCTTCCAGCGTAAAACGGTATACTAGGCTCTCTTCTGCGCTGCGGTGTCCTTCCCGGTTGCAGCGTCCGGCGGTCTGCAAAAGGGAGTCCAGCCCGCACTGCTCCCGGTATGCGGCGGGGAAATCCACGTCCACACCTGCTTCGATCAGCGAGGTGGAAACTACCCGGCAGGGCAGGCTTTCCCGTAACCGCTGCCGAATCTCTGCCAGTTGGCGGCGGCGGTCTGCGGCGCACAATAGCGTGGTCAGGCAGTAACTGCCCTCGGCAGGCAAGGCAGCGTACACTTCCTGCGCCGTTTTGCGCCGGTTCACTACGCACAGCACCTGCGGCAGTGCGCAGAGCTGCGAAGTCAGCGCTTCCAGTGTCAGCTCTCCGGCATCGCAAAGGGTGGTGCGGCGCAGGGTGGTGTATAAGGTGGCAGTGTCCGGCACGATCTCCTGCAAGGGCATCTCCGGCGCAAACTGCCGGAAATAGGGCTCTAATGCGGGCTGGGTGGCGGTGCATAACACGGCGGTGGCGTGGTAATGCCGCACAAGCTGCGCAATAGCACTGACGCAGGGCAGCAGATAACTGGTGGGCAGGGTCTGCGCTTCGTCAAAGATGATTACGCTGTTCGCAATGTTGTGCAGCTTGCGGCAGCGGCTGCTGCGGTTTGAGTAGAGCGATTCAAAAAACTGCACGGCAGTCGTGACAACAATGGGAGCATCCCAGTTTTCGCTGGCAAGCAGCTTGCGATACTGTGCGGGGGTCAGATCTTCCGACTCTGCGAGGAGATATTCGGCGGCGGAGTAGTGGGCGAGAACGTTTTCTTCGCCGAGAAGCTCGGCGAACACGCCGGCAGTCTGGTCAATTATCGAAGTGTATGGAATGACGTATATCACGCGTGACATGCCGTGCGCCGCCGCGTGTTCCAGCGCGAATGCCAGAGAAGCGAAGGTTTTGCCGCCGCCGGTGGGCACGGTAAGCGTATACATACCCTGCTCCCACTGCGCGCCGCGCTCCATGCAGGCGCGAAGCGCTGCATTGCGCTGGGATGCAACCGGGCTTTTGGGCTTTTCCAGATAGCCCTTGGCTTTCGCTCTCACTTTTTCGAGAAGTGCGGATATTGATTCGCCGCCGCCGCGCGGCGCGGCTTGTCCGTCCATGAAATTCTGCGTGTCCTGAAAATCGGCGTCTACCAGACAGGAGTACAGCATACGCGTATAAAACGCGGCAGTGGTGCTGTCCGACAATGCCCATGCGGGAGGCTTGGCAGATGGAGGAGCGATTTCACGCTGCCATTCGTCATATGTCGGCAGCTTGCGTTTTAAACGGCCTTGGAGGGTCGTATCGTCGGCTGCATCATTAAGGTTGCCGCAGTCGGGTATACCGCCGTGGTGCCCGGCGATGGCAAGCGCCGCAGGCAAGTCCCTGCGGTTACGTGCTTCCTGCGCACCGGCAGTAGAGTGGTCAACGGACACGGCGCTTCCGCGGATCCGCTGCTGGAATGCGGCGCTGTATTTGCCGATGTCATGCAGCAGTCCGGCGGCGCGCGCTTCGTCGGATGCGCCAAACGGCGCGGCAAACCCGGCGGCGAGTTCTCCAGTGCCGCGAAGGTGTTCCGAAATGGTCTGTACTCTGCCGTCATCGGCAATATGGGCAAGATACTCCAAGACTTCAACCTCCAAGTTTGTTATATTTCAACAATATGATAACATGTTATGGGCAAAATAACAACAAGCTTTGGCAGAATATAATAAAGCCTGAGCCGATAACCCACGAGAACATCTCTGGATTATCGGCTCTTTTTCATTGGAGGTAAAATTAAATGAACGATTCAAACGATATAAGCCTCGCGGACGCCTTAAGCGGCTGTGCATATTCCGTGCGGAAGAGCGATTTGGAAAAAGCCGCGCGGCTCATGGCTGCAGCCTTCCATGACGATCCGTCTATAAGGTATCTGCTCGGCGGGAGGACACAGGGGCGCGATGACTGGCGATATTTTCTCGCGGCGCTCCACTCTATCTTGAAACGCACAAGGAGATCAATACACGGATATACATGCACCTCGGCTTCGAGACGGCGGATGTCTCAGCAATTCCCGATACGGATATAAAGCAGTACGCCATGCCGCGCCGCCCGCGCGGTATGGGCGCTTGACAGCGGGGGGATATTGGCGTATCATACATGCTATCCATTCTAACATTCTGGAGGCATGGCCTTGAAAAAACTCTCTGCATTCATTACCGCGCTCTCGCTGATGCTCCTCATGGGCTGCAGCGCGGCTGATCCTGCGCCCGCACCCACGGTCGAGCCGAACCCTGGCAGCGCCGAGATAATAATAGAGCCGAGCGACACGCCGGAGGTCTCCGGCGGAGATACGGAGCCTGACACCGTGCACGCGCTGCTTGCCGGCATGACTCTTGAACAGAAGGTCGGCCAGCTGTTCATTATCCGCCCCGAATCGCTGGACACCGACCTGACGCCGGAGCAGGTTCATGACGCATCGCAGTACGGCGTGTCAGCGCTGAGCGGGGATATGGCGGCGCAGCTTGCGCTCCGTCCGGCGGGCGGCTTTGTCCTGTTCGGCAAAAATATTCAGGATCCAGATCAGCTCGACGCGTTCATCTCGGCGCTGCGGGACGAATCCGACTTTGCGCCGTTCATTGCGACCGACGAGGAGGGCGGTGCCGTATCCCGCGTCGCCGGTTCCGCGGCCTTTGACGTGCCCAGATATGACGGGGCGCAGGCCGAGGCCGCCGCGGGCGAGGACGCTGTGCGCAATATGTACGCGTCCATCGGGGAATATCTGCGAGAGTACGGCTTCAACCTCGACTTTGCACCGGTGGCGGATACAAATTCCAATCCCGACAACGTCATAATCGGCAGCCGAGCTTTCAGCAGTGACCCGAAGCAGGTCGCGGTCATGGTCGGGGCGGCGGTGGACGGGCTGCACAGCGCGGGCATAATGACCTGCGTCAAGCATTTTCCAGGCCATGGCGACACGACCGGCGACTCGCACAACGGCTATGTCTCGCTCGGCAAGAGCTGGGCGGAGATGCTGGACTGCGAGCTTATCCCGTTCGAATCCGTGCTCGACAGGACGGATATGCTGATGGCGGCACACATAACTCTGCCGCAGGTCACGGACGACGGATTGCCCGCCTCGCTGTCGTATGAACTGCTCACGCAGAGGCTGCGCGGGGAGCTGGGCTATGATGGCGTGATAATCACAGACTCGCTCGCCATGGGCGCAATAACCAAGAATTACAGCCCCGCCGAAAGCGCCGTGCTTGCGGTCAAGGCCGGAGCGGATATAATCCTCATGCCGTACGATTACGCCGCGTCCTTCGACGGCATCCTGAACGCGGTTCGTGCCGGAGAGATAAGCGAGGAGCGCATCGACGAGAGCGTCCTGCGCATATTGCAGCTCAAAGCCGAATACGGCCTGCTGGGCTGATGAAAAGAGCCGGAATTCTGGCGGCGTGTACGCAAAAAACCGGCGTGACTCTTGAAGTCACGCCGGTTTTTTAATGCCCGTATTTTACTTCCAGCTCTTTTGTATGCGCGTGGAGCAATTCGCGTGCCCGTGCTTGAATGGAGGGAAGATTTGCTTGATCAGTACCCGCAAACTCGCGTCTGATTCTCGCTGATGCTGCCGCGTGACTGTCGCCTGTTCTGCTCTCGTCCGCTTCCGATAAAAACTTTTGCAGCAGACCAAGATCGCCGGAGTAATGCAGTTCCACAAGCTTTGCGCGGTATTCCAGCTCCGCGGGGGTGATTTTCGGGAATCGTTTCATATCCATGGCATGCTGCGCTTCATGCTTCAACAGGGAAACAAGGAAACGTTCGCTCTCAAAATCATACGCCTGCTCGACGCAGTTGATCGTGCCGTCGGGTGAAGCCCAGCCACCCGTACCGTACCTGCCGAAGGTCAGATAATCCATCCAGCTCCGGAATACGGAGCCTTTGAGAATGTTGACCGTATATTCCGCCGTCCCGTCCGGCAGCTCGACGCGGTAGACGGTCGGAACCGTTTCCCGCCAGACATATGGGCCGTAGTAGCCCTGCGTTTTCCCCAAAAGCGCATGATAGCCATTTGCTTCAAACGCCGCTTGAAGCCGCTCGGCCAGAAGCTCTTCGTCCGCGTCCGGCATATTCAGGAGCAATCTCAGCCCTGTCAGCAGCTTGTACGCGGCCTCAGGCTCAGGCAAGCCGAAATAAAAGACATCACGGAAATATATCTGATACAAGCGCAGAATGTCGTTGAGCGCATCCGGTATGTCATAGCTGCGGTATTCGCAGTTTTCAAAAATTGCGGTATACGCGGGAAGAATGTCTTTGAATTCCTCGTGCTCGCGCATGTACGCGATGGCGCCCTTTATATCTCCGTTTATGAAAAACTGACTGATCTCCATAGCTGTTCCTTCTCTGATTTTTACCTTTGTCAGATGATACTATTATACAATGTTGGCAACTATATGTATACTTAACTTTTCTTAATCGAACTAAAAACACCCCAAAGCTCCGCAATTAATTCGGCGGGGGAAAATACGGTTTCAGAACCTGAAATAGATAAACGGATTATAGCTGGAGCTTATGATAAATGCAATGCACACGGCGAGAAGCGCTATATACATGAGATTCACGGCTATGGCCGATACCGTGCCCTTCTCTTGGATGTGCAGTTTACCGGCGACGGGGAAGGAGAACAGGATGCCGGGGATAATGAACGCGAGATTAAAGAGCTTCGACACGTCGCCGGCCAGAAGCGTCGTCCAGCCGGTGGGCACGAAGCTGAACATCACGCCTATCACATGGCCGAGCTGAGCGAAGTCCGTCTTGTCAAACAGCACCCAGCCGATGATCACGAGCAGCATCGTATAAATCCATTGTACGGCGGAGGGCAGCTTCTTGAGCGCCTCGCCCCACAGAAGCTTTTCGCACAGGAGCAGGACTGCGTAGTACAGACCCCAGAGAATGAAGTTCCACTGCGCGCCGTGCCAGAAGCCGGTGAGCGCCCAGACGATGAGAATGTTCAGTATCCAGCGCGAGGTCTTGACCCGATTCCCGCCGAGCGGGATATATACGTAGTCGCGGAACCAGCTTGAAAGGCTTATGTGCCAGCGCCGCCAGAACTCCGTAACGGAGCGGGAGATGTACGGGTAGTTGAAGTTTTCAAGGAAGTGGAAGCCGAATATGCGGCCAAGGCCAATGGCCATGTCGCTGTAACCGGAGAAATCGAAGTATATCTGAAGCGTGTAGCATACGGCGGCCAGCCAATAGGCTCCGCTCCCCGCGCTGCTCGACGAATAGATATACTCCGCAACTGCGGCGACGTTGTTCGCAATGAGCACCTTTTTCGCAAGACCCAGAATGAACCGGCGCATCCCGCCGACAGCTTCTTCCCAGCTCTCGCGCCTGAGCGATATCTCGCGCTCGACAGTCTCGTAGCGGACGATAGGCCCGGCTATGAGCTGCGGGAACAGGCAGACGTACAGCGTGAAGCGGAAATAGCTCTTCTGTACGCTGACCTTTTCCCAATACAGGTCGATAAGATAGGAAAGTATCTGAAAGGTGTAGAAGCTTATGCCGATTGGCAGGGCAATATTCCGCACCTTCAGCACGACACCGTCTATCCGGTTGAGATTTTCAACAAAGAAGTTGAGATATTTGAACACTGCGAGACTGCCGAGCAGGAGGACGAGCGATGCTATCAGAAACGCGCGCGATATCCGCCGCTTTTCTTTGAATCTGTCTATGCCGAGACCGCACAGCCATGCGACGAGCGTAGACGCCAGCATCAGGAACACGTACTTCGGCTCGCCCCACGAATAGAACACGAGCGACGAGACGAGCAGCACGGCGTTGCGCCATGTGCGGTTGTTTATGACGAAGTATAGTATCAGGACTATCGGCAGAAAGAAATATAAAAAAGTCAGACTTGAAAACAGCATATTAATTCTCCGATCAGATCATAAATTCAGACATAGTATAGAAACTGATGTCGCCTATGAAGAGCACCTTTGAGATGTCATGTTCGCGGACATAGCTGTCGAAATCGAACTTTTCACCGAATGTGTGCTCATAATTACGGAGGTCTATGCTGTAAGTTTTGGAAAAGTGGCTTGCCAGAAGCTTGAGTATCGCGTTGTCATACGAGTTGCCGAAGATGAGTATATTGTCGCCGTCTTTGCCGGTGTCGAATATCACTTCGCCGTTATCCCCGCCGTACACGCCGCCATACGCTGTCCAGCCAAGTTCGCCGCGCAGAAGCTCATCTTGCATACCGTAGTCTGACTCAACTCTGTCCACTTGTATTTCCATGGGCGGGAAGTCAAAGCTGTATATAGTCATTTCATCGCTGTAAAATCTCGAAAACTGCTTAGACTTGACGCCGGAAAAGTGAATTCCGGAGTGATAAACGCCGGTCGGCTCAAGCGGCTCGCCGCCGCCTAAGACAGAAAGAACATCCCTGTAAGCCTCATATGAGCCGATATAGTTCCAGTGATGATCCGTGTCGTAAAACCGCTCGTTGAACTCATCGAAGCTGTTTATCTCATATATGCCCTTGTGCGAGTCCGGGAGGTTCAGCATGGAGAACATATACTCTGACACGCCTATCTTTTGCCCGGTGGTGAAATCGATATCGGTGTCTTTCTCTATGTAGTACGCATAGAACTCAAGCTCCGGATGTGCAGCGATGGCGGCGTTCAGGTTTTCAGCCTTCGGTTCCAGCCATTCCGGCTGCAAGGAAGTCCATGGCTGGTATACTATCTTGCTTTCATAAAAAGACACGTCGCCGGCGGAAACGTAGCCGTGTGTGAGGTTTTCAAGTGGAACAATCAGGGGCATCGCCGCGTATGAGGTGACAAAGTTATAGGTCTTCTTCGCAAGCTGAGAGAACTGCACCTGATCCGAAAGCGCGCTCTCCATTCCGTCCTGAAAGCTGCCGTCGGCATACGAGGCCGCAGTCAGCGGCGCCAATTGGTTGGCGTAGCGGTTTTCGTATTCGTTTATCTCGGTCGGGCGGAACACGGTCCTCAAAAGTCCGGCGAGGAATATCAATACGAGCAGCAGGAAAAACGCCCTGTCTATCTTTAATGTTTTATTCTGCATTAGGCTCTATCACACTCACAATCTTTGTCGGTGTGGGATCCGCGCGGTAGCGTGCGCGGCTTATGACGACGGCAATGACTATGCCTATACCGGCCGCGGCGAAGGCCGCTATGATGCATGCCGACTCTCCAAGCCCCAGTGCGGCCGCTATAAAATAGCCCAAGAACAGCGTCACGAGCGGGAGGACGTATATCGCCAGCGCGCCTTTGACCACGCCCGTTGTCGGCGTGTCGATCATAACGTGCTGGCCGCGCCGCGCGCCTATGGGATTCTGCACGACCGACTTCATAAGATGCTCGTACCTGCACTCGCGGCAATTATTGCAGTCGCCGCCGCAGATGCCGAGACGCTCAACGACGACTTCTGCGAGGCCGTCGTCACGGATTTTAGTTATTATCGCTTCCTGAAGCATTTTCATCACCTTCTCGGATTATACACCATAGCGCCCTTTACGGCAAGTATGCAAAACCGGCAGCGTCCGCATTCGGGGAAGCTGCCGGTTTGGTGCCGATTATTCTTCTATTTTCACGTCCAGACCCAGCTCCTGCGGGAGGAAACGGGGGCAGACGTTCTCGGACACGGTGATGACCGAGGACGCGAGCCGCGTGCCGATCTCGACCGCTTCGCGCATCGTCTTGCCGTAGGTCAGGCCAATCGCAACGCCCGCGCAGAACGCGTCGCCAGCGCCGGTAGTGTCGCGTACCTTGACCTTGCGTGCAGGGTATACGCCCTTGTCGCCATTCATGTCGGCATACACCGCGCCGCGGCTGCCCATCGTGACGACCATAGAGGGGATCCGCGCGCTGACGACGCGCCGCGACAGCTCCTCGCACAGCTCTTCCGGAGTCAGGCCGCTGAAATCGCAGACGAACAGAATGCCCGCCTCCTGCGCGTTGCAGACGAAGCAGTCGATCGACTGCAGAAAGTCGCGCCGCTGCGAGGCGATGGACATGTTTGCGACCACGGCGTACACCTTTTTATGGTACTTCTCGGCGTACCTGAAAACGGTTTTGATAAGCTCCTTGTCGAGATCGATCTCGATGACGATACTGTCGGCGTCGGCAAATATCTCATCGCCTTTCTCTTCGAGCATGCGCAGCATCGCGTCGGAGGTCGGACGCTTGGATATCGAGCCTGCAATGTCGCCGCCGTTATTGAACACGGCCAGCCACATGCCCATGCCGTCCTGCGTCACGGCGACGTAGTCGGTGTTGACCTTGTGGTTTTTCAGCTTCCGCAGCACCTCCGCACCCTCGGCGGTGTCATCCACCATGCCGACAAAGCGCGGCCGCAGCTCGACGTTTGCGATGTCCTCCGCAACGTTGCGCCCCACGCCGCCGTGGACTATCTCCACGCGTCCCGCGTTGCGCCCCTCGGGGATATACAGATCGTCGGGGAAGCCCTTGATATCAACGAAAACCGTGCCGATAACGACCATTGCCATAGCGTTTTACCTCCGTTATGCCTTGTGCTTTTCGCGCTCAAACGCGTGTATCCAGTCAGCCTTGAGATAGTATATCAGCAGGAACACCGTGCTGCAGAACCATGTGAGCGGGTAGACCCAGTTGACGGTATTGATGCTCTGCGTGATCGGAACCATGATCGACAGGAACGCCACGCGGACTACGCACCAGAAGGTCAGCATTGCGACCATCGGGATAACGGACTTGCCCGCGCCGCGCAGTATCGACGCGAAACCGTGCGATGCGGCGAGAAGGCAGAAGAACGGCGCGCAGATGCGGCACTTCGCCACGCCGAAAGCGATGGCCTCCGGCTCCTGCGTGAACGCGCCGACGAGCACCGGAGCGCCGAAAAATGTTACGACGGCGATAAGCTCCGCGAGGATTATCGCGCTCCAGAGACCGAAGCGCGCGCCCTTGCGGGTGCGGTCGTATTCGCCCGCGCCGAGGTTCTGACCGACGAAGGTCGTCAGCGCGATGGTGAAGCTGGTGATGGGCAGGAACGCGAAGCCCTCTATCTTGGCGTAGGCGCCGCAGCCCGCGACGGCCATCTTGCCGAAGGAGTTGATATTTGCCTGCACGACGACGTTCGCGATAGCGATGACGGAGTTCTGCAGGCCGGAGGGCAGACCGTAGTTGACGATGAGGCGGAGCATCGGCCAGTTGAAGCCGATCTTCTTTATGGATACGCGATATTCCTCCTTGGTAGTCAGCAGCCTGCCGGCGCAGAGGAAGAAGCTGATAAACTGCGCAAGAATGGTCGCCAGCGCCGCGCCGTCAACATCTGTCTTGAATACGCCTATAAAGACGATGTCGAGAATAACGTTCAGCACGGAGGATATTATAAGGTAGTAGAGCGGGTGTTTGCTGTCGCCCACGGCCTGCATGATGCCGCGGCAGGAGTTATACATGACAAGGCCAAGACTGCCCGCAAAGTAGATGCGCACGTAGAGCGCAGCCTGCTCGAAAACGTCCTCCGGAGTGCTCATCCAGCGGAGTATCGTCGGAGTGAAGCGTACGCCGACGATTGTCAGCAGTATGCCCGCAACGATGTTGAAGGCGATGTTTGTGTGTATTGCAAGCTCCATCTTGTCGTGCTCGCGCGCGCCGTAGTAGCGCGATATCGCAACGCCCGCGCCCGCGGAGATGCCGGCGAAAAAGCTGACCAGCAGGAACACGAGCGTGCCCGTGGAGCTGACGGCGGCGAGTGCGTCGTTGCCGAGCATGTTGCCGACTATCAGCGCGTCAGCCGTGTTGTACAGCTGCTGGAAGAGGTTGCCTATGAAGAGCGGCACCGCGAAACGCACAAGCTTCCCCGCGATGGAGCCTTCCGTCATTCTGTCTTGTATGTGATCCATTGCTTACCCCTGACTTGAAATTCGAATATCGTGAATATTTATTCTAGCACCATTGAAAATAAAAATCAATACCATCAGGCAGGTAGGCAGATTTCTCCACGAGGAACGGCCAAAGACCGCGAAAAAGGCACAGGCTGAAAAGCCTGTGCCATAATTTTTATTCTTTCTGAAGGAACGGCAGCTCCATCATGGCCGCGAAGCCCTTCGGGTCGCGTATCTGATACTGCATGTGATTATACCCGTCGAACACGGGGAAATTGCCCGCGGGATAAGCCTGCATGACGGCGGCGCGGTACTTGAAGTGATCCTCTGCGCTGCCGAATTCAAAGAAGCAGCGCTTCTGCAGCTCCTTGGACAGCGGAGGGAAGGGCTTGTCCTCCAGACTGTCCGCCATCTGGCGGCGGATATTCCCATAGCTCAGCGCCTTGCCCGCC
>ERZ779851.3080-NODE-3080-length-11627-cov-3.304787_pt1 | contig 11627 bp, 8 predicted proteins | sample MGYA00511094_ERZ779851 | MGnify/ENA primary metagenome ERZ779851 (study PRJEB29588, sample SAMEA2155512) | human gut metagenome | biome: human gut; feature: human-associated habitat; material: faeces | place: Denmark | collected 2008/2010 ...
GCAATTCCTTGTCGGATGTCGTGATTCTCATCACCTCATACTCAGAACTGGTCTGCACGGTAGGAGCTTGTCCGCATGCTACCAATGTTACTCCACAAATGAATGTCATCATCTGTCTAATCAATCTCTTCTTTGTTGTCATACTACAATCTTTTTAAAAACATCTTTTGTTATGTCGGCGGCAAAGGTATGCCGTTTTTGAACAACCATTTGTTTCATTGAAGGTACACGACTGTTCATTTTCGGAACATGCCATTTAACAATCCAAAAAGAACTCGTACCTTTGTAACCGCAAATCATAAGCAATCTAACATATGAACCCATTACTGACTACCAAACAAGAAACGTTCAGAGCCGGAACAGACAAGCTGGAATTCTTCCGGGAACGTCTTCTGAAAATGAACAATGGAGCACTGATGTTCTGCACCCGTGGAGAAGCAAATATCACAATAGATTTAAGAAAATATCATATTGTACCCAATACGCACATTACGCTGCTTCCAAGTTCCATTATTTCACTGACAAGTGCGAGTAAAGATTTCCTGGTGGACTTCTTTGCCTATTCCGAGACAATGTTCAAGACGGCATGCTTCCGTTTAGAGCCGCCCTTCATACATTTTATAAAGGAGAATGCATGCTATACGCATACCGAAGACGAACCGGTTCGTGCTATCACAGGACTCATCACGGCAAGCAATGCCATCTACCGCGATTCTGAAAATCTGTATCGCGAAGCCATTGCACAAAACCTGCTGCAAATTTTCTTTCTCGACACCTACGACAAGGTTCAACGTTACTTTACGGAAGAGCAAATCAATGGCAGTAACCGGAAAGAAGAATTGTTCAAAAAGTTCATAAATCTGGTACATACGTACTGTACTACCCAGCGGGATGTCGCTTTTTATGCTGACCAACTCTGCATTTCGACCCGCTACCTATCTGCCATCACCAAACAAGTGGCGGAAAATTCTGCCAAAGAAATCATTGACGAAAACCTGATATTGGAACTGAAAATGGCACTGCAATCCACCGGCATGTCACTGAAAGAGATTGCCGACAAATATCGTTTTCCCGACCAGTCTTTCTTCGGACGATATTTCAAGAAACACACGGGAATGTCACCCAAGGAGTACAGAGCAAAGAAGAACTGAGGTATGAGCATGCATTTATCCCCTTCTCCTCTGCCTCTTTAGTATTTTTTTAGTATATTTGTCAGACACTAATTTAATCAGTTCAATACCATGAGAAAACTTACACACATGCTCCTTGCAGGCACTCTCATCCTGGCCTGCTCTTCATGCGGAGTAGAAACAACAGCCAACTATCAAGTCATTCCCCTGCCCCAGGAGGTTGCCTTGAGTCAGGAATCCCCCTTCAACCTGAATGACGGTACCATCATCGCCTACCCCGAACACAATGAACTTTTGAAACGCAATGCCGAGTTTTTGGCTGAATACATCAGCCAGTCCACCGGCCACACCCTCCAGACAGAAGCCCTTGCCCCGGGGAGCGAAGCGCCCAAAGGCGCCATCACATTGGGACTGGATCCGGCCATCGGCAACCGGGAAGGCTATGTGCTGACCGTCAAAGCCGACCGGGTGACCCTAAACGGACAGACCGAGAACGGGGTGTTCTACGGTATACAAACCCTGCGTAAATCAATCCCCGCCGAAACCAAAGCCACCTCTATCCTATTGCCTGCCGGCAGCATCCAGGATGAACCCCGCTTCAGCTACCGGGGCATGCACCTCGATGTGGGCCGCCACTTCTTTCCCATTGAGTTCGTAAAAAAATACATAGACTTGCTGGCACTTCACAATATGAATACCTTCCACTGGCACCTCACCGAAGACCAAGGCTGGAGAATAGAAATAAAGAAGTATCCCAAGCTGACGGAAATTGGCGCCTGGCGCGACCGTACCGTTATCGGCCGGAACACCGAAGAGTATGACAACACCCGGTATGGCGGTTTCTATACGCAGGAGCAAGCCAAAGAAATCGTAAAATATGCCGGGGAGCGCTATATCACGGTCATCCCCGAAGTAGACCTGCCCGGACACATGCTTGCCGCACTGGCCGCCTATCCCGAAATGGGATGTACCGGTGGACCGTATGAAGTGTGCCCACGTTGGGGCGTATTCGAAGATGTGCTGTGCATCGGCAACGAAAAGTCCATGCAGTTCCTCGAAGATGTCATGGCCGAAATCATTGACATATTCCCTTCCAAATACATCCACATCGGCGGTGACGAAGCTCCCCGCACCCGTTGGGAAAAGTGTCCCAAATGCCAGGCACGTATCAGAACCGAAAAATTGAAAGCCGACAAGAACCATACTGCCGAAGACCGTCTGCAGAGCTATTGTATGACACGTATCGAAAAGCTCCTCAATAGTAAAGGACGCCAGATTATCGGCTGGGATGAGATTCTGGAAGGCGACGTCGCCCCCAACGCAACTGTTATGTCATGGCGTGGCTCGGCAGGAGGAATCAAGGCGGCCCAACTGGGACACGACGTGATAATGACACCCAATGACTATTGCTACTTTGATTATTACCAAAGTGAGGATACCCGGCACGAACCATTTGCCATCGGAGGCTTTGTCCCATTGGAGAAAGTATACAGTCTGAATCCTACCGCCTCACTGACCGAAGAACAAGCCAAGCACATACTCGGCACACAAGCCAACCTTTGGACAGAATACATCCCGACCAGCGAACAGGTAGAGTATATGGTTCTCCCCCGTATGGCCGCCCTTGCCGAAGTACAATGGACACAACTGGAAAAGAAAGATTATACAAACTTCACTACCCGACTGGCCGGACTCATCGGCCTCTACCGGAGAGACGGGCTCAACTACCGGGAACCCTTCCGACAGCAGGCAGACTCCACAGCGACCGAGAAGAAGTAATCAGAACTGGAAATAGATAAACGGCTGTATCTCCGAACTTTTCATCTGAATGACCAGATAGATTACAGCAAGCATCAGTACCGCCTTTCCCAACAAGGGGAGGCGGATTACTGTTTTTGTGCAAGCACGTTCCCAACTGTCGGGCACAAAATGCAGCAGATAGCCCAATGCCATCAGTGCAAACACTTCCCAATAACCCTCTACCAGCTGCGGGAAGAGTTGCGGACGGAAAGTAGTGAATATCTGCTTCAGCATATCCATTGATGTGGAGAACTCCGCATTACGGAAGAATATCCAGCAGAAACAAACAAAATGGAAAGTGACAAGCACTCCGAAGAAGCGGTGGATGCCATGGCTCTCCGTCCCCTTCTTACGCCCGGTAAGCATCATCCAGAACTTATGGGCTGCAAGCGCAACGCCATGCATCATTCCCCAAAGTACAAAATTCCACGAAGCGCCATGCCACAAGCCGCCCAGGAACATGGTAATGATGAGATTGGCATATTGGCGGATTTTCCCCTTCCGGTTGCCTCCCAAAGAAATATAAAGGTAATCGCGCAACCAGCTGGAAAGCGAAATATGCCACCGCCTCCAAAATTCCGTAATGGAAGCGGACTTATAAGGGGAATCGAAATTGATATTGAAATGGAAGCCCAGCAACAAGGCAATGCCGATAGCCATATCACTGTAACCGGAGAAGTCGCAATAAATCTGCAAGGCATAGCCATAAACACCTATCAGATTCTCCACCCCCGAATAAAGAGTAGGATTATCAAAAATACGCTCTACAAAGTTAACGCTGATATAGTCCGATATAACCGCTTTCTTGAAGAGCCCACTCACGATGAGGAAGATTCCACGTCCGAACATCTCATTGGAGACAAACAGCGGGCGGCGGATTTGCGGAATGAAATCACGGGCACGTACAATAGGACCCGCCACCAACTGGGGAAAGAAAGAAACATAAAAAGCATAATCCAACAAACTGGTCAGAGGCGTTATCTGGCGACGGTACACATCTATCGTATAGCTCAACGACTGAAAAGTGAAAAAAGAGATGCCCACCGGAAGAAAAATATCCATTGTCGTGAACGTGCCTCCCGTCAGCGAGGCAAAAGTTTCGCCCAGAAAATTGGTGTACTTGAAGTAACACAACAATCCCAAATTGATGAACAGACTCAACACAACCCATGCCTTACGTAGCCAGGGAATAGCCTCGCGTGCCATCAAGCGTGCAATGAAAAAGTCACAGACCGTCACCAGTCCAAGCAGGAAGAAATAAGTGCCACTACTTTTATAATAGAAGTAATAGGAAAACAAGGTGACAAACAGCAAACGCGCCGTCGTCCGGCGTTGCAACAACAGATAAACCAATATAAAAGCGACAAACAGCCAGAGGAAAATACCACTGCTGAATATCATCGGGGCTTGCGGGTCATAAGTGAAGACATCGCGCAAACGGTCCAAGTCTATATTCAATCCGGATAAAAATTCGTCAATATTCCACATAATCGTTATAAGCTTTTAACAAGGCCTGGTAGAACAGCTCGCCTTGCAGGCGGTAACCGTCCGGCAAATAGTGTACATGGTCCGGACGCATCAATCCGGCTTCCTGCCAGTTGAGGCAGGCACGGTGGGTACCGCCAAGTATTTCGTACATGTCCCATACCGCCAATCCGTTTTCATCGGCATAGCGGCGGATGGTCTGCACGGCAACGGCAGTACGCGGATTAATCTTATAGGTCCGACGACGGCGACGCTGCCGGAAACTCTCGTAAGAGCCCGGAGGAGTGGTCATCAACATCGGTACATTCGGCAGTTTCTCGCGAAGCATGCGTACAAGGTCGTCCATCTGGCGATAGTGCAGCATTGTATTGTAACGGCGGTTATGGCTTTCGTTCGTCCCGAAGGAAAGAATAAGCAGGTCGGGATGCAGAGCCGCAATATCAGCAATACGGTCCGGACGGGTGAAAGTAATGCAAAATGCACCGTTGATACCTACATCGGTATAAGAGACTGCCCCGAAAGTGTCCTGCATCAACGCACCGGTGGTACGGGGGAAGATATGGCCGCGTATATGGCTGTCGCCCACATGTACGATGCGAAGCGTATCAGCGGAAGCGCCCAGCCGGGACAGACGTAGCTTCTCCCAGAAAGGATTAAGAATACCCAGACTGTCGGTAAGTACATTCTCCTTCATTTGCCGGAATGCGGCGGGAAAAGTTATCAAAGGGACAGACACCGTATCCGTACGTTGGGAATAGAGGCAGAGAGTATCACAATCCGTTCCGCCGACATGACACGAAAGGCTGCCCGGCAATACATCTTGTGCATGGAGCGGCCCTATCGCCGCAATCAGCACCAGCACCGCGCAGCAAATCGTACATCGTAAATCCTCCTTATGGCTCCTCTTCATAGTAGGCCCTCCTTCTGTCATACTGTTCCTTACCATAAATCAAAGACTCATAAAGTAATCCCGCAAGATGCTTTCCACCACGGAAGTTGATGTGCGTATAATCATAATTGGCCAATGACGGCTTGGCATGCACCATGTCTGCCATACTGCCTTCCCCACCCATAGCCTCGAACATGTTCCAGAAAGCGACAGCCTCATCCGCCGCCAAATTCTGTTGATAACGAACCAGATTCTTGATGCCAGGCATGGTACGCAGCTCCCCTTCTTCGGTCTTATAGTCCCTATCGCCCACGCTGACTATGAGGATGGCTGCTTGCGGAAAGGCCTCCTTGAGATGCTGCACCGTTGTCTGCATGCCGGCAATGTACTTGTCGTAATTCCGTCCGCGCTCTGTAGCCACATTCAGTCCGTACTGCAGGATTATCAAATCGTAAGGACGCTGTTCATTGAACTCACGCATCATCCACACGGGAACAGAGCGGAGGGAAAGGCCGGAGCTGCCACGCAGTGAGAAGTTATCCAGCACAATGCCGGAAGTACCGTCCATGGCAAGGCCATAAAACAAGGTGGAGTCCGCACTTTCCACCGTCCAACGGACAGAACCGATATTTCCCTCTACCGTCATCTCCTGCAAATCATCAATCGGCTCAAAAGTCTCGGTAGTTGCTTCGCCACGATTGACGCGGACAGAAAGGGTGGTTGTGCCACGGTTATAGAAAAAAATACTGGCACGCTGGCAAGTATCCAGACGGGAGGCATAGTTCTTCTGCCCCCGCAGTTCCACATAAGCACCGGTATTCGGAATAAAGTAATGTCCGGAGACTCCCAGCTTGCTACGGTCAAAGAACACGGAGTCCATGACAGAATGACTCTGCCATCCGCTGAAGGAATGACGCACTGTAGGACGGAAGCCACTGGTCATGGACGTAATGGTGACAAAACCTACTCCGCAACCGCCATATTTCTGCTGAAGCATCTCGCGTAAATCAGCCGTCAGAATATCCGCTTCGATAAAGGAGTCGCCGAAGTAGGCGATACGAACCGGACGGGGTGCTTTGGCAAGCTCGTCGAGCGCCTGATAGAACCGCGTCATGCCACGCATGGTAGAATCGCTGTAATCTTCAATGCACGTCATGCCCGCACGGCAGGTGTCCACAAAGGCGGGCTTCACCTTCGGGGGCGGAGGCAGCAGGCTGTCCGGCTCACTCACCGGCTTGGAAGGACGACGCACGTCCCCCAAGATATCCACACGCCTCAGCACACGGCCACCCATCGTAATACTTGGCAACAGATGCATCAGCAACAATGCACCCCATACGATAAACGCCAACAGACCCGTATATTTCAATGAATTCTTTTCCATACCTAATGTGGCCGCAAAGATATAGATATAGGTTGAAAAAATCTCTCCGGACAAAAAAGAATTATCCCCGAAGAAACAAGATTTTTTCTCCGGGGATAACGGTTATAGACAGAGCAGACCCGATTAAATGGTCTGTTCGATATTCCAAACAAAAGCACGGAGTCCGAGTTGCTCGGTCTCCTTGTCCATCCGGTGGAGCGCTTCGAGCAACGGAGCCACCTTAGCCTCATCTATGATAGTGATGATGGCGGAACACATACTGGGCCAGGCATGGCTGCCATAGTGCGGTTCCCCCGTCTTACTGCCACGCCCCTGTACTTGCTGCCAATAGCTGAAGCCGCGGCAGTTGTGGCGGTCAAGCAATGCCATGATACGTTCAAAGAACGCTTGGTCGAATGTTATAAATACTGATTTCACGCTATATAATGTTTAGTGATTAATGTTTAATGATTAACGGATAATGATTAATCATTGTTTACGTGGTTTCGTCATCTTCTCCTTATGCAACTGGTAATAATCATTCAGCTCACGGTCTTTCTTAATCTTCTTACGCGTGCGGCGAATACCAACACCTGCAAACGAGCAATAGAGTACGGGGACAAGAATCAATGTTAGGATGGTAGACACCGTCAAGCCGCCAATTACGGCAACACCCAACGGACGCCACATCTCGGCACCTTCACCCTGCCCTACAGCCATCGGCACCATACCGAGGATAGTGGTCAGTGTAGTCATTAATACCGGACGCAAACGGCTGCGGCCTGCCGTGACTACAGAGTGAAGCACCGCTTGACCACGTTCGCGGCAAAGCGTGATGTAGTCGATGAGTACGATACCGTTCTTCACCACAATACCAATCAACATGATTCCACCCAAAAGCGACATCACATTCAAATTGGTTCCCGTAAAGAATAATGCCATCAACACACCGCTGAATGCAAATGGAATGGAAAACATGATGATGAACGGATAGCTCAAAGACTCAAACTGAGCTGCCATCACAATGAATACGAGAATAACAATCAATACAGCCAGCGTTCCCAAGTCGGAGAATGAATCCTGTTGGTCCTCATACGAACCCGAAATCTGGATAGAAGCACCACTTGGTAAGTCCATCTTATCAATTATAGCATTACCATCGGCCACCACATCGCCCAAAGGTGCTCCCGAAATAACCGCAGATACAGTAACAATACGCTCACGGTCTTTACGTTCGATGGTAGGAGGAGCAGAACGCTCGACTACTTTGCCGAGGTCTTTCACGCGGATACCCTCACCGGAAGGCGTATAAATAAGGATGTTCTCCAAATCTTCAATCTTTGTACGGAATTCGGGAGCGTAACGCACACGGATGTCGTACTCGTCACCATCTTCGCGATAATAAGATGCCAAAGCACCATTTACACGATTACGCAGATAGTTGGAGGCAGTAGAAAGATTCAAGCCATGCAATGCCAGCTTCTCACGGTCAAAGTCCACCTGATATTCGGGCTGATAATCCTGACGGCTGATGTTCACTTCACTCACACCTTTCACCTGCAACAATTTCTCTTTCAGTTCGGCTGACACTTTGTCCGTAGCGGTGAAGTCGTAACCATAAACCTCAAAGTCGGCACTTGCCTGGGCGCTCATGCCGCCTGTGCTACCGCCCAGAATAACCTGCGCCTTGTCCAATTCGGGATACCCCTTCAAGTCCTCACGCATTTCGTCGCAAACGGTTTCCAGTGTCACGTCACGGTCTCCCGGACTCACCAGACTGATATTGAAACTAATGATATGACTACCGTTGTCCTGCATGGAAGCAAACGTATTGTCAGAGTCCGCCTGCCCCACAGTGTAGTTGCAAACTTTCATCATATCTCCGTAGCGCGTCATCCACTTGTTTGTCAGTTCCGAAGCCAACGCTTCCGCACGCTCCACACGGGCCCCGATGGGCAACTGAAGGTTGATACCGATGCGGCTATTGTCTGCTGCCGGGAAGAACTCGGTACCGATGTACTTGGCACAGAACAGACTTGCCACAAAGAATGCGGCACAGCCTGCCATAACCGTCAGACGATGGCGCACAGCCCAGTTCAACCGGTTCTGATACCACACGTCAAGACCGTCCAGCGCACGCTGAATCGGCGTATAGAGCGTAAGGAACATCTTACTCTGCTTTTTCTGCAAACGCAGAAGCTGCGCACACATCATCGGGGTGAATGACAAGGCTGAAACTGTGGAAACCGTCATAATCACACACATCATCCATCCCAACTGACGGAATAACACACCGGACATACCACTTACCATCGTCAATGGGAAGAATACCGCAATCATAGTCAGCGTAGATGCAATTACGGAGATGGCCACCTCGTTCGTGGCATGTATCGCTGCCTGCTTCGGTTCGGAACCCCGTTCAATATGGGTCGTTACATTCTCGAGTACCACAATGGCGTCGTCCACCACGTTACCAATAGCAATAGAGAGACAAGAGAGCGAGATGATATTCAGTGAACCGCCGTCGATGATACCCAGATAGATGAACGAGGCAACCAGTGACATCGGTATGGTGATACAGATGATGACCGTGGCACGCCAACGCCCCAAAAAAACGAACACCACCAAGATAACGAACAGCATAGCGTACATAATGGTTTCCTCCAAGCTGTCTATCGTATTCAAGATGTTATCGGAAGTATTGACAATGATCCCCAGCTTCACATCGCTCGGCAGTGACTTTTGCAACTGTGGCAACATATCAATTACCTTCTGCGAAATAGCTACAGAATTGGCACCCGATTGTTTCTGCACCACAATCATAGCGCCCTGCACACCGTTGCTATACGTCTTCTGTGCACGTTCCTCCACAGAGTCCACAACTTTTGCCACATCGCGCAGGTAGACGGAAGCTCCGTTGTGCGTACCTACCACGATGTTCTCCATCTCCTTGGGGTCCTTAAACTCCCCCTCCACACGCAGCGAATAGGTATTGCTACCCACATCGAACGTACCGCCCGGCGTATTCCGGTTTTCGGCACTGATAATAGAGCTGATAGTTTCTACAGAAAGGTTGTAGGCATCCAGTTTATTGGGGTCGCAATATACATTGACCTCACGCTTGGGGGCACCCGAAATGGACACCGTACCCACACCGGGCACACGCGCCAAGGGATTCGCCACGTTGTCATCCAATATTTTGTAAAGAGCCGGCTGGCTCTCCTCTGCCTGCACGGAGAGCAGCAGGATAGGAATCATGTCCGTACTGAACTTGAAGATGATGGGAGTTTCGACCTCATCGGGCAGCATGGAGCTCACCATGTCCAGTTTATCACGCACGTCGTTCGTCAGCACGTCTATGTCATATCCATACTCAAACTCCAGCGTAATCACGGAAATATTCTCCGACGAACGGGAAGTGATATGCTTCAAGTTGCTGACCGAATTCAGCACGTTTTCCAACGGACGGGTCACGTTATTCTCGATGTCCGAGGCACTGGCACCCTGATAGGTCGTCATCACCATAATGGTGTTGGTCTCGATGTCCGGATAAAGGTCTACCGGCAATTTCGACAGAGAGAACAGACCAAATATAGCCACTGCCAGGAAGCAGAGCGAGGTCATAATCGGTTTCTTAACCGCTCCTTCGTATAAACTCATAAGATTAATTCTTTAATTTGCCAATGTGCTAATATGCTAATTGGCTGCGCAATGTAGCTACATCGGCACATTAGCATATTATCACATTACCATATTATTTTTCTACCTCGACTTCCACACCATCGGCTAATTTAGACTGCCCAGCAATAACAACTTGAGAGTTATTGTCTACACCGGAAATCAACTCATACTCCGTATCCATACGACGGCCAAGCTCTACCTTATTATAAGACACCTTGCCGTCCTTGTAGACATAGACATAGCGGTCGCCTGAACCGGCACGCTTCACAATGGCCAGGTCGGGAACAACCACGTGGTCCTGTGTTCCGAAGTTCAGCGTGGCGCGGGCAAACATTCCCGGACGAATGCGCTCGTCACGGTTAGCGATGTTGATTTCAACAGTGAACGTGCGTGTCGACGGGTCGATTGTAGGATGTATCAATTCCACAACTCCCTCAAAACGCTCCTCGCCGTACACATCAAGGTAGACATCCACCTTCATGCCTTTGTACACCTTGGTAAACTCACTTTCGCTGACATTTACAAGCACCTTCACCGGCTGTAGTTGCTCGATGGTGAGGATGGGCTGTGTACCGGTCATGTCACCCGGATCGTAATTCCTTGCAGTGACTACACCGTTTATGGGCGATACGAGTATGGTGTTTTCAACCATGTTGTCATATTGACGGGTAGCCGCATCAAGCTCGGTCTTCATCTGATCGACCGACTGCTTGGTGCCGCCTCCGATATTATATAGCTCCAATGCACGCTCATACTCGCGCTTGGTATTGTCAAGACGCACTTTCAGCTGGTCGATGTTGACATCGTCAAGCACTACCACCTTCTGGCCTTTGGCCACTTTCGATCCCACATCGACAAGTATCGACTTTATACGGTTGGGGGTTGAAGTGGATATGTTGTTGGTCTTATAAGCTTCCACAGTAGCCGTATACGACACAATCTGGGGCACTTCCTGTTCGTGAACCTGGCGTATTTCCACATTGGGGCGTTCATCGACTTTGGATTCTTCCTTCTTTTCTCCCGAACTGCTGCAGGGGGTTACCACCCCCCCCGACAATACAAGCAGGCTCAACATTCCGCCCACAGCCGCAGAGTACAGTTTTATTGACATGATTTTATATTGTTTTTGATTGTGGATTAATTTCTTTATTTCGATTTTTCATATTTCTCAATGTCGGCATTGCCAAGCAGATTTTCAAGCTCGCTGTTTGCTATCAGAAAGTTATATATCGACTGATAGTAACCGAGGCGCGCCTGCGTCAACGCCAATTCCGAGTCA
>ERZ779851.3081-NODE-3081-length-11624-cov-3.536866_pt1 | contig 11624 bp, 7 predicted proteins | sample MGYA00511094_ERZ779851 | MGnify/ENA primary metagenome ERZ779851 (study PRJEB29588, sample SAMEA2155512) | human gut metagenome | biome: human gut; feature: human-associated habitat; material: faeces | place: Denmark | collected 2008/2010 ...
TATAACACCAATAATCCCCAAACTTTCTCCCTTTTTTATGTTTATATTTATATTTTCTAATACAGTTTCTATATATCCGGGATAATTATATGTTAAATTTTTAATTTCAATATTTCCTTCTAATTTATCATTATTATTTTTTTCAAAATCTTCTATTTCCTCTTCTGGTAATTTAAACATTTTATCCAACCTATCAAAAGATACTTTAAATTTCTTAGCTCTTCCAAGTAGCCATGGAATCCATGTTACTGGAGCTTCTAATATTGCTAAATACCCATTAAAAGCTATTAAATCACCTATCGATATTTCATTTTTCAAAACTAAGTTTGAACCATATAATAATGAAATTGCATATGCTATTCCAAATCCAAAACTTACACATACAAACAGTAAATTTTGATTTATTGAAACACTTATATTATTCTTCTTTAATGTGGCATTTTTTTTCTCAAATTCTTCTATTTGTTTTTCTTCTCCACAAAAAGCTTTCATGGTTCGTACACTATCAGTACTTTCCTGTACATATTCAGACAAGTCTGTGAAACTTTTTTGTGCCAATTTGAAGCTTTTATCCATTCTATTTCTTATTAGAATTATTATTACTATTGTTGCAAACACTGGTATTAATGATATTACTGTCAACTTTATATTACATGAACTACTCATCATTGTAATTGCCACTGCAAAATTAGCAATTATTCTTGTTCCTGTTGATATAAATTTTGATGTTGTCATAGTTACTTTTCGCAGATCACTTACAAAATAAGACATTATCTCACCATTTTTTATTTCATTTAGTGACTCTACTTTTGCTTTAAGAAGTTTTGTAAATAATCTATCTCTAATATCTTTATCTATATAAATGTTGATTCTAAAGTCTAAATTTTTCCATGCTATTCTTGTAACTATAATTACCAAAGACACAAATAATAATTGGATTACAGACTTTATAATTTCTGTTTTGTTCATTTCTGCATTATATAGTAAATCGACCATTTTACCTATTAATTTTGATGGATATGCTATAAAAATCACACAAAAAACAATTAATATAATTTCTATTAAGATTTTCCATTTGTATTTTTTTAAACTTTTTATTAATTCCTGCTTCATTTTCTCCCTCCTTTTACAGCTATATTTTTATATAAAATCATAAAAAGACAGACTAATAAAAATCTGCCTTTTGCTTTTATGTTTATATAAAAATGATGCAATTTTTATTCGTACTATAATTAGGCTATAATACAAATAAATTTTACATTTGTTATAACCTTAGTATTTAATTTTTGTTTTTTCTCCCAAAAAATTTCATCATTTTTATCACTTCTTTCTTAAAAAATATAATTATATGTTAACAAATTTGTATTTTTTTGTCAAGTAGCATATTTCTAATACACCAAAATTAAAATATATTATTTCAATTTAATTAACAAATAAGCACTTTCAATTAAGTTACAAATTTCAGTTATAAACAAAATTATTCCTGAAATAACAGTTATTGTCATAACTGTACTAAATGGATTTAAAATAATTAAAACACCTAATATTATTGATATTATAGAAGATAATAATACAACTATCCATTTACTATCTATTCCTCTTAAGTTAAATGCTAATTGAAATTTTGTTACTCCTGCAATAATTATCCATATTCCTATTATTACTGGAAAAATATTTATAATGTTAGCTTTAAATAAAAATAATAATCCACTTGTCATTATCTCTAATATTCCGAAAAACAATTCATTACTAAAAGCCTTCATTTCTTTATCTGTTATAATATAAGAAATACTATGAAGTATTCCATCTAATAAAGCTGCAATACCTAATAAAACAACTATTGAATTTAGTATAGTTTCTGGCATTAAAATTAAAAGAATTGATACAATTAACATCAATATTGATGTTATAATAGAACTTTTTTCATATCTTTTTACATATTCTAATAACATACCTATATCACCTCCTATAACTAATATATTTAACATATTACTTTTTATTTTGCAATTCCATTTTTATAAAATAATTTTTTAAAATTATTTTACAGTTAATTTATAAAAAAGCCGTAACAAACTCGTTTTCTTTACTTTTTGCTTATTTTATGGTATAATATTCTTATGTAAATCCCTCAAATTTTATTAAAAAGGAGAAATCTTATGAAAGACAACATCTTACAGTTCCTCTATCAAGGAACAACTGTAACCAAAATCATTCGACTCTTCACCTCAAGCCTTCGGCTTGCACCGGCTGACTTTGGTAACTTAACTGAAGCCAACTTGATGGACCACTATCAAAATATTGTTGAAAACACAGCATTTTGCAATGAGGTTCAAAAACTTATTACGTCCATATACTATGAGCTTGCAAAAAATTATAAGCTTAAAATCTCTGGTCGTAAAAAGTCGCTGGTTTCTGCAGCCAACAAAGCTGCATTACAAGTTTATAGACAGAGAACCATCTCTGACTATGCAGCCAAACTGAATGACTCCCTGGCTGCACGCCTTGTCACATCCGCTCAAACTGCAAAAGAAGCTATACAGTATTGCTATGAAATTGTGAATTTTGTCATAGAATTTTGTGCTAAATTTGGTTTTCAACCTGATGAAGCTGAAGTTTTATTTGACACAGACGAGAACTTGTCCTTATTACAGGCTCAAAAGATTCTTAATCCTGATTATATTCCCTTAGTAAAGGACTATATTGCACATCCAAAAAGTAACGGATACCAATCAGCCCATATTATATTCCGTAATAGCGCTGGAAATGAATTTGAATTTCAAGTTCGTTCAACCTATATGGATGCAACGGCTGAGCATGGAACTGCACTGCACTCACAGCATAAAACCTCAAAATATGCCGAGCGCGATGCATATGTTCCAATCAAAGCAGAAAACGTAGACATATCCAAAATCATTTGCGAGGATTTCATCCTTGTAGACGGCACGAGGTTCCACGATTTTGCTGGAATTTTAATTCCAAGAACGTTCCTTGAGTTGTCAAACTTCTAAGAACTTTTTGGTACTCCTTAACAATAAAAACCAACCTTATAATGAGTTATTCATAAAAGGTTGGTCTTTTTTATTTTCTATACTAATTAAATTTCATTTCCATAATACGCATCAATCATTATTTGCTTTAATTCGCTAACTAATGGCAATCTTGGGTTTGCTGTTGTACATTGATCTTCAAAAGCTCTATCTGCAAGCATATCTACTTTAGATAAAAATTCTTCTTCATTAACACCTGCTTCTTTAAAAGACTTTTCTATTCCTAAATCTGAATTCAATTTTTTAATTTCTGAAATTAAAGAATTAACTCCTTCTTCATTTGTATAAGCTGGGAAACCCATTCTTCTTGAAATATCTGCATATTTTTGATCTGCAATAAAATACTCATACTTAGGAAATGATACAAATTTTGTAGGTTTTGATGAATTATATCTTATAACATATGGTAATAAAATGGCATTAATTCTTCCATGTGCCAAATGAAATTCAGCTCCCATTTTATGTGCTATTGAATGATTTATTCCTAAGAAAGCATTTGTAAATGCCATCCCTGCAATAGTACTTGCATTATGCATTTTTTCTCTAGCCACCTTATTATTTCCATTATTGTATGCTTCTCTTAAATTTTTAAAAACAAGTTCTGCAGCTTTTTCTGCTAATCCATCTGTATAATCAGATGCCATATTAGAAACATATGACTCAATTGCATGTGTCAAAACATCCATCCCTGTATCTGCTGTTATCTTTTTAGGCAATGACATTACTAAATCAGGATCTACAATTGCAACATCTGGTGTTAATTCATAATCGGCTAGTGGATATTTTTTATTATTTTGTTTATCTGTAATTACTGCAAAAGACGTTACTTCAGACCCAGTTCCTGATGTGGTTGGTATTGCTACCATTTTTGCTTTTTCACCAAGTTTTGGAAACTTATAAGTACGTTTTCTAATATCCATAAATTTAAGCTTCATTCCATCTGCATCAGCATCTGGATGCTCATAAAATAACCACATTCCCTTTGCAGCATCTATTGGACTACCTCCACCTACTGCAATAACAACATCTGGTTTAAATTCATTCATCATTTTGACACCTTTATTTATTGTATCAAAAGATGGATCAGATTCAACCTCTGAAAAAATTTCTGAATGAACATATTCTTGTCTTTTTCTTAAATGATATAAAATTTTATCTATATATCCTAGTTTAACCATTGATTGATCTGTTACTATAAAAGCCCTTGTTATATTTGGCATTTTTTCTAAATATTGAATAGAACCTGCTTCAAAATATATTTTATCTGGAATTTTAAACCATTGCATATTTACTCTCCTTTTCGCTACCTTTTTCACATTAATTAAATTAACTGATGATACATTAGCTGTAGTTGAATTTCCTCCAAAAGTTCCACATCCTAGTGTAAGTGATGGCATATTTGTATTATAAATATCTCCTATTGCTCCATGTGTTGATGGTGAATTTACTATAATTCTTCCTGCTTTTACTACTTCCGAAAATTTCAAAATAGTTTCTTCATCTTCTGAATGAATAACTGCTGAATGTCCTAATCCTCCAAATTCAATTAATTTTTCTGCAAGTTCAATACCTTCATCTCTTCCATTTACTATATAATATGCTAAAACAGGGCTTAATTTTTCTTTTGAAAATGGATAACTAACCCCTACACCGTTTTCTTTTAAAACTAGCACTTTTGTTTCTATTGGTATTTCTATTCCTGCTCTTTTTGCAATATTATATGGACTTTTCCCTACAATATCTGCATTTAATGCACACCCTTTTTCTTCTATAAACATGCTGCCTTTTAACTTTTCTGTTTCATCTGCAGTTAAAAAATAACATCCAGCTTCTCTCATTAATCTCTCAAATTCATCTTTAATTTCTCTATCTACTATTACAGACTGTTCTGATGCACAAATCATTCCATTATCAAAAGATTTTGAAAGTACCAAATCATTAACAGATGTTTTTAATTTGGCTGTTTTATCTATATAACAAGGAACATTTCCGTGGTCCTACCCCTAAAGCTGGTTTTCCACATGAATATGCAGCCTTTACCATTCCAGTTCCACCAGTTGCTAGTATCAAATTAACATCTGGATGGTTCATTAAAAAGTTGGTTGCTGTAATAGATGGTTCTTCTATCCATAAAATACAATTTTCTGGAGCTCCAGCTTTTATTGCAGCATCTCTTACAATTTTTGCCGCTTCTACACTACATTTTTGTGCTGATGGATGAAAACCAAATATAATTACATTTCTTGTTTTTGCTGCAATAATAGATTTAAACATAGTTGTTGAAGTTGGGTTTGTAACAGGTGTTACTCCTGCTATAATTCCTACAGGTTCTGCAATCTCTACATATCCTTCCTCTTCATTTTCCGAAATAACGCCTACTGTCTTATCATATTTTATACTATGATAAATATATTCTGTTGCAAACATATTTTTTATTATTTTATCTTCATAAATTCCACGTCCAGTTTCTTCTACTGCCATTTTAGCAAGCTCCATATGATGCTCAAGCCCTGCCATTGCCATTGCTTTTATAATACTATTTACTTGCTCTTGGCTTAATTTTAAATATTCATTAGATGCAACTTTTGCTTTTTCTACCAAGTTATCTATCATTAACTTTATTCTATTTTTCTCTTCTTGACTAATTTCTATTGCCATAAAAACCTCCTTTTTATTTTGCTTTAATTTTATCTATTAATTAGTATTTTTGTCAATAGAATTACATTGACATATATTGATATTTTTTTCATAAAAGTACTCTTCCAAATGTAATTTACTTAATTACATAGCCAAAAAAAAGACGGCCAGGATTTCTATCCCAGCCACCTTATTACTTTGCTGCTACAGCAACAAATACGCAGATTAGAGTAAATATGCAACAAGCTTTAACAATCATTGCCGCAATCCACTGCTTTTTCGAAACGAAGTAATACTTCATTTTCTTTTCTCCTTTCAACTTTAATTTTTTAAATTTTATTGTTGAACATTTATTATACCACAAATATATGATAATTTCAATAAATTTAAGTATATTATCTTTATTTTTTTCCTATATTATAGTATAATTATGGCAATTTATGATACATACAATTTAGAATTCGAAAGGAAGATGAATAAATGGAATATAATTTTCAAAAAATCGAAAAAAAATGGCAAGACAAATGGGAAAAAGAAGGAACTTTTAATGCTAAAAGCGATTATACTATGAAAAAATGGTATGGATTAATTGAATTTCCTTATCCATCAGGACAAGGTTTACATGTTGGTCATCCACGTAGTTATACTGCTTTAGATATAATTGCAAGAAAAAGAAGATTACAAGGTTATAATGTCTTATACCCTATTGGGTTTGATGCATTTGGTTTGCCTGCTGAAAATTATGCAATAAAAACAAATGTACATCCCAAAATAACAACAGCTAAAAATATAGAGCATTTTACATCACAATTAAAATCACTTGGCTTTTCTTTTGATTGGTCAAGAACAATTAATACAACTGATCCAAATTATTATAAATGGACACAATGGATTTTTGTCCAATTATATAAAAAGGGATTAGCATATAAAGCAACAATGCCAATAAATTTTTGCACAGGTTGTAAAGTTGGTTTGGCAAATGAAGAAGTTGTAAATGGTGTTTGTGAGAGATGTGGAAGCCCTGTTGTTCAAAAAGAAAAATCTGAATGGATGCTTAAAATCACTGATTATGCCCAAAGATTAATTGATGACTTAGACGATGTTGATTTCTTAGATAAAATAAAAACTCAGCAAAGAAATTGGATTGGAAGATCTGAAGGAGCAGAAGTTAAATTTAAAATAGCTAACTCTAATGAAGAACTTACTGTTTACACAACAAGACCTGACACTCTATTTGGCGCAACATATATGGTTATTGCTCCAGAACATCATTTAATACAAAAATTACAAGATAAAATTTCTAATTTAAATGATATTGAAGATTATAAGAAAAAGGCTTCTTTAAAATCCGATTTTGAACGTTCTGAAATAAATAAAGATAAAACAGGTGTTGAAATAAAGGGAATTAAAGCAATAAATCCTTTAACTAATAAAGAAATTCCTATCTGGATATCTGATTATGTTTTATCAAGTTATGGAACTGGTGCCATAATGGCTGTTCCAGCACATGATACTAGGGATTTTGAATTTGCTAAAAAATTCAACTTGCCTATCGTTCAAGTTGTAAAATCAACTGATGATGTAAAAGTAGATTTAACTAAAGAAGCATTTACAGATGTAGCAAATGGTATTCTTATGAATTCAGGTTTTTTAGATGGCTTATCTGTTAAAGATGCAAAAAAGAAAGTTATTAACTACCTTGAAGAAAATAAAATTGGAACAAAAAAAGTAAACTACAAACTTCGTGATTGGGTATTTTCTCGTCAAAGATATTGGGGTGAACCAATCCCAATGATTCATTGCGATTGCTGTGGATGGCAACCAATAGATGAAAAAGATTTACCTCTTACTCTCCCAGAAATAGATGACTTTAAACCTGGCGAAAATGGTGAATCTCCACTTGCAAAACTTGATAGCTGGATTAATGTTCCTTGTCCAAAATGTGGAAAACCTGCAAAACGTGAAACAGATACGATGCCTCAGTGGGCTGGTTCTTCTTGGTATTTCCTAAGATATATGGATCCACATAACAGTAAGGAATTAGCATCCAAAGAAGCTCTAAATTATTGGGGTCAAGTAGATTGGTATAATGGTGGAATGGAACATACAACCCTTCACTTATTATATTCAAGATTTTGGCATAAATTTTTATATGATATTGGTGTTGTTCCTTATAAAGAGCCATATGCAAAAAGAACTTCACATGGTATGATTTTAGGAACAAATGGAGAAAAAATGTCTAAATCTAAAGGAAACGTTATAAATCCAGATGATATTGTAAACGAGTTTGGCGCAGATACATTTAGAGTATATGAAATGTTTATGGGCCCATTTGATCAAACAGCTGCTTGGTCTATGGATAGTATTCGTGGATGTGGAAAATTCTTAGAAAGAGTTTGGAACATGCAAGGATTTTTAGTAGATGGAAATTCTTTTACTAAAGAAACTGAAAAAATGATGAATAAAGCTATTAAAAAAGTTTCTAGTGATATTGAAGAAATGAAATTTAATACTTGCATTTCTACTTTTATGACAATGGTCAATGAATTCTACAAATTAAAGAGAATTAATAAAACTGAATTCAAAACATTTTTAATATTATTAAATCCTTTTGCTCCTCATATAACTGAAGAGTTAAATGAAATTTGTAATCTTGGAGAAAAAATATATAAATCAAGTTGGCCTACTTACGATGAAAGTAAATTAGATGAAGATGAAATAACTATTGCAGTACAAGTAAATGGTAAATTAAGAAGTACAATAAATGTATTAAAAGATATAGATGAAGAATCTTTAAAAGAAAAAGCTTTAAACGAAGAAAATGTAAAAAAACATATACTTGATAAGGAAATTGTAAAAGTTATTGTAATAAAAGGAAAAGTGGTAAATATTGTTGTTAAATAGTATTTACTATTTTTTTTTATAATGTTATAATTTAATTATGATATAGGATGGTGAAACTTATGAAGAAAATATTTTCATATATATTTATATTTATTTTTGTGTTTTTAACATGTTATTTTAATGTATCTGCAGTTGACTTGAAAAATTATGGTGGTATTGATGGGTATGGTTCAGCTAATCCAACAGGTAGATATTCTTGTCCTGGTAAAACTTGGGGCGATCATCCTGGTTATGCTGGAGTAATTGAAATAGCAGATACTTCTGGGAACCCTTATTATTGTGCTGATTGTAAAGTTGCTTTTCCAAGTAGTTCATGGGGTGGAAGCGGTCAGTTGTATAGTTATGAGTCTACAGGATATTGTTATTATACTTGTGATGAACTAAACACAGGAAGTTATGCAACTACCCAACATAATATTTGGGACTTAATGAAATTAAATCCAACACCACAAAGCTGTAATGTAACAGATAGTGAAGTGGCAGAAGCTTGTAATGGAGGCACTTTATACATACTTACTGAATATCAATATAGTAAAGACAACACAATGCAAAAAGTAGTAGAACTTTCTTCAAGAACAGTAAGAATAGGTAATGTTAAAGTTAATAAAGTATGTAAAACAGGTGTATCTGGAACATTTAAAATAGGAATTTATAAAAATAATGTTTTATTTGAGTCTGAGTCTAAAGATGTTTCATGTGGTGGAAATGTTACTTTTGATTTACCTGTAGGAAATTATACAATTAAAGAAATAAATCCAGATAGTAAATACAATGTAGAATATTCAAGTTCTTCAGTTACAGTAAAAGCAAATGAAACAAGCGAAGTAACAGTAACAAATTCATTAAAACCTGGTAAAGTAACTGTTACAAAAGAATGTACAGGTTATATAACAAATAATCAAAAATTTAAAATAACATTAAATAATGTAACAAAAGAATTTTCATGTAATACATCATATACTTGGGATAATTTAACTCCTGGTGATTATACATTAACAGAAGATGTAACTAATTTAAAAAATAATTTAGTTCAAATAAAAATAGGAAATAATGCTTTTATAACAGGTGATTCTACAAATGTTAAAGTTCTTCCTAATGAAGAAGTTAAGGCTATTGTCAAAAATACTCTTGAAGCAGGGGGAATAGTATTAACAAAAGTAGATGCTGATACTAAAAAACCTATCGAAGGCGTTAAGTTTAGCTTATATTTTATTAATGGCAATAATGAAGAAGAAGCAAAAGATATTTATGGTAATTTAGTAGGAATTCAAACAACAACAAAAGAAGGATATGTTGATTTTCAAAATCTTCCATATGGAAAATATAAAATAGTAGAAGTTGAAAATCCTGAAGAAGGTTATGTAATTGCGGAATCTCAAACAGTTATTATTGATAAAGATAATGCGTATTATAAAAGTAATTTTGAAAATAAAAGAATAAAACTTATTATAAATAAAACTAATATTGATGGTTCAAAAGAATTAGAAAATGCTAAGTTTAATATTTTAGATAAAAAAACAAAAGAGACATATAAAGAAATTGAAATCACTAAAGATAATAAAACTTTAATTTTAAAACCAGGTGAATATATAATAACAGAGGTAGTTGCTCCAACTGGTTATCAAAAACTATTTGATACAATTGAAATTAAAGTAGATAATAAAGGAAAAATAACTTTAAATAGTAAAAATGATTATGTAACTTTAGATGATAATGTTTTGACAATTAAAAATGATACAAGAAAAGTGTCTATATCAAAAGCTGATATAACAACAAATAAAGAACTTGAAGGAGCAGAATTAGTACTTATTAAAAAAACTGGTGAAACAGAAGTTGAAGTTATTAAATGGACTTCAACAAAGACTCCTTATAGAATAGAACTTGAAGCTGGGACTTATATTTTAAAAGAACTTAAAGTTCCAACAGGATATAAAAATGATCCAATTGTATTAGAGTTTAGTGTTGATGAAAATGGTGTTGTAACAATAATAAGTGAAATATCTAAGTATTATAAAAGTGTAGATAATGAAATTACAATATATAATGAAAAACCAATTGATGTACCTGATACTGGAAAAACAATGAAAGTAATTTTAATTGTAGTAGGAACTTTATTAATAGGTGGAGGAAGTTATTTAACTTTTAAATATGGAAAAAGAAAAGAATACTAGAAAAAAGGTAATAGTTTTATCAGTAGTATTAATTATTTTGGGTATAATAATAATCGGTTGGGAATATTTCTTATCTAAAAAAGATTATGTTTATCAAGAAATGAGAATAAAACTAACATATAATTCAGTTATTGTAAATCCTGATAAAGATGTTAGTGATGATATTTTAAACGATAGCGATGAAGATTTAAACATAAATAATAATGATACTCCTAACGAAACCCCAGTAACACCACCAAAACCAAAACCAACTAGGCCTTCATATAACTATATAGGATACATAGAAATACCTAGTATAAATATTAAAAAAGGACTTGTTGATAAAAATTCTGTTTATAATAATGTAAATTATAATGTTCAAATAATGAAAGAATCAAGTTATCCTGATGTAGACAAAGGTTTATTCATTTTAGCAGCACATAATGGTACATGTTATAATTGTTACTTTAAACATCTTGATAATATAAAAAATAATGATTTAATTTATGTCAATTATAAAAATAAAAAGTATACGTATAAAGTAACAAAAAAATATACAGTTAATAAAACTGGTTATGTTTCAATTTATAGAAATAATGATGTAACAAGTCTTGCTCTTGTTACATGTACTTGGGGAACAAAAAATAAACAAACTGTTGTAATTGCAGAATTAATAAATAAAGAATAAAAGAAGGGAAGATGAAAATTATGGAAGATATAACATTTTTTGAAAGAATAAAATTACTTTTTTCTCTAATTTCATCTTCACCTTTTTTTGTTATAATTTTATTTCTTTTAATCGCAGCTACATTAACTCTTGTTTTATCTAAAAAATCAAATAATAGAAATTTAAAAATAATTGTAACAGTTTTATATTTTATATCAT
>ERZ779851.3087-NODE-3087-length-11611-cov-133.943233_pt1 | contig 11611 bp, 8 predicted proteins | sample MGYA00511094_ERZ779851 | MGnify/ENA primary metagenome ERZ779851 (study PRJEB29588, sample SAMEA2155512) | human gut metagenome | biome: human gut; feature: human-associated habitat; material: faeces | place: Denmark | collected 2008/2010 ...
TCGACGCCAAGGAGAAGAAATACATGGATGAGTGTGGTGCTGCCAACTTCTTCGGTATCAAGAACAATACATACGTTACTCCTAAGAGTACATCCATCCTCCCTTCTATCACCAACAAGAGTCTGATGCAGTTGGCTGAGGATCTCGGTATGAAGGTAGAGCGCCGTCAGATTCCTGAGGATGAGTTGGATACATTCGAGGAGGCTGGTGCTTGCGGTACTGCTGCCGTTATCAGCCCTATCAGCTACATTGATGACCTGGATACTGGCAAGCGCTACAACTTCGGAGAGAAGCCAGGTCCAGTCTCTAAGCATCTGTATGATACCCTCCGTGGCATTCAGTATGGTACTGTAGAGGACAAGCACGGTTGGACAACCGTAGTTATTGAGTAAAAACCAATAAGAGATAATATTAAGTTCAGAGCACTTTGAGGAGTTTTCGCTTCTTGGAGTGCTTTTTTTATATGCTTCTTTAACACTTTCCGGGCTTCATAGATGGCAAGGATCGGTCATCTATTAAGCCTCCAGCTTGCCATCTATTAAGCCTCTTTTTAGTCGTATTTCCCTTTATCTCGTAACGGGGAATACGTAGTATTCTCTATCTACATCGAAATCAAGCACCCACTGGTCAACGATGATATTGTCATCCAGCGCCTTGATCTCTACGGTATGATAGCCGTCGAGCAGGGTTACGTAGAAGCTCTTGAGCGCCTGTCCGCGCCAATGATTCATCTTCCATTCCTTGGAGTTGTAATCCTCCTTCATCTGGCAGATTACCGGTTCTGCACCGTCGATGCTCACGCTTACCCGCATATTCTTCTCGTATGGCAGATAGCTCGGGATGGTGGCGAGGGTGAATCTCGCGTCTCCTATGCTGCTGCTTACGAATCTGTATCTCAGGATGGCTCCCTTTGGCAGCTTCACGGCGTTGTTGCTATGACCCAGTAGCGGTTTCAGCTGGATCTTCTCCGCAGTTCCATCTTTGGCTGTAGGTGCCTGGAAGGCATTCGTCCAGTCGTATGCATTCTTGGCGGTGATGTTCTTGGTGAATGTCACCAGTGGCTGGAGATCCTGATTTCTGTCGAAGGCATCCTGCATCAGAAGCTTGATATCCTTTGACGATAGCGTGCCCGGCAACTGCGGAACCTGCATTTCTGCTCCATCTGTAGCGATGATGCTGCTCCATTTGCCCTTGCCCAGCTTCAGATAGTAGGCGTTGAGCTGCTTCAGGGTGTTGAAGGCGTTGAGGCTCACGGCAGCCGAAGCCTTGGCTTCATCATCATTCGGGAACAGTCCCGGACGGGCGATGTCTCTGGCTTCCTGTGCCTCCAGCTCCTTTTCGGCGATGAGGGCAGCAGAGAAGATAGGATATTTCACGATTTCGAAGAACCCGTCTCGCTGATCGGCAGGAAGGGTTCTTTCCAGATTGGCAGCCTTGGTCTTCAGCAGGTCGTAGGCGTAGAGATAGCGCTCCAGCTCATTGCCGAATTCGCCCGAATGAAACTCTGTATCGCCGTATGGCATTGCCATGAAGGCTGGCTGGCGGATACTGGTCAGGCGATAGTATTCCTCCATCAGAGGCTTGATTTTCTTGGCTGCCACGTTGCCGAAGAGACTGCCGAGCCAGTTCTGCAGGTAGCTGCTGATGCCTCCCTGCAGCGCCTCGCCGTTCCAGGCAAGGTCTGAAATCATGGCAAGCTGCAGCGAAACCATCTTCGGATTGGTTACGTTGGCAATCCATGCGCAGTCTTCATCATGATGCATCTCCGATCGATGGGATTTCTCCCGGTGCTCCGACTTGGTTTCCAGATAATCCCTGTTGTTCAGCATTTCGAGCACCAGGGCAGGGGAGACATTCTCCAGCTGCATCTGGTTGCCGGCACAGATCATCTTCACGTTCTCCAGGGTCTTCTTATGCTTTTTCTTGTGTTTCTTGCCAGTGATTTCCGTCACCTTGTAGTTTTCGGCAATGCAGATGTCGAAGCTATCTACCACCGCCTTGTTGTAGGCAGCCTCGTGCTTGCCGTCCACCTGCCAGAGGGTGTTGGCTCTCAGTCGCAGCATCAGGCGCGCCAGCTGACTGTAGTTCTTCTGATTCATCCACTTGCTTCCGTTCAGGGCAAGACCTCTGAATTCGATTCTCGGGATTTCTATCTTCTCCGTTCCCACCTGGGTAGAGAGATTCTGACGTGTCTGCGGCTTCAGGTCGTTCCATCCTGCCATAGGCGAAACGCCAGCCATGCGCGAGAGTTCCATGATGGCGTAGGCAGTGCCTCGGGCGTCGCTTCCTATCACGATGATCTTACCCTTTCGGGTTCCGATGTAGAAAGCATCCTTGGCTGTGATGAACTTGTGGAGAGGAGCGCCGAGCTTTTCTACGGCAGAAAACTCCTTGTTGGTGAGCTGGTTGAGCTGGTAAATCTGGATGTTGGCACTGGCTTTCTCCTTCGCCTCGTTGCCGGTTACAGCCTTCATGTCGTCGGAAAACATTCTGAGGGCAATCTTCACTACAGGCGAAGTGGTGGCGTTGATAGAGTAGCTTACCTTGCCCGAACCATCCGCCCAGTTGATGCTAGTAGCAGCAGCCACATTCTCTTTCTTCTTACTCTTGCTGAAGGTTTCGGCGCCTGCCTGCTGTACGGAAAGACAAGCCAGAGAAAGGGCGAAACCTACTATGATTTTCTTATAATTCATTTTTATTCAGTTTTGTCGTTCTTAAAGGTGGAGGGGGAATCCGAAGTTCCTGATGTCGCTTCATCGTCGTCTCCAATCTGCAAAGATACATAAAAGTGTTTAATAACTGAAATTATTTAGTTTTTATTTGCTTATTACATTATTTATTGTTACTTTTGCACCATACAAAAAAATAATTATGACATTATATCCAAAATTAATTGAAGAGGCTCTTGCTACCGTCATCTATCCCGGTACCAAGAAGAACCTTATAGAGAGTGAAATGCTGGCAGATACGCCTAGCATCAATGGTATGAAGGTGAAGGTGGTTCTGCTCTTCCCTAGAGATACCGATCCCTTCCTGAAGAGTACGGTGAAGGCGGCTGAGGCTGCCATCCATTATCATATCTCCAAGGAGGTAGAGGTGGAGATCGTTACTGAGTTCAAGTCGGCTCCTCGTCCTGAAGTAGGAAAAATGCTTCCTCAGGTGAAGAACGTCATCGCTGTAAGCTCTGGTAAGGGTGGAGTGGGCAAGAGTACGGTTTCTGCCAATCTCGCCATCGCACTTGCCAAGTTGGGTTACAAGGTGGGCTTGCTCGATACCGATATTTTCGGTCCTTCCATGCCTAAGATGTTCGGCGTAGAGGAGGAACGTCCTTATTCAGTTCATAAGGATGGCAGAGATCTCATCGAACCTGTAGAGAAATATGGCGTGAAGCTCCTGAGTATCGGTTTCTTCGTAAGTCCTACCACGGCTACCTTGTGGCGTGGCGGTATGGCTTGCTCTGCCCTGAAACAGCTGATTGCGGATGCTGACTGGGGTGAGTTGGATTACTTCATCCTCGATACTCCTCCTGGCACCAGTGACATTCATCTTACCCTGCTCCAGACACTCGCCATCACGGGTGCGGTGATTGTAAGTACTCCTCAGCAGGTAGCGCTGGCTGATGCCAGAAAGGGTATTGACATGTATCAGAATGACAAGGTGAATGTGCCTATCCTCGGTCTTATCGAAAATATGGCATACTTTACTCCTGCCGAGTTGCCGGAGAACAAGTATTATATCTTCGGTAAGGAGGGGTGCAAGAATCTCGCCAAGGAGATGAACGTGCCATTGCTCGCCCAGATTCCTATCGTTCAGAGCATCTGCGAGGGTGGTGATGATGGTGCGCCTGCTGCTACCAAGGTTGATTCCATTACCGGTCAGGCTTTCCTGAGCCTCGCCCAGAGCCTCGTGACGGTGGTGAACCGCAGAAATGCGGAGAAGGCTCCAACCAAGATTGTCAGTACACACTAATAAATAACCTATTCGATAAGGTTATAAAATAAAAAAGCTAGGATTGCCCGCAAGCAGTCCTAGCTTTATTTTTATCTCAGGGGTTAACAGGTTAACAGTTAACAGCTGTTTTTTGTATGGTCAACCCTGCTTCTTGAATTCTAGTTCTTTATTTTTTAGCCACCAGAAGCTCTTCTGCCTCATCCTCTTCTTCTGCAACTTCGGCTGTAAGATTCGCCTTGAGTCTTGCTGAGCGCAACTGCTGCCTGAAAACCAGGCAGGTAGCGAGGAAATATACGCCCGTCTGTATCCAGAGCGCTCTGAACTCCGGCAGAATATCGGCAAGAGATGCACCCATGCTGCTGATTCTCAGGAATCCTCTGATACCGAAGGTAGATGGGAATACCCAGGCAAATCCCTGCCAGAAGGCTGGAATATTGCTCTGTGGCCACGAAATACCCGTCATGAAAAGCAATGGCACAGAGGTGAAAACCACCAGAAGCATTACATTCTCACGGTATTTTACCAGGCACGATAGCATCAATCCGAAGAATACGCACGACAGAATATAAGGCAGAAGGAAACCCAGAATGGTGGTCCAGGTTACCATACTTACGAAGCCGAAAAGTTTCGGAACAACCAGCGTCAGGTACATTCCCATCACGGCGTAAACCATGAAATAAACCATCGACTTGCCGAATACAATTCGGAAAATGCCGCCATAATGCTCGCTTACCGGTATCAGTTCGCGGTTTCTGTTCAGCTCTCTCGATGTTCCTGCTGCCATTCCGATGCCCAGCAGCATGGTTTGCTGCAGAATGAGTACCAGTACACCCGGAAGAATCGCATTACCATATCCCCCGGTGGTATTGAATATCGGAACTTCATCGAATTCCAGCGGATGGGCGGTTATTTCATCATCCCGATCCGTGAATCCTCCTCCCTTCGAAATCTGAATTCCCGAGTTGATCTGGCTTGCCACACCCTGTGCGGTCTGGAAAATCGCCTTGTAGGTAAGCATCAGACTCATATCGCAATATACACCTACATGCGCCTGTTCGCCACGATTCAGCTTGGTGTCGAAATCGGCAGGAATATAGACGATTCCGTGCACAGCCTGCCTTTGCACCAGCTGCTTCGCCTCATCGAGACTGTTGCAGTAATAGGTAGCCTTGACATCCGGAGAAGCATCGTAATCGCGGATAAACTCGCGGGAAGTATGGCTGTGGCTCAGGTCAACAATCGCCGTATCCACCTCTCTCACCACCTCGTTGTTGTAAATCCACGAGTAGAGCAGCGGATAGCCCAGCGGTACCAGGATGCAGAAGATGAGCACACCCTCATCGCGGAAAACATTGCGCATTTCCGTCTTCCAGATGTAGCACATATCCCAGATTCCATTGATGATCTTATATAATAAACTACTTTTCTTCATTATGGTAGGTATTTATATACTAACATTGCCTTCTTGATGTTCCATACGGTGAGCATTGGCAGGGCACAGAAGAGCACCATCGCACCCCAGTGGAGCACAGCATCGCTCATCGGGAAACCGTTGAAGATGTTCATCTGGTAAATCATATAATAGTGGCGCATAGGGTAGAGCTGTCCGATGGCCTGGATTGGCGAATCCATGGAGAAGAGTGGATAGGTAGCTCCGCAGATGGAGAAACTCACCACACCCCAAAGCGAACAGATACTCATCGACATGCGCAGGGAAGGCATCAGTCCGAAGGCAAAGATACCGAAGCACTGGCAGGACAATACGCTCAGAATGCCCAGCAGTATGATGGGCGCTGCACCTCCTGGATGCGGGAATCCCAATACATAATAGATGTAGAACTCGAAGAGCAGGAAGATGCTCAGGAAGATGAGCGTCTGAGGCAACATCTTACCCGCGATGGCGAGATAAGGATTGTTGTTCGCCATTCGCATCCAGTCTCTGGCTCTGTTGAACTTCAGTTCCGTTCCGATGGAATAAGGGGTGATCAGGAAGATGAACAGCATGATGAGTCCCGGCACCATCACGCTCGACAGATAATAGTTGTAGTTGGCGTAAGGGTTGCCTATCATGTGCAGATCCGCGGCGATGGGCTGCAGGAAGGTCATGATTTCATCGTTCGTCTTTCCCAGTGCCGACAGCTTCGCCATACCTGCTGCAGCTCCTCCCAGGGTGGAAATGGTCTTCAGATCGCGGAAGAGCAGGGAGCCTGCTGCCAGCGAAACGCTGCTATAGTAGAAGGAGATCTTCGGCTGGCGGGAAGCCATCAGACCTGCCTCTGTTCCGCTAGGAATCACCAGAAAGGCATAGATTTCGTTCTTCTGGATAGCATGTCTTGCCTCGGCTATGTTCTCATAGTGAGCCACCACCTTGGTGGTCTGGAAAGCGTCGAGCTTATGCACCAGCTGGCGGGAGGTATGAGAATTGTCCTGGTCAACAATGCCCACAGGCATGTCGGTAGGCACACCTCCCTGCATCAGGGTAGTGAAGAAAATCACCACCACGATGGGAAAGATGACCATGCAGAAGAGATAGATGGGGTTCTTCCGCATGATGCCGCACTCTCTACGGGCAATATGATATAATTTCTTAAACATTGAAAATCTCAAAGTTATTTAATGATGAGTGACATTCCCGGGCGCAATCCCTCCAGCTTGGTGATAGGACGTGCCTTCACCTCGAAAGTCTTGCGGTCGTAGTCGCCATTATCCTTAGTTGCCTTCCAGGTAGCATAGGAACCCTGGTCTTTCAGGTAGTAAACCTTCATCTTGATTTCCTTGTTGAAGGCAGGAACGAAAGCGGTGAACTCATCGCCCTTGTTCAATCCCTGGAGATGATCCTCGCGAACATTGAAGGTGCCCCACATATCGCTCATGATAGAGATGCTCATGATAGGAGAACCGAGACCCACCAGCTCGCCTACCTTAGGATAGACATTGCTGACCTCGCCTTCGCACTGGGCCACCTGAACAGTCTCCTTCAAAAGATTCTTCACTACATCTACAGCGCTCTTAGAAGCCTGTGTGTTGTTGGCTGCTATGCGCTTCTCCTGCTCGCGGGCACCATTCTTCGCCATCTCATACTGGCTCTTGGCTGCAGCCACCTGAGCCTCTGTAGCCTTGTAGGCGGCAAATGCTTCGTCGCGCTTCTGACCGCTGATCACGCCGTCGTTATAGAGGTTCTGCATGCGGTCGTAAGTCTTCTTGGCAATGGTTGCAGCAGCTTCTGCCTGCTGAACCAGCTGATAAGCACCCTGAATCTGCTCCTTGCGAGCACCGGCATCGGTAAGATCCTTCATGGCCTTTGCTGCGGCATTGGTTGCCTGGAGCATCTGCTCCTGCGATTTCATCTCTGGAACTTCAAGGATAGCGAGGGTGTCGCCCACGTGGACGTAGTCGCCCTCCTTGACTCTCAGTTCTACGATGCGGCCTGGCAACTTGCAGGATACTCTGTATTCTGATACTTCTACCTCGCCCTGGATAGTGTCGTCCTTCTGCTCAAGCGTGAAGAAGCCAATGATTCCCACGAGTATGACAACTGCCGTAAAACCGATAACGGCAAGCAGTATATTGTTATGCTGTGATTTCTTAGACATGTTTTTATCTGAATTTGAATTTTGAAAAATGTTTCTATTGTTACTGCAGAATACCGAGCGCCTTGTTAAGTCCTACCTGGGTAAGTTTCACGTCGATTTCCGCATCGATCTTCTGGCTCTGTGCCTGCTGCCAGGCAGTCTGGGCTGCCATCACATCAGTTACCTCCATCACTCCTTCCTTGAATCCGAGGTTGGCGCATCTCAGGTTCTCGTTGGCGCTGTCAATGTTCTTGATGGCCATGTTGAGCTTCTTCTCAGCTTCCTTCACCTTGAACTGGCTCTGGGTAATCTGGAGATGGATCTTCTCGCGGGTATCATCGAGGTTCATCTGGGCAATGTTGGTGGCTGCCTTGGATGCACGCACCTTATAGGCACCGTCGAACCAGTTCCATACCGGAACCTGCACGATGACACCAATATTCCATACACCGGTAAACTTCTTCTGGAAACCATTGAACACATTTGGATTCGAAATGGTGTAGCCGCCGGTCAATGCCACATGAGGCAGATAGACGGCGCGAACCAGATTGGTGGCTTGCTTGGAAATATCGACCGTATTCTGGAGCATGCGCAATTCCGGACGGGTATTCATCGCAGAATCAGAAGCGGCTACTCGCTGCTGCTCTGTATCCACCGGTGTTCCCGAAAGAGCCAACGTCTCCTTGTCTTCATCGGCAAGAGTCACTTCCTGGTTCATCGGAATGCCGCAAAGCTGACAGAGAAGCATCTTGGAGAGCACCAGACCGTCTTCTGCCTGGGTAATCTTCATCTCCGCCTCGTTCACCTTTACATCTACCTTCAGGCCATCAGCCTTGGTGGCTACGCCCTGCTTAATCATCTTGTGAACATCGTCGTTGAGCTTTTTCACCAGGCCTCTGTAGCTGGTGGCGAGCTTGTACTTCTGCTTCAGCGAAACGGCAAGCCAGTAAGCCTGGTCTATGCTGTAGAGGGTCTTCTGGGTCTGCATGTCGAGATCATTGTCTGCTATCTGCTCACCGATGTCTGCTATCTTGTTGGCAGCCAAGATGGCGCCGCCCATATAGATAGGCTGGCGGAGCATCACGCTACCAGCCCACATGTTGCGGGTGTCGGTGCGGAAAGCATCTACCACGCTCTGTCCGATGGCATTGCCCTGCTGCTGGATAACGCTTCCTTTCTCGTTGAGCAATCCTCCGATTTTCTGTGCCTGTTCAGGGGTGAGCATTCCCTTGCTTACCAGATCGGCCATCACGTCATTGGCACTGCCGGTGATTCCACCTACGATGTTGGAACCTAAATTGCTGAATGCTGACTTCTGACCATCATTGAGCAAAGAGATTTCCTTGCTGAACCATTCATATCCGCCCATGGCATCTACCTTTGGCAAATATTTCGTGCGCGCCGATTTCTTCAGGTTGGTCGCCACGTCCTTCTTGAGCTTAGAGGCATTGATCTGCTTGTTGTTACGTAGCGCCATCGCACGACAACTGTCGAGGTTCAGAACCATCGTTTGAGCCTCGGCTGCAGTCATTGCTCCCATCAGCATGATAAGAGTTAATATTTTTTTCATTCCTTTACTATAATATTATAATATCGGTGCAAATTTATGGAAATATTCGCAAACCACAAAGGATTTTTTATTATCAAATCTTTAAGAATCGAAAATTACCTTACATTATGGAAAAATGGAACATTCTTCTATTCAAATTCAACAACGATTTCTCCTTCCCAGTCGGGGTTTACGGTGAATCCCAGGTTTCCTTTTCCGGAATCACCATCTTCTTTCTGGTCGGGGTCGGAGATAGTATGGTCTTTGATGCTGATATTGGTCTGGGTGATGTTGTTGCGTTTCACCGGGACGCCTTCCTTGGAATATTCCTTGATACTCTGGGCATCTGCATCCAGGATGTTGATGGTCATTTTCAAGCCCTTGTTCTCTTCGCGTGGGAAGGTATAGACCGAATAATCCCTTTTGCCTTCCTGAAGCTTGAAGCTTTCGGTCTGCCGACTTTGTACGCATCCATAACCCGTTACGGCGTCAAGGGTGCTGCTGCCTCCGGTATAGTAAAACTTGATACTGTGCGCCTCGGCGGGGATGGTGGCGTCGGATATATGGACCTTAAACTGTGCCACGGCTCTATTCAACAGAATGTAATCATCCGTATTCTCTCCATCTATCACATTGAAAGTGCCGTAATAGAAGAAGGTATCGGTTATCTTGTTCTTGTAGAATTTCACTTTCTCTGGGGAACTGATCGTACAGTTTCCGCTTCCGTTATGGCCGATGGCAACCATTCGGTATTTTCCCGCATCCAGATTAAACCCGATATCATCGTAGCCATCTTCTGCTTTCAGATTCAGGGTCTTCACCTTTTCCTCTCCATCAAAAATGGCGATGGATAGTCGGGAGCAGTAATCTTCCAGAGGCTTTCCCTCTATTTCCTCATCTTCTTCTTCGCTTCTTGTTCCCGTAGAATTGTTTTTTGCCACGGACGCATGAATGATTACGTTGGCGTTTGCGTCATGTGAATTGGTACCCGAATCATCGAGTGCAAACTTTTCGCATGAAGTAAGCGTAGCTACCAGCATCAGCAAGAGGGATGCCAGCCAGACATAGGTCTTCTTCTTCATATCACTAAGTTTTTAGTTTGCTTTCTATGCGTGGTGCAAGACGTTTTCTTGCGCATGAAAGTCGCAGCAAATATACGTTTTTTCTGCGAAAATGGCAAGGATATTTAAAAAAAACTGCATATTTTTGGCTAATTATCTGTTTTTTCGTATATTTGCACCCGTTTTTTCAGCGAGAAGAATCATTTGTATCTATATATAATAAGGTACGCGCGTGAGAAATGGGTAAATATGTCATGGTATTTACATGAAAAGGAATTGGGTTTAAATAATAAGGAACAAGATATATTTATGGATAAGAAGATAAAAGCATTGTTTTTCGACATCGACGGCACGTTGGTGAGTTTCAAGTCTCATAGGATTCCGCAGAGTACTGTGGATGCTTTGGAGCAGGCTAAGAAGAATGGGGTAGAGGTGTATATTTCTACGGGACGCCCTAAGCAGATCATCAATAACCTCGGTCAGATAGAGCATCTCATCGATGGTTACATCACAGCCAATGGTGCCCGCTGCTTTGTGGAGGATACGCTGGTGAGCCAGCACGCCATCCTTCCTTCAGACGTGAAGAAAATCATCGAGGCTGCTGATAGAGACAACTATCCTGCCATCGTGGTAAGCGAGAGCCGTTTTGCCATTCATCATTATACCGACGAGGTTTATGAAATATTCTGCAAGGGATTGGGAGTGGATAGCAGCGTTTTTGTTACCGATCTCAATCGTTTGGGCGATGAGGCCATCTTGCAGGTCACTCCTTTCTGCACCGTAGAGCAGGAAGCGCTCCTGATGCCTACGCTCGAAAACTGCACTTCCGGAAGATGGCATCCTGCCTTTACTGATATTACGGCACGTGGAGCCGACAAGGGAAAGGGACTCCAGGCAATGGCTGATTATCTGGGCTTGAACATTGAAGAAACCATGGCGTTCGGCGATGGCGGCAACGACATCTCTATCATCAAGAAGGCTGGTGTAGGTGTAGCAATGGGAAATGCAGGTGAAGATTTGAAGCAGGTAGCCGATTACATTACGACTCATGTGGATGAGGATGGAGTGAAGAATGCCCTCATCAAGTATGGTGTTATTGCTGAAAACTAACATTTTGTTGTCTTTAGTCATAAAAATCTGTCTAAAAGTTGGGAAATATGCAGAAAATATACAAAAGGAATAAGAAAATAGCTTTTTAATTGCATTTTGTTAGCTAAAAATTTGTTTATTTTATAGAAAGTATGTATCTTTGCACCCGATATTTGTAAGTTGTTAAATTTAAGAGAGAGAAATTATGACAAAAAGACTAACCATGTTAATGGGAGGGCTTGTTCTTTCAACAGGAATGGCTCTCGCACAGACTACTGTTACAGGTAAAGTTGTTTCTCAGGAAGACGGTGAGCCAGTGATTGGCGCATCTGTAAGAATTGTAGGAACTAAGACTGGAACAGCGACTGATGTCGATGGTAATTTTACGC
>ERZ779851.3089-NODE-3089-length-11611-cov-2.720578_pt1 | contig 11611 bp, 8 predicted proteins | sample MGYA00511094_ERZ779851 | MGnify/ENA primary metagenome ERZ779851 (study PRJEB29588, sample SAMEA2155512) | human gut metagenome | biome: human gut; feature: human-associated habitat; material: faeces | place: Denmark | collected 2008/2010 ...
CTGCCAGTTTGTAAAAGAATGCAAGGCACAGCGCCTTGAGCAGGGGAACAAGACTGATCAGGACAAGCACCACAAGTCCCGCTGTCCCCACACAGCTTTTCATGACGATCCCTGCGCCAAGGAGCAGCTCGGTCACGCTGCCCACCGCATTTCCAAGCCCCGGGATCACAGAAGCCGTTTTTGCAAAAATCCCATGCCCCATCCGGTCTTTTGCCGGACCAATCAGGTTCTGTACTACATTCAGCCCCAATACGAGCACTCCTGCGATTTTTATCCCCCAGTTGATCACCTCAGAAAACAGTTCCGTCAGATTTGAAAAGCGCTCCTCCGGCACAAAATGACCGAACATTTCCAACAGCACATAAATATGGATCAGAGGCATCAGCAGATTTAAAAACAGCCACTCCACCAGATAGATCACCAGAAATGCGGTCTGATAAAATCCCGCAGCACTGCTCACATTTGAGGCAAACATCATGCTGAGACAAAACGTCGGCACCATGACTTTCATAAATTCCACACAGCTTTCCAGCGACTTCGACACGACCTCCTGAAAGAGAAGAAATGTCTGCAAAAGCATGACTGCCATGACACAATACACCAGCAGAAAACATAGTTCCGAGATATACGACGCATGAAATGCACCCGCAAAGTTTTTCAGAACCGAAAAACAGAACGCCAGCAGTACAATTTCCAAAAGCATCTTCCGGTTAGCTGCTATCTCCCCAACGAGTGATGTTTTTATCGCAGAAAACACATGTTCTCCCCACGCTGTGCTCACCCCATCCTGCATCAATTCTTCCACCAGACCAGAAAAAGAAACCTGCTCCACGCCATAGTTTTCTAAAAATGTATCCAATTTTCCATAGTCCATCTCATCCGAAAGTTCACTCAGATAACTACCTGTCTCTTCTGCATGAACCTTCACCGGACAAAAGAGCCCTGCGAACATCAGAAACAGTATGATCTTCCACTGCCATCTCACTTTTCTCATAAAAGGCTCCCTATCGTATCAATAAATGCCATCAGTACCGGGAGACTCACCACAAGGATCGACATTTTGGCAAAGTTTTCAATCTGTCCTGCGATTGCTCCATAGCCGGCATCTTTGCACACATTTACTGCAAATTCTGCCGCGTAGGTAATGCCCACCATTTTGATCACCAGACCAATATAAGTACTGTCAATGGCGATCATCCCCTCTAACTTCTCCACAAATTCCAACACGATCTGAACCTTTGTGATAATATAAATAAAAATGCAGATACAGACTGCCATGCTTAAAAACATGCTGTATTCCTGCTTCTCTTTACGCAGCGGAATCGCTAGAAAAACCGCTGCGACACCTAAAATCCCCACTTTTATGATATCCATGCCTTTTTCACTCCCCAGCAGACTGTAACTGCCCTATGATTTATAACGTAAAAAGCGACTGCATCGTCTCAAACAGTTCGTAGATATAAGGCACGATCCAGAACAGCACGATGATAAGTCCCGCCAGACTGGTCAAAAAAGCATGTTCTTCCCGTCCACTGTGTTTTAACACCTGACTCAGCACGGTCACTAAAATCCCAACCGCAGCAATTTTAAAAATCAAATTTACACTCATAAAGTTCCTGCCTTTCCACAGCTTTCGGAGCTTTTACAAAAACAGAAGAATGACGATCAGCCCACACATCACACTGACGGTCTGATACACTTTCTGTTTTTCCTTTTGTTCTCCCCTCACCTGATCGATCACATAATCCAGACGTTCCAGATAATGTTCGAGGCTTTTTTCATTTTCTCCCATGCTTTTTCCGAAAAAGGCGCATCCTGCCCCTGCAAAGATTTCTTTTTCCTCCAAAGAGAGCCCCAGCCTTTTCTGCCACGCTTCGATCCGCTCCTGCCAGAGTTCCTGTCCGCATCCTCTTTCCTTCTTCTGTAATCCCTCACCCATCTCCTTGCAGATCTCATTCAGATACGGGTTTCTGCTGTGTATCGCATGTTCCAGCACTACCTCCATGGGATCCATCGTATACGCTGTTTCATTTACAATGTCTAAGAGCAGTTTCCGTATGTCATAAAGCAGCCGCAGATGATTTCTCAGATCCATTTGGATTTGAAATCCAAAACCAACGCTTGCCAGAAGAATCAACATACTTCCCAGCACTTTTAACATGTGATCCGCTCCATATGCTCGTCATAAACCTGCATTTTTCTCCTCCCGTTGGTCTCTTTTTCCAGAAAAATGAACCGCTGAAAAAGTCTTCGCTCCATCCACCGTTTCAGATACGGTTTTTCCGACAGTTCTTTCATATTCCCTGCATGGATCGTGCCAAGCACTCTGCTCCCACAGTTTAATGCCTGCTCTACCGCATAAAAATCTGACTCGGCTCCAAGTTCATCCACCGCAATGATCTGCGGTGACATGGAACGGATCAGAAGCTGCATTCCCTCTGCCTTTCCACAGCCGTCCATCACATCGGTTCTCGGTCCCATGTCATTCTGTGGCACACCGTGAAAACTTGCCGCAATCTCCGAGCGTTCATCCACCACACACACCTTCAGCCTGATCCCATATGCCTCCCCATTCGACAACGCACGGATGGAATCCCGCAAAAGTGTTGTTTTTCCGGCTCCCGGCATCGACAGGATCAACGTGTTATAAATGCTGTTCTTCTGCCGGATCAGCGGCAATATTTTCTTTGCGCATCCACACTTTTCGTGGGCAATCCGGATATTTAAGAACGTGATTGGACTGATCCCTGCAATTTTTCCATCCACCAGAACGGTCTGCCCTGCCACGCCAACCCGGTGTCCTCCCTCGATCGTGATATACCCCTGCTTAATCTCCTCTTTGTAGGCATACAGCGAATAATTGCTGATATAATTTAACATTTCCCGCAGATCAGCCTCGCTCGCATGGTACAGATCTTTTTCCCATCTTCTGTAGTCCTTTTCGCTACAGAACATTTGTTCTTTTTCTTTGCCGATCAGATAACAGTTATCGCTTCCATAGCAAAACTCGATTGGTTGTCCGACTCTCACCCGGATCTCCTCCAACCCGCTCTGCCATGTATCGTCCTGAAAAAATGTTCTCATATGTACCGGAAACAACAATCTTATTTCACACAAGGCGGCACCTCACTTTCTGTTCCATCCTCACGGAATTCTTTTTTAAGAAAAAAAAGCCATGGGAGTTTGTTTTCTCCCATGACTAATTCTATGACTTGTCTTTCTTTTTATGACTGTTATTCTATTCTTTTCTTACATTCTCTCCGGTGCAGAAAATCCTAATACATCGATACAGGTCTCAAGAACGGACTTTGTAAGCTCTAACAGACGGATGTATGATTTCTGGACTGTCTCATTCTCCTCGGACATGATCTTGGTTCCATGATAGAAACTGTTGAATGCATTGGCGAGGTCATAAATATAGGAACAGATCTTATGAGGTGCTGTCTCCTCAAAAGCGCTCTCCATCACTGCATTGAACTTGGAGAGCTCTAACATTAAATCTTTCTCGCTCTTAGAGTGCGCCGCCCCGATGACTGCACCGCTCTCATCTTTTCCAAGACCGTGATATTTGTTTAAGATCGATTTGATACGGACGATCGTATACAGGATGTATGGACCTGTATTTCCTTCAAAAGAAGTAAAGCGGTCAATATCAAAGATGTAATCTTTGCTTGCCTGATTGCTCAGATCACCGTATTTGATCGCTGCAAGTGCAACCGTCTTTGCGGTCTGTCTTGCTTCCTTCTCTTCCACTTCATGATTTTCCGTGATCTTTTCAAACATCTTCTCGTTGATCTGGCTGATCAGGTTTTCCAGACGCATCACACCGCCTTCACGTGTTTTAAATGCATGACCATCTTTTCCGTTTACGGTACCAAATCCCAAGAATACAAGATCCAGATCATCACGGACGATCTTTGTCTTTCTTGCACAGCGGAATACCTGTTCAAAGTAAAGCGCCTGTCTTTTATCCACAACATAGATAACCTGATCCGGATCGATTTCCTTACGGCGCATCATCAGTGTTGCAAGATCTGTTGTATTGTAAAGAGAAGCTCCGTCTGATTTTAAGATCATGCAAGGCGGGATTTCTTTCGTATCCGTCTCCTCTTTGACATCTACCACAAGTGCACCGTCAGACTCATGTGCATAGCCTTCCTTTTTCATATAGTCAACCATGCCCGGGATGATATCATGCACGGTAGATTCGCCGTTCCAGAGATCAAACTGTACATTTAAGTTGTTGTAGTTCTTTTTCAGATCACTGACAGATACGGAAATGATATGATCCCAGAGAGCACGATACCCACGTACGCCGTTTTGCAGCTTTTTCGTTGCTTCCATTGCTTTTTCTTTATAGGCAGGATCTTCCTTGGATCTGCCGCTGGCTGTCGGATAGATTTCTTCCAGTTCAGAGATCGTAAACGGCGCTTCCTTCGGATATTCACCTGTGTAAGCATCATCAAAGTAAACCAGTTCCGGCTTTCTTTCCTGCAGCTCTGTGATGATCAGACCCATCTGCAGTCCCCAGTCACCCATATGAATATCACCGGTCACATTGTGTCCCATATAACGCGCAATACGTTTTACGCTTTCACCGATCACGGCAGAACGCAGATGTCCGACATGGAGCGGTTTTGCCACATTCGGTCCGCCGTAATCGATCACGATCTTTTTGATCTTTTCCGGTTTTTCCAGACCAAACTTGTCTGCTTCTTCCATCTGCTGCAGATAAGAAGCAAGAAACTCCGGTGCGATATCACAGTTCAAAAAGCCCGGCATAACAGCCTCAACCTTGGAAAATACCTTGCTGTCAGCAAGGGCATCCGCTACCGCATTTGCGATCATGATCGGTGCTTTCTTAAACTGCTTTGCCAGTGCCATGGCTCCGTTACACTGCAGTTCACACAGATCCGGCCGGTTGGAAACATTTACCTTTCCATATTCTGCCGGATAACCGGCTTTTTCAAATGCCTGTTTCATTTCTTCCGAAACAATCTCTAAAAATTCTTTCATTTCTATTCCTCCAGTTGTTCCTTTTCTTTTTTCTGCTTTTCTCTTTCCCGCTGTAATTTAGAATATACACAGCCACAATAGTCCTGCCTGTACAGGTTATATTCCTTCGACAATCTGATGGATGTCAGATAGCCGTTTTTCTTCTTAAAATCCGAGAAAAGATACGGAACCTCATATTCCTGCTGCAACTGTAGTCCGATCTCATTTAATTTATCTGCCCGTTTCAGCGGCGAAATGGAAAGCGTTGTTGTAAAAAAATCAAACTGCTTTTCTCTTGCCAGCTTTGCCGTTTCCAAAAGGCGAAGCCTGTAACAGCGGAAGCACCGCTCGCCGCCTTCCGCATAGTCCTCATAGCCACGGACAGTTTCATAAAACCGCTGCGGTTCATAGCTCCCTTCGATCACATTGATCGGATAAATAGTATCCGGCTGTTCATTCAACAATGCTATCAGTCTCTTCTGCTCCTCAACACGTTTGCGGTATTCATCCTGCTCCGATATATTTGGATTATAATAAAAAACAGTGATTGCAAAATATTTTGACAGATAAGTCAGCACATAGCTGCTGCACGGTGCGCAGCAGCTATGTAACAGAAGCCGTTTTCCTTTAATTGATTCCTCTAAGAGCAATTCATCCAAAAGCTTTTGATAATTAATCTTTCCCTGCATCCTTACTCTTTCTCTTTCTCTCTTCCCGCATCAGAACCTTTTGTTCTTCTGTTGACAGCTTAGGTCCTTTTGTCTGTGGCATTTTCCGCTCCTGTACCGGCTTTTCCACATAATTTTTCTTAAACTTCTCCACTGCACTGAATACAGACTGTGACTTTACAGATTCTGCTTCCTTCTGGAGTTTTTCTTCCCGTTGCACAGCTTCTGCTTCATACAGATCATCATAATATTTTTTGCCATCCGGTATGGATTTACAATATGTTGTAATAAATTCTTCCATTGGCATTGGCTTTGCGTAGTAATATCCCTGTACATAACAGCAGCCAAGCTGCTTCAACAGTTCTACCTGTTCCTTTGTCTCAACACCTTCACAAAGAACACGGATTCCCAGTCCTTCCGCCATTTCAATAATCTTTCTGAGGATCAGGATACTGGAGTTTGAAGTAATGGACTCACTGAAAAACTCACGATCGATCTTAATAACATCAAACGGTACATCCTTGAGCATGTTCAGGGAAGAATATCCACTGCCAAAATCATCCATGGAAAGCTGCACATCCTGCTGTTTCAGGAGATTCATCGTTGTGATCATAGTCTCTCTTTCATCCTGAAATACCGTTTCCGTGATCTCCAGCTCAATATATCCGTTTGGAATCCGATAACGTTTTAAAATCTTCTTGATCTGATCCACATAATTCGGGTTATGCAGAAGCAGCCTGCTCTGGTTGACGGAAATCGGAAAGATTGAAAAACCGGAATCAATCAGAACCCGGAGTCTCTTGCAGACTTCTTCGAGCATATACAGATCCAGTTTTTCCACAAATCCGTTTTTCTCAAAGACCGGAATAAATTCATCCGGAAATATTCTGGTACCATCTGCTTTGATCCAGCGCACCAGTGCCTCACCGCCATAAATCCTGTCATGGACAATATCCCATTTCGGTTGGATAAATACCTGAAATTCTTTATTTTTGATCGCCGCTTCCATTTCGGACTCGATCTGATCCACCTTGTACATCTGATTGACGATTTTATCACTGTACATGGCAACCATCGTCTTTTCGTCTCCATTTAAAGACTTCCGTGCAGCATTTGCACGGTCAATGATAATATTTACATCCGTATCATCTTTTCTGACCGGATAAATACCTCTTTTCAGACGGATTGGAAACATAATTGCCAGATCTTCGCGTGCTCTTTCGTTGATTGACTGGATCATATCTTCACACTTGGCTTCAAATTCCTGATCGTTTCTTGCCAGAAGCACAAACTGATCCGCATTCATACGTGTACAGATCTCAATACCATTAAAAAACTTTTCACTTTCTTCCACAACAATCTTCAAAAGTCCGTCCGCTCTCGCATGTCCGTATGCTTCGTTGATGTAACGGAAGTTGGAAATATCAAACCGTACAACAAGATACGGAATATTGGAATTTTCCCAGATCACTCTCGCTGCAACATCGCGAAAATAATTATCATTCTTGCCGCCCGTAATCGTATCCTCATAGGCAAGCACCGAGATCATATCATTAGAATGCTTTGTCGTGCTCCAGATATACAGGAACATAACAAACATCATAAATATGACCATCAGACAGGTCAACAATGTCCGGAAAATGATTGGCTGTACATCCTCACTGTAAATCGTCTCCGGATACACAACAGCCAGATAAAAATTATTGACAACGTGAATTGCTTCTATTTCCAGATAGTTGTTTATACTGTCCTTATCCACAAAGGATGTTTTCTGATACTGCTTCCTGTGCATGTTTCTTGCAACATCACTGATATTCCCCGCGGCATAACTGTCTCCCGCCCTGCTTCTCAGGTAATTGAAAAATACCTCTACCGGCGATTCTTCTGTCAGTGCATGATTCTTTTCTTTTTTTGCATAAACGGATCCCTTTGCACCGATCAGATACACATCACCCTCTTCTCCTAACGTCTGAAAGGAAGAAGATTGCAGCAGATCTCCGATTTCCTGTACAGCAACCAGTTCTCCGAAATGTGCATAGCCACGGTTGACAGGTACTATATAAAATACGCAGCCTCTGTATCCATCCTCAGTTTCCACATTATCCACGTAAACCTTACTTACACCGTCTTCCAGCTTTTTCCTGATTTCCGCATCTGCCAATAACCTTTTCACACTGCCCGGCTGATATATCGTATTTTCCGCATCAATATAATAGACTTTGGAAAAGATCTCCATAATGGAGTACCTTTCCAGTGTCGAGAATATATTATCATCCGTCATTGCCCTGCCATCTGCCGTCATCAGTGCAGCCGCCTGCTGCACGATTTCCAGTGTATTGGTCGTCTGATCATCAATAAACCTGCTGGCATCACTGATATTATTTCTTGTTTCTGCCGTCTTCATATGCATAAAACATTTCTGCACATCTGCGACATGGGAAAGGCAGACCAGCATACAAATGAACAGTATTACCAATCCCAACAGCAATATGCGAATGACCGGACGATCATTTTTCTTTTTCCTTCTGTTCTGTTTCATGCTTCCCCCAACAAAACAACTGCTTCATTAACCCATTTAGATTTGTGCAATATCGATCAGCGTCAGCTTCTTTGCATCTGTATTTTCCAGACTGGTCAGAAGCGCATTGGCCGTATCCAGACTGGTCAGGCAGTTGACACCTGTTTCAATCGCAGTACGGCGGATCAAAAATCCGTCTCTTGATTTATCACGTCCCTGTGTCGGCGTATCGATGACCAGATCGATCTTATGACCGAGCAGCAGATCCATAACGGTAGGTGATTCCTGATGGATCTTATTTACCTTTCTGGCGCTGACACCTGCTTCCTTCAAAGCATTTGCCGTAGAACGTGTTGCGTAGATCGTATAGCCGAGCTTCTCAAACCGGCGTCCGATCTCGATTGCTTCTCCCTTATCCGCATCCTTTACGGTGATGATCATCTGCTTGTATTTCGGCAGATCCACACCTGCTCCGAGGAATGCTTTATAAAGTGCTTCGTTAAATGTCTTTGCAATACCCAGACACTCACCGGTAGATTTCATTTCAGGTCCTAAGGAAATCTCCGCACCACGTATCTTTTCGAAGGAGAATACCGGCATCTTGATCGCAAAATAATCAGCTGCAGGCTGCAGACCCGGTTCATATCCCAGATCTCGGATCTTCTTGCCCATAATGACTTCTGATGCAAGATCTACGATCGGAATACCTGTTACTTTACTGATGTACGGTACTGTTCTGGAAGAACGAGGATTTACTTCAATGACATAAACCTCATCCCCGACAGAAATAAACTGGATGTTGATCAGTCCGATAACGTGCAGTGCTTTAGCCAGTCTGCGGGAATACTCAGCGATCGTCTCTTTTACCTTATCGCTGACTGTCGGTGCAGGATAAACGGAAATACTGTCACCGGAATGGACACCTGTTCTTTCAATGTGCTCCATAATACCCGGGATCAGGATATCTGTACCGTCACATACCGCATCTACTTCCAGCTCTTTACCCATCAGATACTTATCGACAAGGATCGGATGCTCCTGTGTATACTGGTTGATGACTGCCATAAATTCTTCGATCTCAGCATCGGAAATTGCGATCTGCATACCCTGACCGCCCAGCACGTAGGAAGGTCTGACAAGAACAGGATAACCTAATCTGTTGGCAACCGCCTTTGCCTCTTCTGCCGTAAAGACAGTTCCGCCCGCTGCTCTCGGAATACCGGTCTGCTCTAAGATCTCATCAAATAATTCCCTGTCCTCTGCCGCATCGACATCTTCTGCCTTTGTACCAAGGATCGGAACACCCATCTTCATCAGATCTTCCGTCAACTTGATGGCTGTCTGTCCACCGAACTGTACAACTGCGCCGTCCGGCTTTTCGATGTTTACGATATTTTCCACATCTTCTGCCGTCAGCGGCTCGAAATACAGCTTATCAGCGATATCAAAGTCCGTGCTGACTGTTTCCGGGTTGTTATTTACGATGATCGTTTCATAACCGGCTTTGGCAAATGCCCATGTCGCATGTACGGAACAGAAGTCAAATTCGATACCCTGACCGATACGGATCGGACCGGAACCGAGTACCAGCACCTTCTTGCGGTCATTAGTCTCGATCGCTTCATTCTCTCCGCCATATACACTGTAGTAATATGGTGTGGCAGCTTCAAACTCGGCTGCACAGGTATCTACCATCTTATAAGAAGCTACGATACCATTATCATAACGCATCTTCTTGATCTCTTCCACGCTCTTTCCTGTCAGGCGGGAAATAACCGTATCAGGGAATTCAATTCTCTTTGCTTCGCGTAACAGTTCTACTGTCAGAGGACCTTTTTCCAGGGCATCTTCCATTTCAACCAGAATTGCCAGCTTATCGATAAACCAGTGGTCTACCATAGTGATCTCATGGATCTCATCATAGCTGACGCCTTTTCTGAGGGCTTCCGCAATGACATAGATTCTCTGGTCGTCCACGATCTTTAACCGTTCGATCAACTCTTCCTTTGTCAGCTCCGTGAAATCATAGCTGCGCAGACAGTCCACATGCTGTTCTAAGGAACGGAGTGCTTTCATGAGGGCGCCTTCAAAGTTGGTGCAGATACTCATAACCTCACCGGTTGCTTTCATCTGAGTTGTCAGCGTACGTTTTGCCGTAATAAACTTGTCAAACGGAAGTCTCGGTACTTTTACAACACAGTAGTCAAGTGTCGGCTCAAAGCTTGCGTAAGTCTTTCCTGTGATCGCATTCTTGATCTCATCAAGTGTATAACCGAGTGCGATCTTGGCTGCAACCTTGGCGATCGGATAACCTGTCGCCTTGGAAGCCAGCGCGGAAGAACGGCTCACACGCGGATTTACCTCGATCACGCAATATTCAAAGCTGGTCGGATGCAGTGCAAACTGTACATTACATCCACCTGTGATCTTTAATTCGTTGATGATGTTCAGTGCTGAAGTACGCAGCATCTGATATTCTTTATCGGAAAGTGTCTGGGAAGGTGCTACTACGATACTGTCACCTGTATGGACACCGACCGGATCGATATTTTCCATATTACATACGGTAATACAGTTTCCTGCACTGTCGCGCATAACTTCGTACTCGATTTCTTTCCAGCCGCTGATACATCTTTCTACCAGAACCTGTCCGACACGGGAAAGACGCAGACCGTTTTCCAGAATGCTCTCAAGCTCTGCCAGATTATGTGCGATACCACCGCCGGAACCGCCCAGTGTATAGGCAGGACGCAGTACGACCGGATAGCCGATCTTATTGGCAAAATCCACACCGTCCTGAATATTCTCAACAAGAAGAGACGGTGCACACGGCTCACCGATACGCTCCATCAGATCTTTAAATTCCTGTCTGCCCTCTGCATTACGGATCGTTTCTGCGGTCGTACCGAGAAGCGTTACACCGTGGCTGTCCAGAAAGCCTGACTCTGCAAGCTCCATACCAAGATTCAGACCTGCCTGTCCGCCCATGTTCGGCAGTAAGCTGTCCGGCTTTTCCTTTTCAATGATCTGTTTGATCACATCTACCGTCAGTGGCTCAATATATACCTTGTCGGCAATATTTTTATCTGTCATGATCGTCGCCGGATTGGAGTTTACCAGAATAACCTCCACACCTTCCTCTTTCAGGGAGCGACATGCCTGTGTACCGGCATAATCAAATTCTGCTGCCTGTCCGATCACGATCGGGCCGGAGCCGATTACCATAACTTTTTTTACATTGGGATTCTTAGGCATTTGCATTCTCCTCCATCATCGTAATAAATCGGTCAAATAAATAGCCGGAGTCCTGTGGTCCCGGGCAAGCCTCAGGATGGAACTGCACGGTGAATATATTCTTTCCTGTATAGCTGAGTCCCTCACAGGTGCCATCATTGACATTGACAAAGGCAGGTGTTGCAACCTTCGGATC
>ERZ779851.3091-NODE-3091-length-11605-cov-8.621991_pt1 | contig 11605 bp, 8 predicted proteins | sample MGYA00511094_ERZ779851 | MGnify/ENA primary metagenome ERZ779851 (study PRJEB29588, sample SAMEA2155512) | human gut metagenome | biome: human gut; feature: human-associated habitat; material: faeces | place: Denmark | collected 2008/2010 ...
CGCGGTCCTGCCGGGCCAGAAGGGCGCTTTGCCGCAGCAGCTCCGCCGACACGGAGAAGGGGGAGCAGGGGGCAAGCGCCACGCGGTGCATGGAGCCGTAGGAGGGATCGTGGTACTTCTCGATGCAGCGGACGGAGTCGGCCATGATCTCGTCCACCGTCTGCACCACGCTGTCCGGCGGCAGGCCGCCGTCCTTGACGCTGAGATCCATGCTGCCCCGGCTCAGGTACATGCGGATGCCCAGCTCCTGGGCCGCCGCCAGCTGGGCGCCCAGCAGGTCGCCTGCTCCGGCGGGGAACACATAGTGGTGGTCGAAGCAGGTGGTGCAGCCGTGCTTCATCAGCTCGCCCATACCGGTAAGGCTGGACAGGCGGATCACGTCTTCGTCCAGGTTCTTCCAGATCTCGTACAGGGTCTTGAGCCAGTCGAACAGCTCCATATTCTGCACCTGGGGCAGATTGCGGGAGAACACCTGGTACAGGTGGTGGTGGGTGTTCACCAGACCGGGATAGCACAGCATGTGGCTGGCGTCGATGGTCTCGTCGGCGGTGACGGCCAAATTTTCGCCGATGGCTTGGATGAAGCCGTCCTTGCAGTAGAGGTCCACGTTTTGCAGCAGGCGGTCACCGTCGTCGCAGGTGACCAGCTGGGCGATGTTTTTCAGCAGCAGAGTAGCCATATCGTATGCTCCTTCATCAGAAAAATGGGTAGGAAAAAAGAGCAGGCCGCAAGCGGCCTACTCTTTTTATATTGGGGTCAGCGTTCCTCGCGGAAGTAGGAGAGACCGAGGGACGCAGGGGGCTGATCCTCCCGCTTCTTACGCAGGGAGACGACGATCAGCACGATCAGGGTGATGACGTAGGGCAGCATCTTGTACAGCTCCTTGATCGCCATCTGGCCGCCGGGGGTGGGCAGATAGATGTTGATGATGTACAGGCCGCCGAACAGGATGGAGGCCAGGATGCTGACATTGGGACGCCAGATGGTGAAGATGACCAGGGCGATAGCCAGCCAGCCGCGGTCACCGAAGGCGTTGTTGGACCACACGCCGTTGGCGTAGTCCATGACGTAGTACAGACCGCCCAGACCCGCGATCATGGAGCCGATGCAGGTGGCCAGATACTTATACTTGGTGACGTTGATGCCGGCGGCGTCGGCGGTGGAGGCACTCTCGCCCACGGCGCGCAGGTGCAGGCCGGGACGGGTGTGGTTCAGGAAATAGGACGCGCCCAGGGCAATAATGATGGCCACATAGGCCAGGAAGCCGTAGGACAGGAACAGCTGACCAAACCAGCCGGTGCTTTCCGCGCCGGGCAGGGTGGTCTTGAAGAACAGGCTGGTGTTGGACAGGGCAATGGAGGGGACCTCGCTGCCGGTCAGCTTGATGAGGGAGCCGCCGAAGAAGTTGCCCACGCCCACGCCGAAGGTGGTCATGGCCAGACCGGTAACGTTCTGGTTGGCCCGCAGGGTAACGGTCAGGAAGCAGTACAGCAAGCCCATCAGCAGAGAGCCCAGCAGGGAGCACAGGATGGGGATCATGATGGCCAGGAAGCCGTTCATGGTGCCGCCCTTGGTGGCCTGCTCATAGAAGAACGCGCCGATGACGCCGCTGATACCGCCCACATACATGATGCCGGGGATACCGAGGTTCAGGTTACCGGATTTCTCGGTCAGAATTTCACCGGTGCTGCCGAACAGCAGGGGGATACCCTGCATGACCGCACGGGGGAAGAAGGATACAAAATCAAAACCCATCCGTCACGCCTCCTTTCTGCTGCTCTTGCGCAGAGTGACCTTATAGGTGATGAAGAACTCGGTAGCAATGATGAAGAACAGGATGATACCGGTCAGAATGTCGGCGAAGGATTGGTTCAGGCTGAAAGCCGTGGAAATCTCGCTGGCACCGCGCTCCATAGTCACCAGCAGCAGGGAGGCGGCGATCATGATAAGGGGATTGAACTTGGACATCCAGGACACCATGACGGCGGTGAAGCCGCGGCTGTCCACGATGGTGGTGGTCAGCGTATGGCTGATACCGGCGGTCAGGATATATCCCATCAGGCCGCAGACGGCACCGGAGAGCACCATGGTGCGGATGATGACCCGATCCACCTTGATGCCGGCATAGCTGGCGGTACGCTGGCTTTCGCCCACCACGGCGATCTCGTAGCCGTGCTTGCTGTAGTTAAGATAGATGTACATCAGACCGGTCAGAATGGCGACCACCAGGATCGGGAGGAGCTGCGTCTGCCCGCCGATACGGGGCAGCCAGCCTGCTTCGGTGGCCTGATTGATGATGCCGATCTTACCGGCACCCTTGGGCACCTCCCAGACAATGATGAAATAGGAGGCCAGCTGCATGGCAACGTAGTTCATCATCAGGGTGAACAGCGTTTCGTTGGTGTTCCACTTGGCCTTGAAGAAGGCGGGCAGGAAGCCCCACACGGCACCGGCCAGCAGAGCGGCCAGCAGGGACACAACGATCAGCGCCCCGTTGGGCAGCTTACCGCCCAGCAGGATCATGCAGGTGGTAGTGGCCAAGCAGCCGATCAGGGTCTGACCCTCGGCGCCGATGTTCCAGAAGCGCATCTTGAAGGCGGGGGTAACAGCCAGGGAGATGCCCAGCAGAACCGCTACGTTTTGCCAAGTGACCCAGTTTTTGCGGGGGGTGCCGAAAGCACCCTTGAGGATCGTGCCGTACACGCTGATGGGATTTTCTCCGGTCAGCAGGGTGGTGATCAGACCGCAGAACACCAGCGCCAGCAGCAGGATGCCGCCGCGGATCAGCAGGGCCTTGCCCAAGGGAAGCGTGTCACGCTTGGAAATATGAAAGAGAGATTGTTTACGCATTTTCCTTCGCGCCTCCTCCCACGCGGGTCATCAGAGCACCCACTTCAAGCTTGTTGGTCTTACGGGCGTCCACCACGCCGGACACCTGTCCGCCGCAGAGCACCACGATCCGGTCGCACAGCTCCAGCAGCACGTCCAGATCCTCGCCGACGTAAACGACGGCAACGCCCTTCATCTTCTGCTCGGTCAGCAGATTGTAAATGGTATAGGATGTATTGATATCCAGACCGCGGACAGCATAGGCGGTCATCAGCACGGAGGGCTGCTGGGCGATCTCACGGCCTACCAGCACCTTCTGCACGTTACCGCCGGACATACGGCGGACGGGGAAGCTGGTGCTGGGGGTGACGACCTCCAGCTCCTGCCAGATGCGCTGGGCCAGCGCCTCGGGATCCTTGCGGTTCAGGAACGCGCCCTTGCCCTTGCGCCAGGAGCGCAGCATCATGTTGCCGGTCATGCCCATGGAGCCCACCAGGCCCATGCCCAGACGGTCCTCGGGGACAAAGCTCATGGCGATGCCGGCCTTGCGGATGTCCATGGGATCCTTGCCGGCCAGCTCCTGGGGCTTGTCGCTCTCGGGCGGGAAGAAGGTGACGGAGCCGGAGGTGATGGGATACAGGCCCGCGATGGACTCCAGCAGCTCACGCTGGCCGGAGCCTGCCACGCCTGCCACGCCCAGCACTTCGCCGGCGTTGATGGAGAAGCTGACGTTGTCCAGACGCTTGACGCCCAGCTCATCGAATACGGTCAGGCCCTCCAGCTTCAGACGGGGGGTGACGTTGATGGGATCGGGGCGATTGATGTTCAGGGTGACGCTGTGGCCCACCATCATATCGGTCAGGGACTGCTGGTCGGCGTCCTTGGTCATCACGTCGCCGATGTACTCGCCCTTGCGCAGTACGGCCACACGGTCGGATACGTCCAGCACCTCGTGGAGCTTGTGGGTGATGATGATCAGGGACTTGCCGTCGGCCTTCATGTTGCGCATGACGGTGAACAGCTTATCGGTCTCCTGGGGGGTCAGCACGGCGGTGGGCTCGTCCAGGATCAGGATGTCCGCGCCGCGGTACAGCACCTTCACGATCTCGACAGTCTGCTTCTGGGAGACGGACATGTCGTAGATCTTCATGTCGGGGTCGATGTCGAAGCCATACCGGTCGCAGATGTCCTGCACCTTTTTGCGGGCATTGTTCAGATCCAGCTTGCCCTCGAGGCCCAGAATGATGTTTTCGGTAGCGGTGAACAGATCGACCAGCTTGAAGTGCTGGTGGATCATGCCGATGCCCAGATCAAATGCATCCTTGGGAGACGCGATGGTGACGGGCTTATCGTGGATGTAGATTTGTCCCTCGTCAGGGAAGTAGATACCGGAGAGCATATTCATCAGAGTGGTCTTGCCGCTGCCGTTTTCACCCAGCAGAGACAGGATCTCACCCTCGCGCAGTTCCATGTTGATGGCGTTATTGGCCACCACGGAACCAAAGCGCTTGGTGATATTCTCCATTTTGATCGCGCATTTGTTTTCCAAGGCTGTCATCCTTTCTTTCGGCGCAGATGGCTGCAACACCTCGTAGCACGCCGGGGCTAAATTCCATACGCTTTATTCTAGCACAGAAAAGAAGTGTTGTAAATCAAAATTCGCAAAAAATTTGTCAGGTATACACAAAGAATGTAAGCTTATACAAGAAAGAAGAAAATCATTTGTGAGAATCGCCGAATGAGTTGCGGGAAAGGAAAAAACGGGGAATAAAAAGAAAAATGGATGGGCTGCAAAGCAGCCCATCCATTGAAATTTGTTCTAAAGCTTTGATTAGAACGCGGTGTCCAGACGGGTGATGCCGTCGATCTCCAGATCGAAGTAAGGAGCGGAACGGAACTCGGACTCGGAGAAGTAACCGTCGTGCACGACCTCGGTGTCGGGAGTGTAGTCAGCGTCAGTGTTGACGTCAGCCATGTAGGAGGTCAGAGCCTCACCCTTCACGGTGAAGGTGGAGCAGTCGAAGACATGGATCTCGCCGTTCTCCAGCTTGGCGGTGGCAGCCTCGATGGCCTCAGCAGTGCCAGCGGCAGCAACGTCGGTGTTCAGCTCGGTCAGAACCACGGAGCCGGTGGCCAGGGTGCCGGTCCAGTCAGCGTCGATAGCCTTGCCGTCGATGACGCACTGAATGGCATACTCATAGTAGGGAGCCCAGTTGATGCGGGAGGAGATGATGTAGGTGTTGGGAGCAGCTTCCTTGGTGGAGCCGTTGTAGGAGACGTTGGGGATACCAGCGTTCTCGCAGGCAGTAGGAGCGCCCAGAGAGTCGGCGTGCTGGCTGATCAGCTTGCAGCCGCCCTGGATCAGCTTCTCGGCGCCTTCCTTCTCCAGGGTCTCGTCATACCAGCTGCCGGTGAAGGTCACGTCCATGGTGACGGTGGGGCAGACGGACTTGGCGCCCAGATAGAAGGAGGTGTAACCGGAAACCACTTCGGCGTAGGTAAAGGCACCCACATAGCCCATCTTAGCCTCTTCGGCGGTGAACTCGCCAGCCTCGATCATCTCGTTCAGCTTCATACCGGCAGCGATACCGGCCAGATAGCGGCCCTCATAGATGGAAGCGAAAGCGTTGTGGTAGTTGTCCAGACCCTCGGTGTGAGCGCGGGTACCGGTGGAGTGGCAGAACTGGACCTCGGGGTTCGCCTTGGCGACTTCGATCATGTAAGGCTCATGGCCGAAGCTGTCGGCAAAGATGATGTTGCAGCCGGCATCAACCAGGTCAGCGGCGACTTCGGCGCACTGCTCGGTCTCACCAACGTTGGTCTTGATGAAGTAATCTTCATTCTCGACCAGGCTGAGGTTAGCGCAGGCTTCCTTGGCGGCGTCGATAAAGTTCTTATCATAGGTGGAGTTTTCATCGTGCAGGGTGATGAAACCGACCTTGACCTTAGCGCCTTCGGCATCGCTGCCGTCGTCAGTGTTGGGGGTGTCATTGCCGCCGCCGCAGGCCACCAGGCTCAGAGCCATGACCAGGGCGAGGATCAACGCAAGGAACTTCTTCATTCTTGTTTTCCTCCTTAAAATATTGACCCGGGGCTGAAGGTAGGGATAAAATTTGCCGCGGGCCTGAATAACGGATCAGATCCGACATTCACGGTAACGCATGAAATTGTTACAAAAGTATTATATAGGATGTCCGCGCAAATTTCAACTAAAATTCTGCGATCCTTATATATTTTTTGATGTTCCTGATATTAGAAATATCAATGAAGAAATCGCAGGAATAAGTGAAAACGGTTCCGGTAAGGGGTTACTGGTGTATGCGGGTACCGGTTTTGCCCTCGATACCTGCGGCGGCGCCGCAGGCGCTTTCGCTGCGCGAAAGGCCCGGATTGGAATAGGACGGTATCTCGGGCGGGAAGCGGAATCGCCTGTTCGGATGCTGCGGGCGCGGATTACTGGTGTACTCTTGTACCGGTTTTGCCCTCGATACCGTCTTTGGCCTTCTCCAGCAGGGTGATCAGGGCGGTGCGGCCGGGCTTGGACTCGGCGAACTTCACGGCGGCCTCTACCTTGGGCAGCATGGAGCCCTTGGCGAACTGGCCCTGGGCGATGTACTCCTTGGCCTCGGCGGGGGTCAGCTCGTCCAGACCCTTCTGGTCGGGCTTGTTGAAGTTGATGGCCACCTTCTCCACGGCAGTGAGGATGATCAGCATATCGGCGTCCAGCTGCTCGGCCAGCAGCTCGGAGGCGAAGTCCTTGTCGATGACGGCGGCCGCGCCCTTCAGGTGGTTATGCTCGGTACGGTAGACGGGGATGCCGCCGCCGCCGCAGCAGATGACGATGTTGCCGCTGTCGCTGAGGGCGCGGATGGCGCCCAGCTCCACGATCTGCTTGGGCTTGGGGGAGGCCACGTAGCGGCGCCAGCCGCGGCCCGCGTCCTCTTTGAACAGGAAGCCGGTCTTGGCGGCCATGACCTTGGCCTCTTCCTCGGACAGGAACTTGCCGATGGGCTTGCTGGGATCGTTGAAGGCGGGATCCTTGGGGTCCACCTCCACCTGGGTGACCATGGTGACCACAGGCTCGTCGATGCCGCGGTTCAGCATCTCTTCGCGCAGGGCGTTCTGCAGGTCATAGCCGATGTAGGCCTGGCTCATGGCGCCGCAGACGGACAGGGGGGTGCTGTCCTGGGTGGCATCCTCATGCATCAGGGCCAGCATGGCGTTGTTGATGATGCCCACCTGGGGGCCGTTGCCGTGGGCGACGATGACCTCGTGCCCCTCGGCGATCAGGTCGACGATGGCGCGGGCGGTGATCTGAACGGCGTCGGCCTGCTCATGCAGGGTGCTGCCCAGCGCGTTGCCGCCTAGGGCGATGACGATTTTCTTAGCCATAATGGGTAATTCTCCTTCTATTTCCTTTGTGATTCAGAGCTTGTTCCGAAAAAATATGACAGCGGCGGCGTTGCCGCCGCTGTCGCGGGTCATATTTGCATTACAAAAAGCGTCGCAGACTTTGCGCCGCGCACGGCGCAAACAGGTGGGATATGTCCCGGAGGACGGTCTCGTTGCGTCAGCCAATTTCCCGCGCCTTTCAGTTGTGGAAATTGGGACGCTTCCTTGAAAACGCCTCGCTTTTTCCGCCACAGGCGGCGCGTCGGTGTTTTCCATGTGCGTCCGCAGGGACACCCTGCAAAAATTGACGCGGTGAGCGGCAATTTTTGAAACCTGCCTTAATTAAAACGCTTGCGTTTTAATTAAAAGATTTTCCGGGTATCCTTGGTCTCGTCCAGCTCCATCAGGGCCTTGACGGGATCCTTCACCTGGGCCAGGAAGATCATGGCGGCGATGATGTAGGGCTTGTAGGAGGCCTGCTTGTACAGAGGCACGATGTAGCGGTCGAACACGGAGTTGTCCACTTCGCCCTCGGCGCAGCTCAGGCCGGTGATGTCGGCGGGCAGGCAGTGCAGGTACAGAGCCTTGCCGTCCTTGGTGAGCTTCATCATCTCTTCGGTGCAGGCCCAATCCTTGTGCTGGGCGTTCTGGGCCAGCAGGCGCTTCTCCAGCGCGTCGATGCCTTCCTTATCGCCGGCGGCGTACAGCTTGGTGCGCTCTTCCATAGCGGCGTAGGAAGCCCAGGACTTGGGATACACGATATCGGCGTCCTTGAAGGCCTCGGCCATGGAGTTGGTCTTGTGGAACTTGGAGCCGTACTTCTCGCAGTTCTTGCGGGCGACTTCCTCCACCTCGGGCATCACGTCGTAGCCTTCGGGATGGGCCAGGGTCACGTCCATGCCGAAGCGGGTGAACAGACCGATGACGCCCTGAGGCACGGACAGGGGCTTGCCGTAGCTGGGAGAATAGGCCCAGGTCATGGCGACCTTCTTGCCCTTCAGGTTCTCCACGCCGCCGAAGTAGTGGATGACGTGCAGCATGTCGGCCATGCACTGAGTGGGGTGATCCACGTCGCACTGCAGGTTCACCAGAGTGGGCTGCTGCTCCAGGATGCCGTCACGGTAGCCTTCCTTCACGGCGTCCATGAAGGTCTTCTGATACTTGTGGCCCTCGCCGATGAACATGTCGTCACGGATACCGATGACGTCGGCCATGAAGGACACCATGTTGGCCGTCTCGCGGACGGTCTCGCCGTGGGCGATCTGGGACTTCTTCTCGTCCAGATCCTGCACCTCCAGGCCCAGCAGGTTGCAGGCGGAAGCGAAGGAGAAGCGGGTACGGGTGGAGTTGTCGCGGAAGATGGAGATGCCCAGGCCGGAATCGAACACGCGGGTGCTCTTGTTGCGCTCACGCAGGTCGCGCAGGGCATCGGCTACGGTAAATACGGCGTCGATCTCATCATCGGTCTTGTCCCAGGTCCAATAGAAATCGTTCTTATACATGTTGTTGATATTCAGCGTGGACAGATGACGTGCCAGCTCAACAGTCTTGCTCATTTTCGTTCTTTCTCCTTATTATATATGTGGATGAATGGTTTTACTTGATATCGTTGCCGGTCAGCTCCTGACGGAAGCTGGTGGCGGAGCCGTCCTTATTCTCGGGGTGATACAGGCCGGGAACAGCGGCGTACAGCGCGGCGCAGGTCACCAGATCCTGCTTGAAGGTCACCTCGTTGGGAGCGTGAGCCTGAGACTCGGCACCGGGGCCGAAGCCGACGCAGGGGATGCCGTAGCGGCCCTGGATGGACACGCCGTTGGTGGAAAAGGTCCACTTGTCGGTCAGAGGACGGCCTTCACGCTTGGAGGCGGCCAGCTCGGTGGGCATCAGGCGCTTGTCGCCCCACAGGTTGTGGTGAGCGTCCACCAGAGCCTGGACGTGGGGAGCGGTCTCCTTGTTGATCCAGGTGGGGAAGAAGCACTCGGTCTCATAGACGTGGCCGGTCCATGCGGGACGGTCGTACATGTACATGGAGACCTTCACGTCGTCGGCGTACTTCTTGCAGGCGGGCAGATCCTCGATCTCCTTCAGGCAGGAGAGGTAGGTCTCGCCGGCGGTCATGCGGCGGTCGATGGAGATGGAGCAGCTATCGGCCACAGCGCAGCGGGAGGGGGAGGTATAGAAGATCTGGCTGGTGGTGCAGGTGCCGCGGCCCAGGAAACGGGCGTCCTCGTAATGGTCGGGGTTGAACTTGGGATCCAGCATCTTCACCAGGCCGTTGATCTCGGTGGAGCCGTCGGCGGGGTTCTCGTTCAGGTCGCGGACGTTCAGGATGACCTCGGCCATCTTGTGGATGGCGTTGTCGCCGCGCTCGGGAGCGGAGCCGTGGCAGGAGACGCCGTGCATGTCCACGCGGATCTCCATACGGCCGCGGTGACCGCGGTAGATGCCGCCGTCGGTAGGCTCGGTGGAGATGACGAACTCGATCTTCTCACGGGCGTCCTCGGGGCCGTTGAAGTACTCGTTGACGATGGACTGCCAGCACATACCGTCGCAGTCCTCCTCCTGGACAGAGCCGACCACCATCATCTTGTAGCCCTTAGGCAGCAGGTCCAGATCCTTCATGATCTTCACGCCGTAAGCGGCGGCAGCCATACCGCCCTCCTGGTCGGAACCGCCGCGGCCATAGATGATGTCCTCGGTCTCGTAGCCCTTGTAGGGGTCGGCTTCCCAGTTGTTGATGTTGCCGATGCCAACGGTGTCGATGTGGCTGTCGATGGCGATGATCTTGTCACCCTCGCCCATCCAGCCGATGACGTTGCCCAGCTTGTCGAACTCGACCTTGTCATAGCCCAGGGACTTCAGCTCCTCGGCGATGCGCTTGACCACGCCCTCTTCCTCGCAGGACTCGGAAGGGATGGCGATCATGTCGCGCAGGAACTTGACCATAGCGGGCTTATAGCCCTCGGCAGCTTTTCTGATGGCCTCAAAATCCATAATATACCTCCAGCAAATGATATGATGATACATTGTTTTTCTTTATGAGACATTTTTCCTAATCCCTATAATAACACATAGCGGACGGATGTCAAACAAAAAATTTTTTTTCCTAAAAAATTTTCTGGAAAAAACGTTGATTTCTGCTTAAAGTGTGATATGATAAGAGTGGAAGTGAGTGGGAGTATGGTTGCAGGAACACTATATATCTCCGGAACGAACCAAAATTACATATTTGATAAGGAGAGTTGATCGTTATGGAAGCAAAACGGTTAGAAGCTCTGAAGCAAATCGCCGCGGGCATCGCGGCGCAGTTTGGCGACAAGTGCGAGGTCGTGATCCACGACGTGGGCGGCGGACATCCGGAGCATACCATTGTCCATATTGAAAACGGCCATGTATCCGGCCGCAAGGTGGGCGACGGCGCGTCCCAGGTGGTGCTGGATCAGTTCAACAGCCAGAACGACCACCCCAAGGATCACCTGTGCTACCTGACCAGGACCCCGGACGGCAAGATCCTGAAGTCGTCCTCTCTCTATATCCGCAACAGCCGCGGCAACGTCACCAGCATTTTTTCCATCAACTACGACATCACCAATATCATGATGATGCATCAGGAGCTGGGCGAGTTCATGATGACCCGCGATAAGGAGCAGACCGAGCCGGAGAGGATCATCAACGTCAACAACGTGCTGGACGAGCTGATCGAGCATTCGGTGCAGCAGGTGGGCAAGCCTGTGGCGCTGATGAACAAGGACGACAAGGTGCGGGCCATCCGCTTCCTGAACGATTCCGGCGCGTTCCTGGTGACCAAATCCACCGACAAAGTGGCAAAATACTTCGGTATTTCCAAATATACTTTGTATTCCTACATCGACGCCAATAAACAGCAGGAGGAAAAGAAAAAATGATCGATCTGTCCATCAACAAGGTTGGCCTGGAGCATAACATCCAGAAGGCCAAGGAGAACAACGTCATCATCCCCACCATCGCCCAGATGCAGAACCCCGACCTGATCCCCGAGAAGATCAAGGCCAAGCTGAGCCACACCGGCCTGTGGGACGTGGATCCCGTGAACCTGTTCCGTATTTCCTGGCATAACGAGGCCAAGGAGTCTGGCGGTCTGTTCCAGGCTGTCCCCAACTATGTGGAGATCCCCAGCGCCCTGTCCGGTGTGCCCTGCCGCATCGTCGCCATGTCCGGCAAGTGGTTCCCCACCGGCTGCCACAAGGTGGGCGCTTCCTTCGGCTGCCTGGCACCCCGCTTGGTGACCGGCCAGTTTGACGCCATCTATCATCACGCCGTATGGCCCTCCACCGGCAACTACTGCCGCGGCGGCGCATTCAACTCCAAGCTCTTAGCGGTCGACTCTGTCGCCATTCTCCCCGCC
>ERZ779851.3094-NODE-3094-length-11601-cov-3.107397_pt1 | contig 11601 bp, 9 predicted proteins | sample MGYA00511094_ERZ779851 | MGnify/ENA primary metagenome ERZ779851 (study PRJEB29588, sample SAMEA2155512) | human gut metagenome | biome: human gut; feature: human-associated habitat; material: faeces | place: Denmark | collected 2008/2010 ...
ATCTTTTCCATTTGTTTTTATATCTTTTAATTTAGAATTAGTATGTCCTGATAATACATATTCATCATCACTTACAAATATATTTTTTAAAGTATAAGTATTATTTCCTTTATATATTTTTTCATCTTGTTTTTCTAAATTATTATTATAAGTCACTAAAACTGAATTATTTACTAAAAGATTATTCTTTTTAACACCATATAATCCTATTACTAATATTTTATCTTTATATGTTTCAACATATGTAAATTTAGTAATATCTTCTTTTTGGTATACAATACTTTTTACTAATTTACCATTTTTATCAAACTTTATTAAAGCAGCTTCATAATTATCTGTTTTATTTTTTTCTTCTAATTTACTACCTGTAACTATAAAACTACCATCACTTAACATTTTTATACTTGTAAGTCCTTCTTTATCTGTAATTCCATAATAATTATACCAAAGCTCTTTACCATCAAAACTATATTTATAAATAGCGCCCGTTCCTGTAGCTTTTAACCCTACAACTACATAACCATCATTTGTTATAACTAAATCGTTAAATTCTCCTGTTTGAGGACCTCCTAAATTAATTTTAGATAAAACTTCACCATTTTTATCGTATTTAACTATAATTGCCCCTCCAGTTGTATGATTACCTATTATATTAGGAGCATAAACACTTGTTCCTACGACTACATAATTCCCAGCTTTATCTACTTTAACTTTATTAAATTTTGATGTATCTAAAATATTTAAATTCTTTCTCCATACAATATTAAAATTATTATCATATTTTACAATAACAGCTTCAGTTAAGTTATCTTTTTTACTTTTTTCATCCATAAGTACATACCCTACTGCTATATAACCATCTTCAACTTTTACAATATCTTTATATACAATTTATATGAAGGAGGAGACAAATATATGGATGAAAATTTAAAACAAAAAGTAAAAAAGTTATTGCCAGTAATTATTGCATCAGTACTTATCCTAGTACTTGTAATTACTACTTTAATTTTTACTTTAGGACGTGGAAATGATGATAAAACTTTAGGCTTAACTTTCGACCCCGATAAGCCTATTCCTGTTAAACAAAATAATTTATATGGATATATTTCATCTTCAAATGGTAAAGAACTAATTTCTGCAAAATATATTTCTGCAGAACCATTTTATGGTGATTATGCCATTGTGGAATTGAAAGAAGACAATTCTTATAAATATTGTATAATTGATAAAAAAGGTAATACTAAAATATCTTCTAAATCATCTATAAAGTATATTACAGAATATGGTCTATTCGTTGCAGATAGTAAATTATATAATGAAAAACTAAAACAAATATCTGATGATAATTCAGATATTACTTACAGAAGTTACGGATATTCTTCTTTTATACAATATGACAAAAACCATAAAGCAACTGAGTGTGGAATTATAAATAACAAAGGAAAAAAAGTCTATTCATACAAGTTTAAGGATTCTGAAGAATTCTTTTCATGTACAATTTCTGAAGCTGATGAAAGATTAGGTGAACAATATGCCAAAATTAATGTGGATAACAAAAAATATGCTATAATAAATTTAAAAAATGGTAAAACTGTATATGATTTTACAGAAGATTCTATTTTAGTTGATAATGATAACATTTTTACAATTTCGAATGTTAACTCAAATAATAAAAAAGTAATTTGCGTATCAAAAAACAAGATCGCATATGAAACAGATGAAAATATAGACTTATCTTATTATGATATAGAAAACAAAATTCTTCAAATTTATAATAGCTCAAAAGACTATTCTGATAGATATTCTTACTATGATTTAAAAAAACAAACCACATTATCAGAAAAACCTGTAAAGGATTCAACAAATTCTATTGAAAGTTTAACAGGATATAAATCTTTTACTTCAAATAATAAGCACGGGGTCATGAAAAAAGATAAAACAGTTTTATCATGTGAATATGATGATATAGAATTTTTATCACCACCAACATTTAACTATATAAAATCAAAAACAACAAAAGAATTAATTCTAGCCAAAACAAATGATACTTATAATGTTATTAACTTAAAAAACAAAAAAACTATATTTAGTTTTAAATCTTCTAATGTTGATTCATATAGTTATAGCACATTTGTAAAAGCTACTCTTTCAGATTCAGAAGAAACTTCTGTTTACAATTTATTAACAGGAAAATCTATGAACTTTGACAGTGATAGCCAAGTTTCAATATATTCTAATTACATTATAGTAACAAAAAACAATACAAAAACTTACTATAACACAAAATTTGCAGAAATTTATAAAGAATAAAAAAAGGCTTTTTATGAAGTGAACTTTAAAGTTCACTTCATTTTTTAGCCTATCTTTCTTATTTCATTTTTATAAATTTTATTAATGATATAATTGCAATTCCTGCAAATGCAATTATTGATAATATAATTCCTGTATCTTCGACTCCAGTTTTTGGAAGTGTTTCATCATTACTACTATTAATATCCTGTGCCTCGTTTATATTAGTTGGACTTGTTGTTTCAAAATTATTAGTATTGTTTTTTGTTACTTGGTTGATTATACTATCTGTGCTATTATTAGTATTATTATTAGCACTATCATCAATATTATTATTTTCAGATTTTGATGAATTATTTTCTTCATTTTGATTTGATTTATCAGAATTACTTATTTGATTTCCACTATTTCCATTGCCATTACTATTATCTGGCATAGGTACAACAATTTCATCTCCATTGTCTCCTTTTGATGGATCATCTGGCGTTGGGTCTGGTGCTGGGTCTGGTGTTGGATCTGGTGTTGGATCTGGTGTTGGTGTTGGGTTCGGCGTTGGCGTTGGATCTGGGTTTGGTGTCGGATCTGGATTCGGATCTGGATTCGGATTTGGATCCGGATCCGGTGTTTCTGAAGAATCGGCCTTCTTCACTGTCATAACAAAAGAATCCTTGGCTCCCTGCCCATCCTTTGCCGTTGCTGTGATTGTCGCTGTACCTGCCGCCTTTGCTGTCACTGTTCCATTCGTATCTATGGATGCAACACTTGGATTGGATGAAGTCCAGGCTACCGCCTTGTTGGCAGCGTTATCCGGTACCACTCGCAAATCCTCAACCGTATATGACTCTCCCACCGTCATGGTTTTCTTGCCACCTACAATCGTAATTGTCGACACCTTAACCAGTTTCGGGAGATTTTCTATGTCTTCACTATATCCACATGTTTTACAAACATGATATTTCTTTCCCGCCTGCTCATACGTTGGATTGATTGTCTGCACCGCTCCATATACATGAGAAGTGCAAAGGCTTACTTTATTATAAGTTTCCTGCCCCTTATAATTCGCAGTATCCGCAGTAACATAACATAAATCTCCATCTATAAATCCAAGTCCATATATATAGGTTCCCTTTACAGTGCCTGATGGCAATGTGAATATCGTTTTCGTCGTTCCAGTTGAGATGCTATACTGTTCAATCGTTGTCGGTGTTGAGAAATAAATCACACCATTTCGTGCTGCCATACGTCCGAAATAAGCCGTCCACACGCCATTGTCTGCAGTTGTCCATTTCGCGTATGCCGGTCCATATAAACAGGTAGTTGTCTGGCTTGCATAATTATACTTGGAAATCTGATATTTCGCGCTACGATCAGCTGCCACATATGCGCCATCCAGATAATACCAGTTTCCATTGTATGGATACATATATGTCTGCACACCACTCCAGAATCCACTCTCATAGCGGCTGTCAGTTGCTTTGGTATAGGTATAGCCATACGGAACACTCGTTACATAATCCGTCCGATCGCTATCCAAAGATAACAAGGTTGCATCCGAAATCATAAAATACGTATGCTTCACTCTTCCGAGATTGTCCCATGTCGGATCATCCCATGTGGCATCCATGTGATACCACTGATTGTTCAGATATACGGCATTCCACGCATGATTTGCAGCCTCACTTGAAACATAACCGCAGACAATATTCTGGCGTTTCATCAGATACATGAACGTCAGTGCATATCCCTGACAAACCGCCTTCTTCTTAACAAGTGTGCCATAGATATTATAATCATCGCTCGACAAAGAATTTGATAAATAATTCTCATAATCATACGTTACATCTGTCACAAGGTAATCATGATATGCAAGCGCAATCTCCACATCACTCAACCCGGTTGTATCAATCGCAGCTTCCATCTTCGCAACTTCTGCATCAATCTCCGCTTTCATAGAAGTAATCTATGCCTTCGTATAATTATATGTAATGATCAATTTTGTAACATTACTTTGGTTATCCAGATAATAACGAAATCCACCCGATACATAAAACAACTGTGGATTCATGTTCAAAATACCGTGTATAACATCTCCCACATTGGTTCTTGTCAGTCCATAGCCTGTCACATCTATGGTATCCTGCAGCTTCTCCATCGCAGCCACAATCGCTGTATCATGTGAATGGTCATAACTGCTGTCCGCAACCGCGTCGCTTGCTTCCAGCAAACCACCCTCCGACAGCAGTCCGCTTCCATCCTCATGAACAATCTGCGTTGCCTCCTGCAACGGCTCGTCCAGCTCCGCGGCAACTCCTGTTACAGTATTTGCCAGCAGCATCACGAGCACAAGCAAATACGTGAATAGTTTCTTTCCTCTTTTCATGCAACTCTCTCCTTTTCTTTTTCTTGCTTAACCCTTATCTACTTTTTTACATTCTGCAGATCCACCAGTGTACCATAAATAAACAAATTCCATACCAGATGACACAATGTCACATACCGGTCATTCGGCGGTGCACCATCGCCCAAAGAAAACCATGCACAGATTAAGACCGCCATCGAAAAATAAGGCACCAGACCTTTTATATAATGTGCAAAGCCTTCATCCTTTAATACAGTTAAACGAATAATACTCACTAAAATCGCAACGGCAAATAAAACTATTCCAAAAACAAAGGTGTAATAGTGAAAATATCCATCACTTAATTGAGGAGTAACCATAGACCAACAGTGCAAATTCCAGCCATTATTTGTTTCTGTCCATCCCCGATAAGATAAATACGCATTCGTATGCGGAAACAAAAATCCCAAGAAGCATTTTGCTGTATCCAGTATCACCTTACCTGGTTCATTTTTCCATACGACCTTTGCCATCTCCCGATACATCTGCGATGCACATTCTTTTCCTACCCGTTCTTCCACTTTAGGTGCAAGATAATACATTACATTGTTGTTATGCTCATCAAATTTGACAGCCTCTTCTAAAGATATTGTTTCTTTTATTTCGCTACTAAAATCATCATAATTAGCTGCCATATTCGGCCATACAACTCGATCCAATAATATAAAATCCAAGTTTGTCTCAACCCGATTATACAGTCCCTTTGTCTGTGTTTGACGATTTATTCCAAATGCACTTCCAGCCGTCAACAAAATAACTGCTACAACGATAGCGAATCTCTTCCAATCCACATGCTTTGCTAACTGTATCAAGCTGTAAACGACCAGAAATAATGTACATGAATAAATTCTATCTGCCCGCATCAACGCCTCTAATAAAAAAGCAATTGCAAGTAAAACTACATCTCCCGCTCTCACTTTGTTTGACTTCCAAACTTTAATAATCTGAACGAGAATCACAAGTAAAAATGACAATGCCAACGAATCTGTCAATATTGTGAAATTCAAAAAATTGATGATTGGAATCGTTATAATGCCCAATGTATAGATAATTAGTTTTGTACATTTAGGCGAATCCTTACCATCCGAAAGGACAACATAACAAGTATAATATATACTCGCAAAACTGAGCACAAACTGTCCAATATATATCAATGCCTGAAAAGGAATATGTATTCTATTTTGAATAGCAATTGCAACTTTTAATATCAGTGGATAAAGAATTGTTCTATATTCGTCTATTTGCAAAGACTCACTTAATTTTATATACTCTGTACTATCTCCAAAACATGGAATATTCATAAAATTACGGAATATCCAGTAAATTCCTAATCCAACTTGGACAAAAATCAACGCATATACTATATACCGTACTCCTTTTTTCACAATTTCCATGTTTTACTTTTTCCTTCCTCAAAAAACATATCGCTGTTGTATATGATAACTTACAAAAAATAAAGCAGTGTCAATTATTATCTTTATAATAACCTCCGGAACAAATGATAACAAAAGTGTTCCACCCGTTACCAGTCCAGCACTTAATGCCATCTGACACACTGCCAATAATATATATTTCCCAACCGATATACTATGCTGTTTTCTACTATCGAAAACAATTTTATAATTAATAATATAATTATATGTTGCCGATATTATCCTGGCTATTGCCGTTGACACCGCCACATACGCTTCTGGTATTCGTTGTTTGAACAACATACAAAATAATGCAAAAAGAGCAATATCTATCACGCTTGACGACAACGAAGAAATTATGAAACAAAAAAATTGCTTTCCTAAAATTCTATAAATCTTCCACGAATCCACCAATGGTCGAAAATGCGTCTGGTGGTTATCTTTGGATTCATAAATCGTCTCAATCTTCACTTCTTTAATCGGAAATTGCTTTCTACTTTCCAATAACATCTGTGTTTCAAACTCAAACCGTTCACCTTTTACTTGCAACAGAGATTCCATAAATGCTCTAGGTATTCCCCGCAATCCAGTTTGCGTATCCGTAACATGTATCCCTGCAACATAAGCAAAAACTTTTTCTGTTACGGTATTTCCAAATTGGCTTTTCCACGGAATATTTTCATTATCAAAATCTCTCACTCCCAATATAAGATTCATCGGATTATTCTGTAAAGCCTGTTGCACTCGTTCAATACAGGAAACCGTATGTTGTCCATCCGAATCAGCGGTCACACACCCAATCGCCGCTGGCATATGCTGCAAGATATACGAAAATCCCGTCTTCAACGCCCGTCCCTTTCCGCAATTCACAGTATGCTTTAGCAACGTTCCTCCATATTCGGTCACTAACTTCTCTGCTTGTAAAAACACATCCGCATATTGTTCCCCGCTTCCATCGTCCACCACTATAACCGGCTTCATATCATTTTTCTTCAATTCTTCTAACAACATAATCAACCGCTCATCTGGTTCATATGCCGGAATCACAATCGGAATCAACTCTTTCATATCTGTTACTTTTTACCTTCTCTTCACATAAATCGTTTGCTTATTTGATTTTGCAAAATAATCACTGTTCACCTTTACCTGTACTTGCACAACACAGGTAACTTCATCTTCTCCAAAATAAGAATCCGGCATACGAACATCAACATGTGTATCATCTTTGGCTAAAATCGTACATTGAGGAATCCACTGATTATTAATGTATATCGCAAATGTATTCTGCAAATTTTCTCCATGAATCGTGATCAAAGAATCTGTAATATGCGCATCTACATCGGTCTCCGACGCTGATGTAATATTTGTAATAACTGGTTTCTTCACAAACAATCTTGGAATTATACAGATCATCAGCACAATTACAATTACAATAATGGGAAGCTGCACATACTTATGACCTTTAAAATATTCTAATATTTTCTTCCTAATATTCATTATTTTTTCTCCCCAGCATCTCATAATACTGCACTTTCTTGTAGTCATCGACCAATGCATTTTCTTCATCCCAACTATGCCATACATCATCCTTTGTACGATACCCTACCAAATTCATAATTGGGATTTCTTTCTCAAGATTTAGAAGATAATTTGTATAAGTTGTACGATATCCCATTACATCCAACAAATTTGCGCCCAAATAATTTAAGCTCATATCCTTCTGCACCTGTTTCACGCCTGTATCATAATTACTCCAAATCATATATGGCGTAATATATCGTTGTTCTGCCTTCTCTATCTCACTATCTCCAGAATAGGAAGATGTGATATCCTGAATAAACCCTTCATCTAATGCCGGTTGATGATCTCCAAACATGCACAAAACTACTGGTTTATCATATTCTTCCAGATATGCAATCAAATCCTCAAACGCATGATCCGACTCCCGAATCAGCGTAAGGTATTTTACTACATCTGTGTATCCTGCATATTTATCCTCTACCTGTATAAACGGATATTCATCTTCAATCTTTGCAACATATCCACCATGATTCTGCATCGTTACATTAAATAAGAACAACGGCTGATCCTGATTTTCCTCTACAATCTGTTCCACCTTATTATAATCGCACGCATCAGATGCTCCCCAGCTAACATAGGAGATCTCATCTTCTGTCATATCCTCAATAGATAAAAATGTGTTAAATCCAAAGTTTCGGTAGACCGCAGGTCGATTCCAATTGTTTGCCTGATATGGATGAAACGCCACCGTATTATATCCTTGCACATCCTTTAAATATTCTACAATATTAAACGTTGATTCCAAATTATAATTCTGATACGGATAGCCAGCAGAACTTATATTTGCCATTGTATCCCCAGTTAGAAACTCAAACTCTGAATTGCATGTTCCACCACCGACAACAGAAGTATAAACATTTCCACGCATCACATAAGAATCCAAGGAATCCCAATAACTTAAATAATCTTCGGATTCCAGAGGTCCAAGTACCCCTAGATCCGAGAAGGTTTCATTCATGATTGCTATCACAAGTGGCTTCTCCTCGTTATTTACATTTGATCCATCTTCCACTGTATACTCATCCAGAATCTCATACACCGCTTCTTTGGAATATCCCTCTGGTTCACTCGGATGTGAATTTTCAATACTAATCAACATAGATATTGGTGCACCATTATATTGCATACTCTCTGTCGGCTTCCATGCATCAATGCTCAAATTCATTCTTTCACCAATATTAATATTCAGAACTGTAATTACTAATCCTGCAGAAACAGCAAACCGCAAAACATGAAATACTATCTTTACAGACTTCTTCTCTGTACATATCTTCCAATCTGCCGGTGTCAGTATATGAAGAAAAACCAGCACAAATAGTAATAATAATGTTCCATAGATAATTCGATTTGTTAACTCGTATACATAACTTCCCATGACCGATGTTGCTGTTTTTACTGCCAGTAAGTCAGTATAAATCGGCGGTCTGCCTTTAAACAACAACACATAATGATTTATCAAACCATATAACCAATGAAATACCAGCACTATCGTATAAGACACCCATGCTTTCGTAATAATCAAACATAAACATAATGTTATAATCAATACAAGTACATAATTAAGTGCCAAAATTTTAATCGACATCTGTGTCAGCGCTTCATTCCAAATTATCTCCTCTATTAACAATGCAACGGCCGGAATGCCAAGAAAATACAATCCATTTAATATCTTTGACTTTAAACAGATTCCTTTAATCAGACCATGCATTCTACAATGCATCAACACAAAAGGCAAAAATAGTAATATAGAAACCCAAACAAAGCTATGCGATTTTTGAAATAATACATTCCTTGCATAGCTTTTAGAAATATACAAAAACATTAAAACACTTATCACTATAAGGCATACGGACACAATCCATCTTATAATACATGCCCGTTTTTCTTTTTTATCCATCGTACTACTCCTAAATTCCGTTTTTTCTTTCTAATATATTAACAATTCACTACTATTGCGTCAAGTTACAAAATCTACCGAAAAAAAGAGCTGGTATAACACCAGCTCTACCATCTACAATCGCTATGTTATCTAAGTACGTCCAGATATTTACCATCCAAAACATCTTTCAAATACTGTCCATACTGATTCTTCTTCAAAAGCTCGTACACTTCCAGTACTTCTTCCTTGCTGATCCAGCCATTCAGATATGCAATCTCTTCCAGACATGCAATCTTACGATGCTGATGCGTCTCCATCGTCTTTACGAAGTTCGTTGCATCAACCAGACTCTCATGTGTACCTGTATCCAGCCATGTGAAGCCCTGTCCAAGCAATTCTACATTCAGATTTCCCTTCTCCAGATAAATCCGGTTCAAATCGGTAATCTCCAGCTCTCCACGTGCAGACGGCTTCAGATTCTTCGCATACTCTACAACATGATTATCATAGAAGTAAAGACCAGTTACACAGTAATTGCTCTTCGGCTTTGCAGGCTTTTCCTCGATTGAAATTGCCTTTCCATCCGGATCAAACTCCACAATACCAAAACGCTCCGGATCATCTACATAATAACCAAATACAGTAGCACCCTTTCCGCTCTCTGCATTCTCTACAGCCGCCTTCAGGCGCTTCTTCAAACCATGTCCAGCAAAAATATTATCGCCCAATACCATTGCCACAGAATCGTCACCAATAAAATCTGCACCAATGATAAATGCCTGCGCCAATCCATCTGGTGATGGCTGCACAGCATAAGTCAGATTCACACCAAACTGGTGTCCATCTCCCAGCAGTTCCTCAAAACGTGGTGTATCTGCCGGCGTTGAAATAATCAGAATATCCCGAATCCCAGCATTCATAAGTACAGACATCGGATAATAAATCATCGGCTTGTCATAAATCGGGAGCAACTGCTTCGATGTTACTCTGGTCAATGGATATAAACGTGTACCGGAACCTCCGGCTAAAATAATTCCCTTCATAAATTAAGTTTCTCCTTTTCGTTAAATACTTATTTATATTGTACATATATGCTTGATTATTGCAAGTTCCAAAATACAATTAATACCTTCTTCCGCCATCTCATAATGATAAAATGGAACCAATCTATCATGTTTGAAATATACTCTATGCTGTTTTCTGCATAGCCAGTTCCTCGACCACCTCTAACGGAAGCCCCGTTCCTTTCGAAATGTCTTCATACGAGAATTTGCCCAGCGCCAAAAGAGACTTCGCCATTTCTTTCGCCACCTGCTCCGCTGTTTCCTTCTTGACTCTCTCCGCTGTCTCCTTTTCAACTTCTTCGCACATTTCTTCCAGAATTCTACACATATGCCCTCGACCTCCTTCCGTCTCTTTTAAATATTTTACCTCTTTTGCCAGCACTTTACTATACATATCCTCAGATTTCGTACAATGGAAATCATGCATCAGTCTACCTATCGGTGTATCTGCATTCCGGTATTCACCATTTACATATAGGATATGTAAACCATCTCCAAATAACTCATGTTCCCTTTCCTCGATCGTCCGTTCAATATGATATACCGGTACGCCACACTCGTACTTATCATTTTCTGTGATAAATATAATAAACGATTCCGGCAATTCCTTAAAATCCTGATTTTTCTCCAGCAATTCCCGGTCAAACATACTTCCATGAAATCTCGCTCTCTTCGCGTCAGCTCCGCTATCCGCTCTCTGAATCTCAATATCAAAATGTTTATTCGTCCCGTCTACTGCCTTTATATCCAGCCGGATTGACCGTTTTGTAGCACTCTTGTACTCCACCTGTGCTTTCGTCTCAATCACTCGCAGATCATCCCGTCCCAGCACAACCCGCAAAATAAATTCTACCGCTTCAATCTTCCCATCCAATGCCTCTGAGAAGAAATCGTCATCCATCAACTTCAGCCTGTCTATCCGGGCCAAATACTTCTCCATCTTCGCCATACACTCCTCCTGTATCGCCCTGGGGTGAT
>ERZ779851.3097-NODE-3097-length-11598-cov-2.695660_pt1 | contig 11598 bp, 13 predicted proteins | sample MGYA00511094_ERZ779851 | MGnify/ENA primary metagenome ERZ779851 (study PRJEB29588, sample SAMEA2155512) | human gut metagenome | biome: human gut; feature: human-associated habitat; material: faeces | place: Denmark | collected 2008/2010 ...
TGCTGGGGCGCGGCATCTCGCTGCCCACCATCCGGTACTGTATTGAGAGAAAAATTCTGTACGAAAGTGCAGAATATCACAACGGTGTTTTCTTGGGCAAAGACCCGCAGGGTGTGCCGAAATATGCTGCTCTGCGCGGTATTTATGACTATGGGAAACCGTTCAAGAGGGAGGCTCCCGGCAGTCAGAAACAGTACGGATTCTGCATCCCGCCGATGCAGCCCGGCACTACCGTGGCCGTGTTTGAAGCCGCCATAGATGCCATGGCAGAGATGACGCTCTGCGGGGATGTTGCGGACAAGTACCGTCTGTCGCTGGGCGGGGTTTCATCCTCCGGCAAAGAGCCGCTGGCGTTACAGAAATTCCTGCGCCAGCACCCGGAGATCACCACGATAGAACTGCGGCTGGACAACGACGCCAAAGGGCGCATGGCGAGTGTCAACATTCAGAACCTTTACCGAGAAAAGTATCAAGTTTGCGACCTGCCGCCCAACATCGAGAATGGAGATTACGCTGATATGGCAAAAAACAACCTGATGGCAAGAACTGCCGCCCACCGCGCGGCGCCTTGCCGATAGAGAGAGATCAACATGAAAGTTAGAAATCGTTCGCCCACTTATAGGGCATAAACAGGAGGTAAATCGTTATGGCTGTGTTCCGTGTACAAAAGACGCAAAATTATACCGTTATGTCCAACCATCACCTGAATGACAAGGCTCTTTCGCTCAAGGCGAAGGGGCTTTTATCTTTGATGCTGTCTCTGCCCGAAGATTGGGATTATACCACGCGAGGGCTGGCGTCCATCTGCAAAGAGGGCGTGGACAGCGTGTGTGCCACCGTGCGCGAGTTAGAAGCGGCGGGGGATATTATCCGCCGCCGCATCCGCGACAAGAACGGTCAGATGCGCGGTATGGAGTACACGGTTCTGGAGCAGCCGCAGCCCCCGGAACAGGGTCCCGAAGAAGCTGCGCCTAAGTGTGCCCAACCAAAACAGGCAGAGCCTAAACGGGAAAAACCTGTACAGGAAAATCCTGCACAATTAAATACTAAAGAAATAAAGAAAGAAGAAACAAATAACGTATCGAATCCTATCCGCGCGGCGGGCCAGCGGACAGAGTACCGCGCCCTGCTGCTGAAAAATATCGAGTATCCGATTTTGGCGCAGAATAACCCGATGGATACGATGCGATTGGATGAACTGGTGGAGTTGATGCTGGATGTGGTTTGTTCCAAACGGGCGGCAATCCGCATTTCGGGTGAGGAAATGCCTGCAGAAGTAGTAAAATCTCGATTCCTAAAATTGGGCGCAGAACATATCCAGTATGTTCTGGATTGCCTCAAGGACAACCCGCCCCGCATTCGAAACATCAAGCAATACTTACTGGCAGCGCTGTACAATGCGCCGCTGACGATAGAAAACTACTATGCCGCGCAGATCGACCACGACCTGTGCGGCGGAAAGAGGTGACATGATTTGCAGATGAAATTTTATTCTCCGCTGACTGCGGACTTTTTCCCAAATGAACCTGACTATGAGGACGAGTTCTACGACGAGTATGAGGGTTGCCCGCTGGACGGGCATGACCTGCTGCAGTATGCCGATGCTGTTGATGAGGCCGTGAAAAAGGACATTGCAGATTTCAACGGCGACCTGATGCAGTATTACCACGAGGACGATTCCGTCCGCCGCAAGGTGGTAAGTGCTGTGCCGTCTGTGGAAATTTGCGGCAACAAACTGTGCGGGTGTCTGACCGTGGAGCTGAAAGAACCTCTGCTCGATGATGAGCAGACCGTCCTGTGCAACTACATTACCGGTCAGTACAGCGACGGTTGGGGTGAGGGCTTTGAGCAGAGGGATATTCGTGTGGATGACGGCACGTTGGCTGTTCATTTCTGGCAGGAAGATGGATTCAAGATGACGCCATCTTTTGAGAAAATCCCGAAACCGGAAAAGAATTCTCTGCGCCCCAAGATGCAGCTGATTGGGCAGGACGGCAACATTTTCGCCATCATGGGTCGCGCATCCCGGCTGCTGAAAAGCAGCGGGCAAGGTGACAAAGCCAAAGAAATGCGTGACCGCGTTATGTCCTGCGACAGCTACCAGAAAGCACTCAGCATCGTTTCCGAGTATGTGGAAACCGAACTGTCGCCCAGCCCTACGCCCAAGCGTGACCGGGGTGATGCCAGATGAAGAAATACGAAATCACCGACATTGCCCTTCCCGACAATCCCAACCTGCACCGCATCCGCGCAGTGACAGACTTGACCGAGGATGTCCTTGCCGGGATGCTCGGCGGCTATGTGGAAAGCTATGACAACCTCGACCAAGAGGGACGCGCATGGATTTCGGAAGATGCCATCGCCTGTGAAAATGCAGTTGTCTGCGGCGATGCAGTCCTTACAGATCATGCCGTTGCAAAGGGCTGCGCCTATGTCGGCAAGAACGCCACCGTAATGGGGGATGCCACTGTGCAGGATGATGCCATCGTCTGCGGCGGGGTCATTATGGGAAAAAGCTGTGTCTGCGGGTATGCCGTGATTCGGCAGGATGAGCAGACCTTGTGCGCACCGACTATTGACGGCAGCGCCCGTGTATATGGCGAAATCTCCGGCAATGTAGTCTGCCGCGGCAATGCCGTTGTCCTGCCTGGCACCAAGCTGGACAACAGGACGCAGGACTGCTTTGTACTCGAAGATGACCGTGTTTCTGTGCAGACAGCCAGCCGGACACCGCCCCCGAAAGAACCCCGTACCCATGATTTTGAACGATAAGAAAGAAGGATGCCTTTGACGAAAACTCCCGAAACGCTCAACATTCTCAACCCTGATTTCCGGATGCCCGAACACTGCGGCGGTGACCGCTGGTCGATTTTGCACGGAGATTCCCTGCAGATCCTCCGCCAGTTTGAGCCGAACAGCTTCGATGCCATCATCACCGACCCGCCCTATGCCAGCGGCGGCAGCAGCCAGACCACCAAGAACCGCAGCACCAACGAAAAGTACAGCAGTATGAGCAAGGACAAAGCGCTACCCGACTTTGACAGCGACCAGATGGATCAGCTGAGCTGGATGTTCTGGACGGCGGCATGGCTACAGGATGCCCGCCGCATTGCAAAGCCCGGTGCGCCTGTCTGTCTGTTCATCGATTGGCGGCAGTTGCCCGCCATGACGCTAGCTTTGCAGTGGGCAGGCTGGACCTGGCGCGGCGTGGCGGTGTGGGATAAAGTCGCCAGCCGCCCGCAGAAAGGACGCTTTCGCCAGCAGTCCGAGTACATTGTGTGGGGGTCCAACGGCAAAATGCCGCTTGAGAGAAATGTTGGGTGTCTGCCGGGCGTGTTCCGTTACCCGAACCCGCAGAACCGCATCCATGTCACCGAAAAGCCCTTGCAGCTTATGCGGGATGTGGTGCAGATCTGCGAGCCGGGCGGGCGCATCCTTGACCCCTTTGCCGGGGCAGGTACTACCGTGCTGGCCGCTGTGCAGGAAGGCTATGAGGCTGTCGGCATTGAAATGTCGGATGCCTACTTCCAACGCAGCACTGAACGGCTGAAAACTGCCCTTGAATCCGAAGTGAATCAGAACTGATTCACTTTTGACCGCCAACTTAAAAATAGTGAATCAAATCTGATTCACTCCCGAAATTCAGAAAGGAACCACGAAAATGAAACGACCTTGGGCTTTTATCTGCGCCAGCGAGGGCGCAACCTCCAAACACCTGCGCAACTATTGCCGCGAGGTGTACCTGCTGGGCTACCTGCCGGTATGCCCTAAATTGCAGGACAGCCAGTATTTGGTGCTGGAAGATGCCGTGGAACGCAGCGAATACACCGCCATTGTGCGGGATAAGCTGCTGCGCTGCCCGATGCTGGTGGTCTGCAGCCGCAATCAGGATGCGACCACCAACGCGCAGATCGGTTTGGCGCAGAAATACAACCGCATCGTAACGACCTTGGACGGTTTGAAGAAAGCCGTTTCGGAGGGCGACGACCTTGTGTCGTGAACCGTTTTGCGGGGTGTCGTGTTTTGCAAGCATAGCGTTTGGATATCCAAACGCACTTTTGGGGTGATCCCCAAACCCCCGCTATGCGCAGACGCGGTCATGTGATTCCGTTGCGGCTGAACGAGCGTGAGTACCGCCATCTTTGTGAACAGGTCAAGATAAGTGGGTTATCGCGCGAGGAATACCTGCGCTCCCTTATCTTGGACAAAGAAATCCATCCGCGCCCCTGCACACACCATGCGGAACTTGTGCGGCAAATTTCCGGTTTGTGCAACAACGCAAACCAGCTTGCGCACCGCGCCAACAGCACGGGCGTGGCGGGGCAGCAAAGCGTGGACGAGATGACGCGCATCGCCAAGGAAGTCTGGCGTGAGATAAAAGAAAACTACTAGGAGGCTCTATGAAATATGGCTTACACATCCGTGATCCCTGTCCGCCGTCTGGATCGGGCGGTGAAGTATGTGATGAACAAAGAAAAGACCACGGCGGTATCCTTGCAGGACGCATTGGACTATGCCGCCAACCGCGATAAAACAGAGCAATCCTGCTTTGAAAGCTCGTATGCCTGCACGTTAGAAACCGCCTTTGCCGATATGCGGCAAACCAAGGAACGCTGGCACAAGTCGGGCGGTGTGCAGGGGTATCACCTTGTGCAGAGCTTCGTTGCAGGAGAAGTCTCCCCCGAACTGGCGCACCAAATCGCAAAGGAACTGGCAGACCGTGTGCTGGGCGGACGGTATGAATATGTCATCGGCACGCATTTGAACACTGACCACATTCATTCGCATATTGTCTGGAACTCGGTCAGTTGTGTGGATGGCAAAAAGTATCGCAGCAACTATAAAAGCTATGTGACGGAAATCCGCGCGGTATCAGATGAACTTTGCCGAAAATATAAGCTGTCCGTCATCGACACCGAAAACTCTAATCATGTGGCAAAGCCCTACGCCGAATGGTTGGCGGAGAAAAACGGTCAGCCCACATGGCGCACCGCCATCCGACAGGATGTGGACGACGCTATCCAGCAGAGCCTTACCTGGCGGCAGTTTCTTAACGCGCTGGAGCGCAAAGGCTATGAAGTCCGCATGGGGCGCAAGTATCCCGTTTTGCGTCCGCCCGGAAAAGAGCGCTTTGTTCGCTTCAAAACGCTGGGCAAGCGGTACACGCCAGAAGCCATCCAGACGCGCATCCTGTATCCACAAAGCTACCACCCTTATGTGGAAAATCCACCAACAATCCAACATGGCCGTCTGCACAGCGGGAAGAAGGCCCGCCGCAAGCTGACCGGGCTGCGGGCGCTGTATTATCGCTATCTATACGAATTGGGTGCGCTCCCCCGCAAGCCGAGCCGTCCAAGTTATGCTGTTCGGCAGGATGCCTACAAGTTAGACCAGCGCATCCGGCAGATGGAGTTTTTATCTAAGAACAACATTGACACGCTGGCACAGCTGGAAACCTACCGACAAGCCAAGCTGGGTGAAATTGTCCAGCTCACTGCAGAAAGAAAATCGCTGTATAAAACAAACCCGGACAGCCCACGCATCCAGCAAGTCAACACAGCCCTAAAGCAGCTTCGCCAAGAAGAACGCCTCTGCCGTAAAATCGCAGAACACTCCCTAGAGGTGCAGCAACACCTCACCGAAGCCCGCCGTGACCGCGCTGAACAGCAAAAACAAGAACAGGAACGCGCGCGTGACCGCCGCCCCGATATTACAACACGTTAATCTGTAAGACCCAGCAGCCAATCCCGTGCATTGATGCGGCGAATGCCGTCATACTGTTCCTCCGGATCATCGTCCATCGTAAGAATATATTTGGGGTAGTGGTCGCGGATGGACAGCAAGGGTCGCAGCTCCCGCTGCAGGGTGTCCGCATCACGAACGGAAAGCGCCACTTGGTAATAGAAGGTATTGTTGCCGTTCATTGCCACAAAATCGACCTCGAAAGAATCGACCTTTCCGACATACACGTCATAACCGCGCCGCAGCAGTTCCAGATAAACAACATTTTCCAGAATGTGCCCGGCGTCTGTATTGCGTTTGCCAAGCAGCATAAATCGCATACCGATATCTACGACATAGTATTTTCCCAAGGTTTTCAGATACTGCTTACCCTTGACATTATAACGCTGTGCGGGATAGATAATGTAGCTTTCGATCAGCGCATCAAGATAGCGTTCGACGGTCTTTACATCAACTTTTCGTCCTTCGGATGTCAGGGTGTCTGCGATTTTCTTGGAGGAAAGCGGACTGCCGATGTTGTCAAAAACATAGCGCAGCACGCTTTTCAACATCAACGGATCGAGGATCTTTCTTCGTGTCAAAATATCTTTTACGACAATCGTGTTGAAAATGCCATCCAAGTAATCCCGAATCTCGTTCGGATGCCCCTTAAGTTCCAGCGCATAGGGAAAGGAACTGTTTTCCAGATATTCGGTATATTTTATTCCGCGATCTTCCATACTGCCGGTACTCTGCATATATTCCTTAAAAGAAAGCGGCAGCATTTCGATTTGCACATAGCGCCCGGAAATAAGGGTGGCTATTTCACTGGACAGCATATAGGCATTGGAACCTGTGACGTATATATCTACATTCTTCTTGATATACAAGCTGTCGATCACTTTAGGAAAATCCGTGACGTGCTGTATCTCATCCAGAAAAATGTAAGTCATCTTTTCGGGAACAAGATGGTCTTTCAGGTAAGCGTACAGTTTTTTATAGTCGCTAAGTTCCTCAAAATCCATATCCTCAAAATTGATGGCAATAATTTGGTCTTGTTCGACGCCATTCTGCAGCAGCCAATCTTGGTACATTTCCATCAAAACAGACTTTCCGCAGCGGCGGATACCTGTTACGACTTTGATGAGTTGCTTGTCCTTAAACGCAATCAGTTTATTCAGGTATTCAGTTCTGGTAATCCGCATAATAAACCCTCCGCAGCTTTTAATGATAGTATACGCCAAAAAGTGTAAAATGTCACGCACTTTTTGGAATCGAATCCAAATAATTCAAGAAAGAAGGATGTATATGAATTATTCAAACAAAGCATATGTTGAACACCTGCGCCGCAAGTACCCGCCCGGTACGCGGCTGCAACTCAGCTGTATGGAAGATGAGATGGCCGTGCCTCCCGGCTCTATGGGAACCGTTGATTTCATCGATGATGCCGGACAAATCCACATGAATTGGGACTGCGGGCGCAGTCTTGCCCTCATCCCCGGCGTGGACTCGTTCAGCCGCTTGCCCTCGCCCAAAGAAAAGGCCGGTGATGCCAGATGAATTACGGCTCTGAACCCGCAGACCAGGTCGTCCGCTACTCGCTGGAGGGTGCAGAGTTTGCCCTGCGCATCTCCGGCACCGCTGCGAAAAACTTCTTTATTTTCGCACAGGCGGTGCTGCACGACAGCAAAAAGACGCACGGCAAAACACACCTTATCCGTCTGCTGAAAGAACAGAAGCCGCTAAAATTTTTCACGGTGGACAAGTACGATATGCGCGCTTTTGCCCGTGCAGCAAAATCCCACGGTCTGCTATTCTGCCCCATCCGCGACAAGATGGATCCCGACCACATTGAGATTGCCATTTTGCAAGACGATGCTTCCAAGGCCAACCGCATCATCGACAAGCTGCAACTTGCTGTTGTGGACACCGGCACGGCAGAACTTATCGACACTGTGCAGCAGGAGCGTGGTGAAACCGCTCCGGAAACCGAGCGCGTCCAGACCGAGGACGGTGCGGTAGATTTTGAGGTCGGCGCAGACGAGGAACAGTTCAACATGGTTTTTCCGCAGGGCTCGGAGAACGCCAGTCCGTCCGAGCCTTTCTCAGACAGCAGCAAATCTTTTGCAAACTCGCCGTCGCCGCGCGCCGATCAGCTTCGGGCCAAGGGTGAGCGCCCTAGTGTGCGCATGGAACTCAGCGACATCACAGCTTACCTGCGCCGCAAAGTTGAGCCGCCCAAAGACCGTATGCCGAGGATGCCAGTAAAAATCAAGCGAAAGGACAAGGTGCTGTAAATGGACTTGAATAAATATCTCAACAAGGCTGCGCTGCCCGAAACACAGTATTCCAAAGAAGAATACGCTGCCATGAAGAAAACCGAGCGTGAAGCGGTTTGGGTGCAGGTGGATGCCCGCATGGGTGAGGTGCTGGCAGATGCCCCGACCTTGCAGGGATTTCTCGACTTTATGTCGCAATGCCGCAACTCGCTGCCGAACCAGCTTTTGCTCTCCGGCCAGAACGCCGACATCACGGACGCCCGCACATTCCAGCAATGGAAGGATGCCGGAAGGCATATCCGTACCGGCGAGGAAGGTTACACGGCCATTGTGGGGCAGGTGTACGAGAATAACGGCCGAAAGGCTTCCGGGTATAATATCGGCAAGGTGTTCGACATTACACAGACGCGCGGCAGACCTGTGCCACCGCCCGCTAACTACCAAGTGGATGAACTGGTCGCCGCGGCCATCGAGAGCAGCCCGGTGCCGATCCAAATCTCGGACAGTCTGCCGGACGGCATCCAAGCGCAGTATGTTCCCAAGAACCGCACGATTTATGTCCGCAACGGCATGGATGCAGGCACGACGCTGTGCGCCATCGTTCGGGAGTGCGCACAGGCAGATTTTCACAAGGATTACACCTACAACCGCCAAGCCTACGCTGCGCCGAGTTACTGTGCCGCCTACATGGTCGCGCATCGGTATGGGCTTGACACCGCCGCTTTCAACTTTGACCGCGTGGTTGCCTTGTACGGCAATCTGGGCAAAGAACAGCAGCGGGGCTTTCTGACGGATGTGAACATCGTTGGTGGTGGGCTGCTGCGCAGTCTGAGTCGCACGCTGGCTGTACAGACCCGCGAACTGCCCGCAGAATACGCTGTTGCCGTGCCGTCTGCCAAGAAGCAATCTCGCCAGCGGGAGCGCGGCTGATTGTTTTCCGTTTGTTTTCAAATGACGGATAGCTATTGCGGCGGTTCTATGATATGCTGTGAGCAAAGGATGGTGAAAAACAATGACAGAACGTAAAGTTAAACTTGACCGTGCCAACAAAAGCATCCTGCTCCGGGCGCTGGGCGATGTCTACTACGGCCAGCGCGCCAACGGCGGCAGCACCGAAGTGACCGGACGGCTCATCCTTCGGGTGAACGATCTGCCCGCAGGCGGCAAGCTGACGCTGTCAGCGGCAGAGTATCGGCTGGCAAAAGCAGCCCTCAACCAACTGCGCACCCAGCGCTTGGCAGAGGGCGGTTATACTGATGCGGTGGATGATGAACTCGCGCGGCTGCTCCACGCCCACACGCCGCTGTTTATCTGGTGAATCCGGCTATGACATGGGAAAAATTCTGGTCGATCATTGACCGAGTCCGCGCCAAAGCGGATATGCAGGATGAAGCGTCCGTGAAACAGTTCCTTTACACGGAACTCATCAAATTGCCGCAGGATGAACTGCTCGGCTTTGATTGCGCATGGCAAAGTTATCGCAATAAAGCCAACTTTCCCAGAATGGTCGCAGCAGCCTGCATCATCAATGACGGCAGTTCGGATGACAGATTTACCGATTTTCGTAACTGGCTGATTATGCAGGGGTACGATGCTTATCGGCAGACGCTGATTGACCCCGATAACCTTGCGGCGCTCAACATTCCGTTCCGAGATACTGAGTGGATGGGATGCGGGAATGTGGCGTGCTATGCCTACGCGGGGCAGAAGCTGCACACCTATTTTGAACAGGAAGGAATTGCCGCCAAGTTATTCCGAAAGTATCCGGCTCTGCTGAAATCGTCTGCCGATTTACATCAGGCAATTATGCAGGAACAGCTTGCACCCCACCGTGCGCCGGAAACCGAATGGGAACGACAAATGCTGCGAACGGAAGTCAAGCACTACATAGATACCAGTGGGCTGGCGTACAGCTACAACGAATTCTATACTCAAAATATGCCGGATAAGGTTGCATGGAAAACGCTGCAAAGCGATTTGTTTGCAAATCTGCCGCAAATCAAGGCGGAACGTATGCCGCAGGACTTTTCCGTAGTTTTGCCGAAGTTGTGGAGAAAACGTCAGGCATGGGATGCCGAGCGTACAAAACGCCCGCCCTATCGCGGCGAAGAAAGGTAGCCTACCACGCCGGGAAGAAAGAACCCTTGGTGGGTCTGGCTGCTGCCGCTGCCCGTTGTATGGTGGACGGCACTGGCGGTGGCTTGCCGCTGGCAGCCGGGTATGAAGATAACGGCTCTGCTGGATGCGCTGAACAGCGCACTGGCAGAGCCGTTTGCGTTGGCGTGGGTCAGCAACAGCCCGCGCTTTTTGCTGGTGTTCACGGTGATTTACGCGGTAGCGGTTATTGTAGCCGTGACCGATCAGAAGAACACCCGCCCCGGTGCGGAGCATGGCTCGGCGGCGTGGGGCGATGTGTTCCGCTTGAACAAGTTCTACATGGACAAGCGAGGACCGAACCTGCTGCTGACCCAGCATTTCCACATTGGAATCGACGGCTACAAACACAAGCATAACACGAACATCCTCATTGTCGGCGGCTCCGGTGCAGGCAAGACTCGCACTTATGGTGTGCCGAATGTGCTGGAATGTGCCTGCTCTATGGTAATTACAGATCCAAAGGCCGAAATTTTGCGTAAGACCGGCAATTTGCTAAAACAAAAAGGCTATGAGGTCATCGTTTTTGACCTCATAAACCCTGCCGCATCGTTCTGTTACAACCCGTTTGTGTATGTGCATGATGACCGTGAAGTGCTGACCTTGATTGAAAATCTGATTCAAAACACCACGCCATCACATTCAAAAAGCAGCGACCCCTTCTGGGAAAAGTCCGAAACTGCGCTGCTCCAAGCCCTTATGTTGTACCTGCTGCACGAGGCCCCGCCCGAAGAACAAAACTTCCCGATGGTGATGGAGATGATCGCTGCCGCAGAGGTCCACGAGGACGATGACAACTACCAATCCCCGCTGGACATCTTGTTCGAGCGCTTGGAAATGCGTGAACCCGACAGCATCGCTTGTAAGCAGTACCGCATTTTCAAACAAGCGGCAGGCAAAACGGCGAAGTCGATTTTGGTAAGTGTAGGTGTGCGCCTTGCCGCGTTTAACCTGCCATCCATCGCCAAGCTGACGATGACGGACGAACTGCATTTGCAGGAATTGGGCGAGCGCAAAATTGCGCTGTTCTGCTGCATCCCGGATTCAGACAAATCCCTCAACTATCTGGTCGGTATGATTTATACCCAGCTAATCCAGACGCTGTACCGTCAAGCGGACCGCGTACACAAAGGACGCTTGCCTGTGCCGGTGCATTGCCTTATGGACGAGTACGCCAACATTTCCTTGCCAAAAGACACCTTTTTGTCTGCCCTTGCCACCATGCGTTCCCGCGCTATTTTCTGCTCCATCATCGTGCAGAACATGGCGCAGCTCAAAGCCATGTACAAGGATGATTGGGAGTCGCTGGTGGGCTTATGTGACGAGTTTCTCTATCTCGGCGGCACTGAAAAGGAAACCCACAAGTATGTCTCGGAACTGCTGGGAAAGGAAACCATCTCCACCACCAGCTACAACCAGAGCAAAGGCCGCAGCGGCAGTTACA
>ERZ779851.3101-NODE-3101-length-11569-cov-2.918534_pt1 | contig 11569 bp, 8 predicted proteins | sample MGYA00511094_ERZ779851 | MGnify/ENA primary metagenome ERZ779851 (study PRJEB29588, sample SAMEA2155512) | human gut metagenome | biome: human gut; feature: human-associated habitat; material: faeces | place: Denmark | collected 2008/2010 ...
CGAAATACTATAATATATAAGGAAAATGTTACTTTCTGTCGAAAGGATGTAATTATGCAAAACTATATTAACGAAAAATGCCCCGTTTGCAATACTGAATTTAAAGACGGCGACGATATAGTAACATGCCCTGTTTGCGGTACTCCGCACCACAGAGAGTGTTATAACAAAATAGGCCACTGCATAAATGAAGATAAGCACAAAGACGGCTTTGAATATAAAAAAACTGCAACCAAGCAGGAAGAGCCAAAAAATAACGAAAGTGAAAATAATACGCCATTCGGCGCATACTTTGTACCAAGCAGTGATGAAAATGAGCAAAAAGGCACTGCAAGTGCAAGTGAAAGCAAAAACACTAAAAAATGTGTAAAGTGCGGTGAAGAAATAAATAAAAATGCTCCTTTTTGCAACAAATGCGGTGCCCAGCAACCGTTCACCGCTTCAAACCAAAGTGTGCAAAACGAGCCTTTTATTCCAAGTGTTAACACGGGATATGAAAACAGTGATTTAAAAATCGACGGTGAAAGCGCAGAGGAAGTAGCCGGAGTAGTAAAAACCAACATTCCGAAATTTATGGAAAAATTCAAAAAGGGAAAGAAAGTTTCTTGGAACTGGAGCGGATTTATATTTGGACCGTACTATCTTTTCTTCAGAAAAATGTATAAGGAAGGTTCAATATTCCTGGCTTTGCAGCTTATTGTAAGCCTCGTGGCGCAAGGCATTTATGCAAAACCTTATGCCAAGCTTATGCAATTTGTTATGGATAACGCGGCAAGCTTTTCATCAGGCAATCTGTCAAATTCTTTGCTTAATAAATTCGTACCGCTTTATCAGGATATTTTTCCGATGGTGATGATAATATTAGGTGCAAATTTAATTTTTCATATTATCATTGCACTTTTTTGCGACAGTTTTTATAAATCAAAAGTTGTTAACACCGTTAGGCAAATTAACAAGAAGCTTGAAGAGGACAGTATGTTTGAGCAAATGATGCCTTTTCAAAACAGCGCACCTCTGTCACAAGAAGATTTAAAGAAATTATATTTAGGCAAAATGGGCGGAACAAGTTTATTTGCCCCTGTTTTAGCATTTTGCGCGCTTGATATTATTACATCAATTATATCAAGGCTTTAAGAGAGGAAAAAATTATGAAAATAAGGAAAGCGATAATTCCTGCTGCGGGAATGGGTACAAGGGTATTGCCTGCATCAAAAGCAATACCTAAAGAAATGCTCAATATAGTTGATAAACCTGCAATTCAATACATAGTTGAGGAGGCTTTTGCTTCCGGTATTGAAGAAGTGCTTATCATCACCAACAGAGGAAAAGGCGCTATTGAAGACCATTTTGACCACGCATATGAGCTTGAAAGCAATCTTGCAGGAATCGAAAGCAAAAAAGATATTTACAATGATGTTGTTGCCTGCTCAAATTTCGGCAATATATTTTTCATCCGTCAGAAAGAAACAAAGGGCTTGGGCCACGCTGTATTGTGCGCTAAAAGCTTTGTAGGAAATGAACCTTTTGCAGTGCTTTACGGTGATGATGTAATTATTTCCGACACACCTGTTACAAAGCAGCTTTGTGATGCTTATGATAAATATTCAAAGGGCTGTGTAGGTGTTAAGCCTGTACCTAAAAAGGATATTACAAAATACTGCACACTTGCTGTGGAAAAACTTGAAGGAAACTGCTTTAACTGCACAGATATGATTGAAAAGCCGAAGCCGGAAGAAATTATGTCTAACTATTCAATTTTAGGAAGAGTTGTTTTGCCGCCTGAAATTTTTGATATACTTGAAAACACTCCGCTTGGTGCCGGAAACGAACTTCAGCTTACCGACGCTATGAAAACACTTGCACAAACCCAGGGTGTTATTGCTGTTGATTACGAGGGTAAGAGGTATGATATGGGCAACAAATTCGGCATACTGCAGGCTAATATTGAAGTCGGACTTAATCATCCCGATACTAAAGAAGAATTAAAAGCATATATCAAAGAACTTGCAAAAACACTTTAATAATATTTTTTTATTTGACAAAATATTGTAATATTTTATACATTTATTTGCTATATTATTAAGGCTGACTGATAAAAGGTCAGCCTTTTTAATAATTAAAGAAAGGAATAAGGATAATATGAACGAACAATATTATTACACTCCTAATTTTAATAACAGCCAAAACGACTATATGAAAAAGCAGATTGAGCGTGACGCAATTGCGAGAAGGCAAAAAAGCGAACTTCGAAAAATCAGTTCTTTTTTAGGCTCGGCAATTATTTTGTACTTGGTATTTCAAGTTATAGTATCAATCGTTATGTCAAAAGTAACCTTGGCAAACGGAAGTACCGTATATGACCTTTACCAAAGCAATGCCGCTTTCAGCTACGCTGTAAATATTTTATTTATATCTATTCTTTCGGTAGGATTACCTTTCGGCCTTGTTGCACTTATTAACAGAAAGAAATACAAAACCCCGATTGTTCCTACAAAGCCACTGAAATTCGGCACTGCTGTTATTTGGATATGCTTTGGAATGGGGCTTTGCGTTATTGCAAATGCCGGCACAAGCTTTCTTGTTGCATTTTTCAAAAATCTCGGCATTACATTAACACAAGGTGATGTTGCAAAGCCAAATTCGATTTTTGAATGCATACTTGATATTATAGGAATTGCAATTGTTCCCGCTATATGTGAGGAATTTGCAATGAGATGCTGTGCGCTCGGCTTACTTAAAAATTACGGTAAAGCATTCGGTGTTGTATCCGTAAGCGTTGTATTCGGGCTTCTTCACGGAAATGTAATTCAGTTTATTTTTGCATTTTTGGTAGGTTTGGTTCTTGCTTACATCACTATTAAAACAGAAAGCATTATTCCCGCAATGTGTATTCACGCTTTGAATAACGGAATGTCGGCAGTTAGTGACACCGTGAATTATGCCGCAGGAAAAGAAGTTAATGTTACAGTTGGATTTTTTGCTTTTTGGCTTTTGGTGGGCATAATTGCCACAATATACCTTGCAATCAAGCACAAGTTAACAATTCCTAAAGATGACGGAAACTGCGTACTCACTTTGGGTGAAAAGGTGTCATCATTCTTCTTTCCGGGTATGATTTTACCGTTTATAGTTTTAATAATTATGACTGCGCAAACAGTAAAAATAGGATAAATATGACTGACGAAGAAATAATGAGAAAAGCAATTGAGCTTGCTAAAATAAGCGGTGACGAGGGCGAAGTACCCGTAGGTGCAGTTGTAACTAAAAACGGTGAAATTATAGCCACAGGGCGCAATCGCCGTGAACTTGGCAAAAACGCGCTTTATCACGCAGAAATCGAAGCTATAAACAATGCCTGCCAAAAACTCGGCGGGTGGCGGCTGTGGCAATGCGAACTTTATGTAACGCTTGAACCCTGCCCTATGTGCGCAGGCGCAATAATAAATTCACGAATTAAGCGTGTCGTTTACGGGGCAAGTGATTTAAAAGCAGGCTCTTTCGGCTCGGTGGTTAATTTTAACTCACTTGCGTATAATCACAAACCGGAAATCACAGGCGGTTTATTAGAAGAAGAATGTGCCGCACTTTTAAGCAATTTCTTTTTAAAGCTCCGGCAAAAGCGCGCTAAAAACAAAGAGATTGACAATTTAACAAAATAGTTATATAATCTATCTAACTTAATAAGTCAGGGGTGCTTTGATTATTCAAGGCTGAGATTATACCCTTCTAACCTGTTTGGTAATGCAAGCGTAGGAAGACGAAGATTTTATAACCGATAGCACCTGTATATATTGCAGGTGCTTTTTCTTTTGGCTTATTAAAATAAGATGAAAGGAGATATAATAATGGCAAACTCATCAATCAATAAAACAAGAAAGCTTTGTGAAACAGCTATTATGCTTGCTCTTGCGACTGCCCTTTCATATGTAACTATTTTCAAATTACCTATGGGTGGTTCAATCACACTTTTCAGCCAAGTACCGATTATAATTATTGGCTATCGCTATGGGGCAAAATGGGGCATTTCAACCGGTATTATTTACGGTATACTTCAAATGCTTCTTCAAGGTCTTGGCAACTTTGCCTATGTAAAAGGCTTTGTGGCTTACCTCATTCTCATTCTTGCAGACTATGTGCTTGCATTTATGTCACTCGGCCTTGGCGGTGCAATGTTCAAAAAAGCAGTTAAAAATCAGACTGTTGCTCTTGCACTCGGTGCATTCTTCGGCTCACTTCTTCGTTTTATCTGTCACTTTGTATCAGGTGTAACTATTTGGGGCGAATATGCTGACGGCTGGAAATCTGTTTGGGGTTACAGCGCTTCATACAACGGCTCATACATGGCAGTTGAAGCTGCACTTTCAGTTCTTGCTGTTGTTGTTTTAAGCCTTGTTCTTGATTTTTCAAAAGAAAATTTAAGAAAAACTAAAAAAGCTGAATAATTTTTGCAATAAGCAATAAAAAACACCGAAGATTTTCACATCTTCGGTGTTTTATTTTATATTATCAGAATAATCCGGTTTCTTCTATCTTCTTTTCAAAGAAGCGCATTGGCTTGCGGAACATATATCTGAACAATGTGCCTATAAACAAACCGATGAAGAAATATACAAAGAGTTTTGCAAGGCAAATCCAATAATTATTACCGTAAGTGCCGCATACACATTCCCTAAATGCATCAATAACAAATGTATATGGCAAATAAGGATTGATTGCTCTGAAGAAAGCAGGTGTTACATCAATCGGGAATGTACCGCCGCAGCCGCCAAGCTGAACAACAAGCATAATTACCGCAACAGCCTTGCCGATATCGCCCCACGCTGCCACGAGCGAGTAAATAAAGAATGTAAATACAAACGAAGCACAAAGGCCTGCGAAAATAAACTTTAACGGGTGGTAACACTGTATCTTAAGGAAGTAAAGGTCACCAAGGCAAATTATAAGCCCCTGAATGAGTGATATTGTAAGGAAAATCAGCGACCTGCCAAAATATTCTTCACGCGGTTTTATTTTTCCGATTTCCTTTTTATTCGATACTTTTGGCTTTATAAGTGCCACAAGAATGATAGCACCAACCCATAAAGCAAGTGTGCTGTAAAACGGAGCCATTGCCGAACCGTAATTATCAAGCCCATAAACCTTTTCGGTATTTACGATTACCGGGCAAGCTATAAATTCGCCGAGTTCGTCTGAATTTCCTTCGCTCAAATTAACAAGTGCATTTACAAGCTCGCTGTCACTCAAACCGTTAAGCTTTTTAGAAAGATTATCAAGCTGTGTTGCGCAATTGCCGGTTAAAGCGTGAAGTGAAGTTAAAAGGTCGTCACCGGCTGAAATTGAACCATTAAGTGATTTTACAAGAGTATTTAACTGCGGTGATTGATTTTCAATTGTAGTAAGAAGATTTGATACATCAAAAAGTACATCAAGCAAGCTGTCAATCGTATTATCAAGCGAAGGTTTTATATCGCTTTCATATGTTGATAGGCTTGAATCAAGTGTTTTTGAAACTTCGCTGAGCTTATTTGCCACATCGCTGACTTTTTTTGATGTATCACCCTGAAGCATTTTATTAAGCTCATTTTCAACGCCGCCAAGCCTTGAATCTGCAGTTTTGAGTATTTTTACAAGTGCTTTCACCGCACTTAAAGGCTTCGGTAAGCTATTGTTTACATTTTCAAGTGTAGGCACTATTGTCTGAAGCTCTTTTCTTGCCTGAACACATTCAGCCAAAACCGACTTTATTTCAGCCTGTGATTTTTCAGTTGTTACATTATTTATTTTTTTAAGATTATTTGCTGAATTTTCAAGCTTTTTACTGCTTGATGTCAGCACATCACCTACCGAAGAAGTTACAACATCAACACTGCTTTCGGCAACTTTGATTGCGTCCTGTGTGTTATTAACAACATTTTGTGTATCCCCCAAAACAGAACTTAAATCTGTTTTGCTCAATGTTTTATTAAGGTCTTGCGCAACTTCCATAACACCTTTAAAACCGTCAATTGTTTTTTCAATGGATTTAACGGCAGATTTTGCAGAATCAATCTGATTTTGAAGATTTTGGAATATATTTGTTCCGTCTTTCTTACCCTCTTCAATAACTGTGCCGAGAAGTTTATTTACAAGGTTAACGACAGTTGTTACAAACGATTCATTAACTTCCGTTTGCACTGTTTGAACTACTTTATCCGTAATTTTTGTGGCAATGGCATTTTTCTTTTCATTTGCGTAATAAGTTATTTTAGGTTGCTTAAAGTTTTTAGTCATAATACTTGTAAGCGACTTACTGAAACCTTTTGGAATTTCAATTCCGGCATAATAATCACCGGCTTTAATTCCGTTCATTGCTCTCTCTTTTGAAACAAATTGCCAGTCAATAACATTATTGCCCTTTAAATTACTTTTAATTTGGTCACCGACATTTATTTCAACACCCTTATATTCATAGCCCTCATCATTTATAACAACGGCAATTTTCATATTTCCGGTGCTTGCAGGGCCGTATGGGTCCCAGTTGGCATATATATTAAACCAAGCATAAAGAGAAGGCAAAACCGCAATACCGACAGCAAGTATAATTGCCATTGAGTTGGTAAATATTTTCTTTAAATCGCGCTTATAAATTTTTAAAATATTTTTCATTTCTTCGCCCTCCCGTCTTTCTTGCTCTGTTTTTTGTCTTTTTTCTTTTGTTCTCTCATTTGCTTCTTTTCAAATTTCTTTTGCCTCAGCTCTTCCTCGTATTCATCATCTTCATCATCTTCGTCTTCATTTTTATCTTCGGCAAAAATCGAATATTCACCGAATTCTATTTGGTTATCATCTTCAAGATAAGGAATAACTTTAGACTTAACAAGATATTTGCAATAATCCGTTATCAAAAAGATATTTACAAGAACAAATATAATGATTATCCACATAATAAGCCAAAATGCTTTGCTCCCGCCGTTTGAACACACAATAATCCCAACCGCAGTAAAAATTAAGAAAAATATTGCACAAACAATTTTTGTAATTTCAAGATATTTGCAACCGCGATGATAATGTTTAATAATGAGCGAGCGGAGAAGTTTATATTTAATTACTATATTTTCTTCATTTTCTTCAAAAAGATATTCTTCTTTTTGCTGCAATTCGTCCATACATACTTCCCTTTCTGAATTATTACGATTAGTATATCACTTTAATACTATTAGTCAATACTTTTTGTGAGTTAAATTATAATTTTTGTATACTTGTATAAATAGCTAATTGTTTTTCATCAAAAATTAGTAAAAATTAAGTGAAAATAATCAAAATCAAAGATTATTTTCACTTAATTTCCGCTATTTAGCCACTTTACCGTTTAGCATATATCCACCGGCATTTCTGTAAGTGGCGCAGAAATAACTCCAATCTCCGCTGTCCTTATAATTTCCGGTTTCCATAAGATACCATTTACCGTCAATTTTGATTTCGCACCAATAGTGGCTCCATTTCTTTTTAGGTGTGCCACGCCAACCCTGCACAATTCTTGCTTCATAGCCGAGATATGTGAGCATCATAGCGTAAGCACCGTTATATTGCAGGCACTGGCCTGCTTTTTTATTAAATATTGCATCAACATATGAAAGACCTGCAATTTTGTTAAATTTTGCACCCTTTACATAATTAACCTTTTTGTTTATCCATTCAAGTGTGTACTGCGCTTTTTGCATATCGCTCCAACCCTTTTTGAAATGCTTTTTGGCAAATTTTTTAAGAGTTTTCTTATCTTTATTTGAAAGATATACAGTCCAGGCAGTTCTGTTCTTTTTAGTGCGGGTATTTACTACGGTAACCTTGTTCTTTTTCTTTTTGGATTTTTTTGCCGCACGAAAACGGGCTTCACCCACATCGCTTGTTGCAATATATGATTCTGACACGCAAATTGAATTTTTATATGCCTTTATATAATAATTATAATCATTCTTATAATTATTTACACCTTTAACGGTGTATGAATTTTTATCACCTGCAACAATGGCTACACACTTATCGTTTTGATAAATTTCGTAATAATCAAAGCAGTTATATTTTTTCCATTTTATCTTTTCACTCTTTGTTTTGGTGGTAAGAGTTAATTCGCCTAAATATACTGTTATATCTTCTGCATATTGGGCATCAAATTGATAATAATTTACACCGCCGCAGGATACAAAGCTACAAACAGCAAAGCTGTATTTTGACGGAACTTTGCCTGTATAGTACGAATAGGTATATTCATAATATCTTGAATTCACGCTGCTAAAAGCATTTGGCGATATGGTGGCAACGCATTTATATTCACTCCCGTTTTGGCTCATAAAAACCATATAACCGTCTGAATATTTATCTGCACTTTCGCCTTGATTATAATAACTGCTCCAGGAAACATTGATATTACCCGAATTTTCATCATAATCTGTATAAATATATTGCATTGACCTGTCACCGATTATGAAATCGACAACATTTGAAGGTGTACTTTCCTGCTCACCGTATTCGCCGGCAGATGAAGTTTTTGATGTTACATAAGCAAAATACCTGCCCTTTGGCAAATCCATAATACTTGTGTAATTTGAAAATACGCTTTTATAGTACGAAAAATTGTAACCGTCAGAGCTTAAATAAACATTATAATTATCAACCGGATAAGTATCATTCCAAGTTAAATCAACATAATCTAAGCCCTCATAATCCTTTGAAACAACAGGAGCATAAACCTCTGCGGCAGAAGCACACAGAGGCACAGCACCCAATATACACACTATGCAAAGAAAAACGGAAATTGATTTTAAAAATACTTTTTTCATTTTATCTCACTTAATTTACTGATTATACATTTATTTCAACATCTATGCCAAGCAAATCCTTTTCCTTTTCAAGAATAGGCTTAATAACTTCGTTTAAGAAATCTGCTGTTTGCTGCGGCGCTCTGCCTACAAAATTAGCAGGCTTTAAAATAGCTAAAATTTCTTCTTTAGTAGTCATAAATGCAGGGTCATTGGCAATTCGGTCAACAAGGTCATTCTTGCCGCCTTCAACTTTAACAACCGCACCGGCTGCCATTGAATGCTGACGGATTCTTTCGTGAAGTTCCTGCCTGTCGCCGCCTTTTTTAACTGCGTCCATCATAATATTTTCGGTTGCCATAAACGGAAGCTCGCTCATAAGCCTTGATTCAATTACCTTTGGATAAACTACAAGGCCCGATGTTACATTGATATATAAATCAAGAATACCGTCAGTTGCGAGAAAAGCTTCTGCAACTGAAACACGCTTATTAGCCGAGTCATCAAGTGTTCTTTCAAACCACTGTGCAGATGCAGTCCAAGCAGGATTAAGCGCATCAATCATAACATAGCGGGAAAGTGACGCAATTCTTTCACTTCTCATAGGATTGCGTTTATATGCCATTGCAGATGATCCGATTTGGTTCTTTTCAAACGGTTCTTCAATTTCTTTAAGATTTTGAAGAAGCCTTAAATCATTTGAAAACTTGCAGCAAGATTGAGCAATAAGGCCAAGGCAATTGCAAACAATTGTATCAAGTTTTCTTGCATATGTTTGGCCGCTTACAGGGAAGCAAGCCTTAAAATTCATTTTCTGAGCAATTATGCGGTCAAGCTCTTTGCACTTTTCGTGGTCGCCGTCAAAAAGTTCAAGGAAAGATGCCTGTGTACCTGTTGTTCCCTTTGAGCCAAGGAGCATAAGAGTATCAATTACATGGCAAATTTCTTCATAATCCATTACCAAATCCATAAGCCAAAGAGTTGCTCTTTTACCTACGGTAGTAGGCTGTGCCGGCTGAAAATGTGTAAAGCCGAGGCAAGGCATATCCTTATACTCATCTGCAAATTTGGAAACAGACGCAATAGCGTTAACAAGCTTTTTCTTAATAAGCAAAAGTGCTTCACGCATAGTGATAACATCTGTATTATCACCTACATAGCAGCTTGTTGCACCAAGGTGGATGATAGGTTTAGCCTTTGGGCATTGTTCACCGTAAGCGTGAACATGGCTCATTACATCGTGGCGAAACTTCTTTTCATACTCTTTTGCAACATCATAATTGATATTATCTGCATTTGCTTTAAGTTCATCAATCTGCTCTTGGGTAATATCAAGTCCGAGTTCCTTTTCAGCTTCTGCAAGAGCAATCCAAAGCTTTCTCCAAGTTTTAAACTTAAAGTCAGGTGAATAAATATACTGCATTTCTTTTGATGCATAGCGTGCATTAAAAGGTGAATTATATGTATCGTTTGGCATTAGTCAAGTCCTACTCTCTTCATCATTTCTGCATAAGCGTCTTCTACACCGCCAAGGTCACGGCGGAAACGGTCTTTATCAAGCTTTTCGTGAGTTTTGCTATCCCAAAAACGGCAGGTATCAGGGCTGATTTCATCAGCAAGAACGATAGTACCGTCTGAAGTTTTACCGAATTCGAGCTTAAAGTCGATAAGTTCAACACCGATTGAAAGGAAATATTCTTTTAAAACTTCGTTTACTTTGAAAGCATATTTCTTAATAGTATCAATATCTTCCTGGGTAGCAAATCCGCATGATACAGCGTGGTAGCCATTGATAAGCGGGTCGCCGAGGTCATCGTCTTTATATGAAAATTCGATTGACGGGCAAACAAAATTCATTCCTTCTTCAAGTCCGAGCCTTTTGCAGATCGAGCCTGCTGCACGGTTACGGATAATAACTTCAAGAGGAACGATTGTAACTTTCTTTACTGCTGTTTCTCTGTCTGAAAGTTCTTTAACAAAATGGGTTGGAACGCCCTTTTTTTCAAGAATTTGCATAAGGTAGTTAGACATCTTATTGTTTACAACACCCTTGCCTGCAATAGTACCTTTTTTAAGGCCGTTAAATGCAGTTGCGTCATCTTTGTAATCAACGATGTAAAGATTTTCGTCATCAGTTTTAAAAACCTTCTTTGCTTTTCCTTCGTAAAGCTGTTCCATTTTTTTCATGATTATCCTCCATTTGAAAGTTTATATTTGAAAGAAACATCGGTCTCCCCATGTTCTTTACAAGCAATGGCATCCGATCAGGCGTTCAGTTTTCCGATAAATTCCTTCACCCGTTCATTTTCCGAAGCAAAGATCTCCTCCGGCGTTCCCTGCATCTTAATATGACCGCCTTCCATGAATATGATCTTGTCGGATACTTCTTTGGCAAACTGCATTTCATGTGTCACAATGATCATAGTCATATGCTGCTTTGCCAGTTCCTTAATAACCTTAAGCACCTCTACCGTAAGCTCCGGATCAAGTGCGGAGGTCGGTTCATCAAAAAAGAGAATCTGGGGCTGCAGGGCCAGTGCCCTTGCAATCGAAACTCTCTGCTGCTGTCCTCCGGAAAGCTGGCACGGATAGGCATTTGCTTTATCGGCGAGCCCGAGCTGTTCTAAAAGCTTCTTTGCTCTCTCCACTGCCTCTTCCTTCGGTACTTTATCGACACAGACAGGTGCGTCTGTAATATTCTTCAATACGGTATAATGTGGAAACAGATTGAAATTCTGGAAAACCAGTCCGAAGTACTTCCGGATCTGCTTTAA
>ERZ779851.3105-NODE-3105-length-11563-cov-11.803267_pt1 | contig 11563 bp, 9 predicted proteins | sample MGYA00511094_ERZ779851 | MGnify/ENA primary metagenome ERZ779851 (study PRJEB29588, sample SAMEA2155512) | human gut metagenome | biome: human gut; feature: human-associated habitat; material: faeces | place: Denmark | collected 2008/2010 ...
CATCATACTTATCGCGCAATTTCTCTACATACATCTCTAAATTGTGCGACGGTACGCCGCACATCTCCACACGGCCAGCACCGGGGATCGCTCTTGTGGTGAGGTTGAGGGCAAGCAGCTCCGCCGCCTGTTTTGCGTCCTCGCCGTACATCTCGAAGAAATCGCCCACCTGAAACAGCACGATGTCGTCCGGGTGGGCTTCCTTGATGGAATTGTAGTCAATCTGTGCCTGTGTTGGCAGTTCACGCTCTGCTTCCTTTTCCCGCTGAAGCTGGGCGTAGCGCTCCTTTTCCCTTGGAGAGAGGAAGCGGTCCTTCTGAATGAGGCTGTCAATCCTTGCGGCCACCTTCGTCCAGCTCAGCTCCACATTGGCACAGCCTGCTTTTTTCAGGACAATTCCGCGCCTGTCGTGGCTTTCATCACTATGGGATGCACCGGAAACGGCATGGGAGCGCCCGCCTATGCCGTACTCATCTTTGAGGAAAGCTGCCTTTTCCTTGCCGGTATGGTCGGCGGTGAAGTATTCGTAGACTCTGCCCTTGCCGCCCTCGACACCGCTGCCGCGATCCAGCGCGTGGTCGATCTCGTCCTCCGTGATGAAGCGTGCCAGCTCCGGCACTGCGGTCATTTCGGAGGAATACTCCCTGCGGGGCAAGGACAGGTCCCGCAGGCTCTGCCAGATGTTCTCCAGCTTGTGGTAATGGAATCGCAGCAGGCTTCTGTCCTGCTCATGGGCGGCGTAAAACTGCGCGAACTCGCCGGATAGCGTATCACCGAAATCTGTGTTTGTCAGTTGCTCTGCCAGCCGCGCCGTTTCATCAGGGAAGCCGCCGCCCCGCAGCGTATCCATACAGGAGAGATAGCCCTGCTCCCGCGCCTCGTCGCTCAGGTCGTGTTTCAGATGCCAGAGGGCTTGGGCAAGCTGCATCCGCTCATGCTGCCCTGCCTCGGCAAGCTCCACATTGGAGGCATACGCGCCGCTGTCCATAAGCTCAGAAATGCGCACGGCGGCGTCCTGCCATGCGATTACCTGTGCGGTGCGGACATACTCCGCGCTTCTGCCGGGGGCGATGTGGATGCCGTCTACGGCGTACCACGCGGAAAGCTCGCCCTCCGGCGTCTTAAAGCCGTTGCCGCCGTGAAAGGTGTTTTGCAGCAGCGCGGCAATGTCCTCCGTGGACTTCTGCTTCTGGAACGCGGCGGCAATGACCATGCGGGTGTTGTCCGAATTGCCGCCCAGCCTCAGCACATGGTCAAGCTGCGCCTGAGAAATGGAAAAAGCGAAGGGCGTCTGCGCAACGCTCTCCGCTTCTTCTATGGCTGTAATCTGTTCCGCTTCGGTGGGGAAAAAGGATAGCTGACCGCCCCATGCGGGGTGTTCTGTTATGCGTAGATCAGCTCCGCGAGAATCACTTCCTCCGCCTGCGCCTTGCAGGTGTTCATCAAGCCCACCCATTTCATGGGATCGCGGGCTTTCAGCGCCTCCGTCGCTCCGGCCTCCGCCGCCAGCTTCGGCATCATCTGCTCTAAGCGGCTCTGCGCCGCCTGCTCGATCTCCAGCAGGTGCGGGAACAGGGCTTCCTCCAGAATCATCTGGTTCCAGAGAATGGGCCGATGCTCCTTCAGGTACTTCTGGCGCATCCGCCCGTACTTGCCGAGGGGCTGCTCCGGCACCTCGATCTTCAGGTCGGGAATCATGTAATCTCCGTTCATCGTGTAAGTCAGGTTGTTCTCCATGCTCTGCCGTCCTTTCCGCGCTGTGTTCGCGCTCATAATTTCGTATGGTGACTTCGATCTGCCGCAAAACCTGTTCGTTGATCTCGCTGACCGCCGTGCCGAGTGCCGCCACCGTGCGCGGGGTGTTGAAATCAAAGATGCTGAAAAAATCCTCGTGTTCAAAGTGCTCCTCCGGCTGCATCCCGCAGCGGGACATGAGGGAGTAGGTGATGCTGACCACCGCGGCGTTTTTGAACGCCACCTCGATGTTGTAATCATCATACTCCTCCAGATAGGAATCCGCAACGATGCCGAGGATGTCGCGGGAATGGTCGCGCCAGTATTCCGCAGCAAGCTGAGAAGCGACGCTCTCGAACTGCTCCGCAAGGCCGTTTTTGCCGGAAACGCTGTAATTACGCTCCAGCATGGCGCTCACGCTGTCGGTATGCGCGTCTTTCAGCTCCCACAAGTTGACGCGGCGGGCGTTTTCCTTTCCGCCGGTGTCGGAAACGTCAAAGACGTATTTGAGCCTTGGCTTGTAGCCGGTAGCGTCAATGAGGGCGATGCCCGTGCTGCCGCGCCGGACATAGCGCCCCATTTTCTCGTTCCAGAAGTCATACTCCGCGCAGGCGGTGGCCTCCGGGCGCTGCATATAGATCATGAGCTGCTCGTTGTAGGGGTATTTATACAGCCTTGCGGCGGTGGTCAGGAACGCCGTCCACGCTAAATGGCTGCCGGTGATCTGCCGTGCGGTGCGCTCCGCCTGCTCCGCGTAGGCTTGCAGTTTGTTTGGCATAAGCAAAATCCTCCCTTCATGGTTTTCTGTTGAAGCCGTTTCTTTTTGCCGCCTCGCTTGCTTTCCGTTTCCGCTTCTCACTGTACGGTGCGGTCAGGCGGAAGGACAAGCGCCCCTTGCGGATGGTGAACTCCATACAGCCCGTGTCGGGGTCTGCGTCCAGTTGGCGGCACTCTGCGGGGTGCTGCGCGGCATAGGCGGCAAGGCGGTTTTTAAGGTCGGTATTGTGGGTACGGATATGGATAAGGGGTTCTTTCTCGTCAAAGGTGATCTCCGTGATTTTCTGCGCTTTTGTTAGTCCTGTTCTCATAAATGGCCTTTCTGCGCCTCCTGCGCGAAGCAGGCGCGATTTTGGGGTATTTTCTCCGGCTCATGACTTGGGAAAAACGGCGATTTTCAAACAGAAACGCGCCGGATGAAGAACGGATCATCCGGCGCGCTCCCAGCGGCGAATCTGCGATTTTTCCGGCTCTTGACCGTAAAACAGTCAGCTTTGCTCAGAGGTCAAAATCCGGCGTCAGGTCAAGGGCGGCGTACTCCGCGTCGGTAATGTCGCGCAGCTTTGCGAGGGCGCTGTCCGTCAGCTCCCGCAGCTCGGCTTCCTCTGCGTCCAGATACCCCCGCATTTCTGTGAGGGCTGCGATCAGGCCCTCGCGGGTGCCTGCCGCGTTGTAGATGCTCATAAGGCTGACTTCATCGTGGGTGAAATGCTTGTCGTTCATATCAAAGCTCTCTTTCCGCGCTCCGTTTGGGCGCTGTTTTGTTTTTCGTCTGCTCCGGCGTCTTTTCCCTGAGCTTTTCCAGCACGGAGGGCTTCTTCTGTTCGCGGTGGGAGGCCGCAGCCAGCTCCGTCAGGGAGATGGAAAAGCCCGCCTTGACCTGCGCCTCCAAATCGGCCACGGTGGGCTGCTTGTGGCCGTTGTTGATGATGCCGTCGATCATGCCATAGTCGTCCTCCAACAGCATCTCCGCGTTTTTGAGATAATTCTCCGGCTTCAGGAAGGTCGGCAGCTCCCGGAAGCCGATGCTGTCAACGTAATGACAGGATACTACGCCGTTTTGCTTCAAGGCAACGATGTCGCTGACCGACAGGCTGTGTCCCTTAAAATCCGCAGGATGATCCACATTGAACCGCTGATAAATCATATCCAGATTGGTTTTGTTGTCCCCATAGTCGGCAAGCCCGCCGGTGTAGATCGCGTCGTAGCCGCCGCGCTCCGGCGTGACGCCCTTGCTCTGCAAGTAGTCATAGTTCATGAAGCGGTAAGCGTCCAATTCACCGCCGCGCCGGATCTGATAGATGAGGAAAGCGTCCTGCGGGTTTTCCAGAAACAGCTTTTCCGTGTCTGCCTGTTCGCTTAGCGTCACAACGCCGCGCACCGCGTCCCATTCCTCACGCTCCACGCCGAACACGCCGGTGTGGGAGGAAATGTCATCGGCGTCCAGCACCATGGCCTCGGTGTTGTCGCCGTAGAGCAGGAACACGGGAACGTCCTGCATGAACAGCTCCATGGCACGCTCCTTGGTCAGCGGCAGCATGGCGTTGCCGTCCGTGTAGCCGTACTGATACATTTCTAAAAAGCCGATGCCGGTATCCGGCATGGGATAGCCCTGCTCCAGCTCCGGCAGCGGCGGCAGCTCGTCCTCAACATTCGGCTTTTCCGTTTCAACCTCCGGCTGCGGTTCCTCCTTTGCCCGCCATTCCTGACGGAACAGGCCGTTAAAGCGTTCCAGCAGCCCATGGGAGCCGTCGTCGATGCCGATCTCGTCTGCCAGCTTGACGAAATCCTCCAGCTCCTTCCGCAGCTCTGCGTCCTCGCCGGCAAGCAGCCTGTCCGCAACCGCAGCCGCCGCGGGTCTTTCTGCGCTGTCGGGGGCGTTCAAATCCCTGCGCAGGAACGCCGCATATTCAGCGGCGAAGGCCAGCGCGTCCTCGCGGGTGGGCGGGATGGTGACAAGCTCATATTCCGTGTCCTTGGGAAGCTCGATGCCGCGCTCCCGGCAGATTTCCGCAAAGTGCTTCTCCACATCCGTGATGATGCCGTTTGCGGTCTTGCCGATGGTGTCCAGACTGGCACGGAACTCCGGCAGCTCGGCGTTTTTTGACCACGTTGCCACATAGCCGAAGCTGTTTGCGCCGGTTTCAATGCCAAAGTAGGCGCAGACCATGAAGGAGATGCTTTCGGCCTCCACTTCTTCTGTATTGCGGCTCTTATGCTTATGCGCCTCTGGCTGCTGCAAGCCGTAATTGTGGAGCTTGGCGTGGGCGATCTCATGGACGGCGGCGGATACCGTCTGCACCTCGCTCATGCCCTCCCGCAGCGTGATGTTCTGGGATTTGGGGCTGAAATAGCCGTCCACATCGGCGGACAGAGGCTTTACCTCCACCGGCACGGGAGAGGAACGGCGCAGCGCCTCCATGAACGCCTCATAATTTTCCACGCTGCCGGTCAGGTTGGCGACGGGGCTGGCAACACGCTCCGGCAGGGGTTTTCCGTCCGTCTGGGCGTAGTCGAACACCTTCACCGGGCGGAACATGGGGATCTCGATCTCCTTTTCCTCGGTAATCACCTTGCCGTCCGCATCCAGAATGAGCAGCTTGGTGTCCGGGTCGAGCTTTTCCTGCTCGATTTTCTTCTTATACGGCGTGGGCGCGATGATGGTGATGCCCTTCTCGCCCCGCAGCACATGGCGGGAGAACTTGTCCCGCCAGCGGTTGTAGCCCGCCACAAAGGTGGCGTCCGGGCGCTGCAAGTGGATGAGCGCCTGATTGTTGAGGGAATAGTTGTGAAACCGGCTCATGGTGCGCAGGTAATTGCGGTACTTATCCATATCGCCGGATTCAAAGATGTCGCGGATACCCGCCTCGATGCGGTCGGTGATCTCCTTGAGCTGTTCTCTGTTTTTACCGGGCTTCTCTGGCATAGTTTCCTCCTTCCGTCAGGTCGATACGCAGGAGCTGAAGCCCCCGCGAAAGATATTCCCGTAAATCCGTTTTTCCGCAGAGATAGCGGATGTCGCCTGCCTTGTCCTGCTCACGCAGCGTCCACAGGTCCGCCGCCCACCGGACAAAAACCGCGTCCGGCGCGTTGAAGGGCTTTTTGCGGCGAAGATAGAGGCTGTGCCGCCCCAGCACCATGATCGTGCAGACGGTATTGACCACATCGAGAAAATATTCGTTGAGAACGGCGATCCTCCGTTCATACGAGGCCGCGCCCAACAGCTCGCGCAGCGCAGGCTTGGCGTTTTCAATCAATGCCGGATAATCCGCTCTTGTCGGATACGGAGATTTTCGTGTCATAGGCACTTCCTTTCATTTCATGGGCTGTTTACCCCTAAAATGGCAGCGCCCGCGCAGGGGTAGGCTTTCCTGTGCGGGCGCTCGGTTCTTATTCATTTTCGGAGTATATACTCCTTGCGGGCGGCGTATATCCGGCGTTTTTGGCGCGTTCGCTGGCGGCCCTGCGCCGCTCGTCGCTGAACGGCTCCCGGACGCTGACGCAGCTTTTCGGCACGGCGTAGCTGACCGCTCCGGCATGGACGGCCCTATCTGGGTACACCTTGTCCGGGTATTTCTCCGCAAGGCGCTTGAGCTTGCGCTTCAGCTTGGGGTCGTGGGTGTAGATGCTGGCGGTGGATTCTTCCTCGTTGTAGAGGATGATACTTTCCTGCTCCAGCTTGGAGAGCTTCATGTCCTCGCCCCCTTGTCAAATTCCAAACGGAAGCGGACGCTCTCGCCGGTATCCTCCAGTACGGCGGTAGCATCGTAGGTGCCGCCGGTCTTTTCGGAGTAGAGGCCGGTGAGCTTCACACGCCCGTCTGCAAGCAGCGCGGCGGCGACCTTTTTTGTCAGAGCGGCGCGCTTGGCGGCAAAGAACTTGTTGTCCCGCCACAGCCCGAAGCGGCAGTCGTTTTTCTCGCAGAAGAAGCCCTTTTTGCTCTCGGTCACGTCGCTGCCGCAGCGGGGGCATTTGCCAATGACCTCACGGCCGGAGGGGAACAGCACCTCCGCGCCGGAGATGACCTTGTAGGTTTTTACCAGCTCCGTGAGCATATCCGCAATGCCGGTCATGAACTCGTCCGGGGACAGCTCGCCGCGCTCCACCTGCTGCAAGCGGTATTCCCATTCGGCGGTGAGAAGCGGAGACTGGAGCTGCTCCGGCAGCACGGTGATGAGGGAAACGCCGGTATGGGCAGGCACAAGGCTGACGGCCTTTTTTGCCCTTTTGCGCTCCACAAAGCCCGTGGCTACCAGCTTTTCGATGATGGCGGCGCGGGTGGCGGGCGTTCCCAGCCCCTTTCGTTCCGCTTCTTCCGGCATATCTTCCTTTCCGGCAGTCTCCATGGCGGAGAGCAGCGTATCCTCCGTATAATGCTTGGGCGGCGTGGTCTTGCCCTCCTTTACGGCGGCTTCGGTGCAATCCAATACCTGCCCCTCCGACAGTTCCGGCAGCGCGGCGTCCCGCTTTTCCTGCGCGAGATACCGCTTCCAGCCGGGTGTGAGGGTGGTTCGGCCCTTGACGGTGAATACAGCGCCGCCGCACTCCAGCGTAACGGCGGTTTCTGCATAGCGGTTGGCGTCGCTGACCGCACGGAGAAGCTGCCCCGCCACAAGACGCAAAAGCTCGCGCTCTCCCAACGGCAGGACGGAGGTATCCGCCTTGCCCGCGCTGGCGGTGGGGAGGATGGCATGGTGGTCGCTGACCTTGCGGCTGTCGCAGACCTGTCTTGCGTTCACACGCTCCGGCGCGGCTGCTTCGCAGATAACGGCAGCAACGGCCACAAGCTCCGGCACAGAGGATTCCAGATCATCAGTGAGGAAGCGGCTGTCCGTGCGGGGATAGGTGCAGAGCTTCTTTTCATAGAGGGCTTGCAGATAGTCCAGCGTCTGCTGTGCGGTATAGCCCAACGTGCGGTTGGCATCCCGTTGGAGCGCGGTCAGGTCGTAGAGCCGGGGCGCGTTTTCCGTTTTTTCCGTGCGCTGCACCGTCCTGACCGTGACCGGCTGACCGGCGCAGGCGGCGGCAAGGGCGTCCGCAGCTTCTTTGTTTCTGAGCTTTTCGGACACGGCGGCAAGGCTGCCGCAGTCGAGGCTCACGGTGTAAAAGGCTTCCGGGCGAAAGGCGGCGATTTCCGCCTCCCGCTGGACGATGAGCGCCAGCGTGGGCGTCATGACGCGCCCCACGTTCAGAGTGCGGTGGTAGAGGACGGAGAAAAGCCTTGTGGCGTTGATGCCCACCAGCCAGTCCGCGCGGGCGCGGCAAAGGGCGGACTGGTGCAGCCCGTCGTACTCCCGTCCCGGACGAAGGTCTGCAAAGCCCTTTCGGATGGCCTCGTCCTCCATGGAGGAGATCCAAAGCCGCTTCATGGTTTTCGTGCAGCCCGCCATGTAGTAGACGGTGCGGAAGATCAGCTCGCCCTCGCGCCCTGCGTCGCAGGCGTTGACCACCTCGCTCACGTCCTCCCGGCTCATGAGGTCCCGCAGCAGCTCGAACTGTTTGGCTTTGTCCGCTTTCAGCGTGAAGCGCCAGCTTGCGGGCAGGATGGGCAGATCGTCATAGCGCCACTTGGCGTACTTTTCATCGTACACATCCGCGCTGGCAAGCTCCGCCAGATGTCCGAAGCACCAGCTTACAAGGTAGCCGTTTCCTGAAAGATAGCCGTCGTTGCGTTTGGTCGCGCCCAGCACGGCGGCGAGGGATAAGGCCACGGAGGGCTTTTCCGCGATCACTAATTTATGGTGTGTCATATTCATTTTTCTCCTTTTCTGCACAGCAAAAAGCAGCCCCGAAGGACTGCTTTTCGTGTCTGTTTTTCTAATCGTATGTGGGTCAGGGCCGTTCAAGGCACCGCTTCCGGTATCGCTCGGCAGCCTCGGCAAAGGCTTTGCGCTCGGCGTCGGTTGGGTCCCGTGTTCCATCCAAAAGGCGGCACTGTTCATAGCTTTCCACCGCGCCGGTCAACCTGTCCAGCAGCGCCTCCGGCGTGAGGCAAATCTCAGCGGTGTCCCAATTTTCACGCCTGTCATCCCATGTGAGGAAGGTACAGCCGTGCCGGGTCGGCACCACCTCCACGCCGGTATCTTCTGCAAGGTGCTCCCTGAATGCCTCCAGCACCCGTTCAAAGCTCAGCATCCGTATCACATCCTTTTCCGCTGCATTTGGTCTTTCATGGGTACATTGTAGCATCGGTGGGAGAATGCGGCAAGGGTCGGGGTCCTAACGCTCCGGCGCTTTTGCCCGCAGTTTCTCCCGCAGGTCGGTGTCACGGTAGCAGGGACGGAGGCAGACGGTGCCGTAGCGGGAACAGCCGCAGCAGAAATGCCCCTCCGGGGCAGGGGTGCGCGGCGTTTCCTCCTTTCCCGGATAGGGGCGCTGCATCATCAGCCGCTCCAGCGGGTTTTTGGTGAAAAGGGTCATGCATCCGCGTCCTCCGTTTCCTCCGGCTCGTCCGCATCGTCCTCGTTTTCGTATTCCTCGTCCTCATCGCCGTAGTCGTAATCGTCCAAGTCCACAGGTCCCTTTGTGTCGGGCTTTTTCTTACGGAGCTTGAACCAATACAGCGCGCCGCCGCCCGCCATCAGGAGCAGCAGCACAATCACAACAAGACCGCTGCCGGACTTCTTTTCGCCGCCGTCCTTGTCGGGGCTGTCGCTCGTATCCGGCGTCGGGTCGGGTTCCGGCGTCTTTTCCGTAGCCTTTTCCTTGCCCATGCACTCCGTCATATTGGTCTTGCAGACTGCGCAGGCGGTGTTGACCGCACCTGCCTCGCACTTGTCCTTGCAGGAGCAGACAGGGGCGGAATCCTCGTCGATGAGTGCAAGCAGGTCGCTCTCGTCCACAAGGTTGAGGAAGTAGGTTTCATACCGTTCGCCGTCCTCGTCCAGCGGCTTATCGTAGTCGATCACCAGATAGAGGGTATGACCGTTGCGGGTTTCCACCGCGATGAACTGCTTGTTGGTGTGCTTGTCGTAGAGCAGGTCGCGGGTGACGGCGCTACCGTTTTGGGAAAAGCCCGTCCCTTTCTCAATGGCGACAGGCGCGGCGGTATCGGCGGGCTCCTGTGCTTTCGCCGGCTCGGCGGCGGGCGTCTGTGCCGCAGCGGGCTTTCCCGTGCTGCCGGAGGCGTTGGAGGGCTTTCCTGCACCGGTATTGCTGCCGTTGCTGCCGGTATTGCCGCTGCTGCCGGTGTTGCCGGAGGGCTGCTTCCTGCAATCGCAGTCTGCGGGACAATGGGTGCTGTGCTGCTCCGGTGTGGGGCTGGGCGCAGGCGTTTCCTTTTCATAGAAGGGGTTGGCGATCACCAGATAGCCCGTGCGGTTGCCTGCATTGTCCACGCCCATGATGTAGAAATGGGAATCGCGGGTATTCCTGTCGATACGCAGGCTGAACTCCCCGTTTTGCAGCGTGGTATAAAGCTCGTCGTTCACATAGACGCCCGCCATGCCGGAGAGTGCGTCGGCGGCCTCCACGCGCAGCAGCGCACCGCTGACGCCTGCGCGAAGGACCGGCGCTTCAAGGTCTATGCAGCGCAGCTCCAGCGTCAGCGTATGCTCCGTGCCGTAGGGGTCGGTGACAAAGAAAAACACGATACCGTTGTCCGGCACCGTGTAGCGGGCGAGGCCGTTGTGGGCAAGCTGCTCCGTCAGGTCTGTTCTTTCAGCGGTTTCCCGCAACGCCGCCTCTACCTTCTGCCAGCCCGCATTGTTTTTGTCCCTGATGCGGACCGTGACCGTCACCGGCGCGTTGTGCCAGCCTGCCGGAATATCTGCGTCCAGCGCGTATTCCGCCTCCGGCTGCGGCGTTTCCGTTGTTTCAGGCGGCGCGGGAGCCGGTTCCTGTGTGTCTGGTCCCTGCTCTGCCGGAGGGGACTCCGGCGTTTCTTCGGGCGTGACGGGAAGCTCGGCCTCCACGATCTCCGGCGTGCTTTCCGGGGCGTCCTCCATATCCGTCGCCATGGCCATGCCGGACATGGTGAGGAACATCAGGGCAAGGCAAAGGACGGCGGCGACGACGCGCAGCAGCCGGTTGTTATTCTTCTTCATGCACATAGTCCGTATCCTCCTTGGTATTGGGTGTGATAAAGGGCGTGCCGCCCCTTTTGAGCTGTGTGAGGAACTGGGCCAGCTCCTCCATGCTCATGCCGGTGGCGCGGGCAAGGCCGATGATGTCGGTATTCTCCAGCTCGACGATGCTCTCGTCAAGCTCCCTGTTGCGGGAGCGGAGGGCGGCTATCTTTTCATCGTTTTTCGCCCGTTCAGCCTTGAGCTTTATAATCTTAGGGTTCATTTTTGGCTCCTTTCAGTGAGATCAGGGCGCAGGTACGCGCCCGTAAGCAAGGAAGTGGGATTGCCAGTAGCTTGAATTGAGGCTTGTGTATTGGATGGGGTCGCCGCAGTGAAGCATCATATCATTGCCGACGTAAATGCCCACATGGGACGCGCCGGTGGTGTCATAGGTGCCTTGGAAGAACACCAGATCACCCGGCCGGACATTGGCGGCGGACACCCGCGTACAGAGCTGGCGCAGCCCCTCCGCGCCCAGTCTGCCGAAGCTCCAGCCCACGCCGCAGTTGTTGTAGACATAGCTGACGAAGCCGGAGCAGTCGAAAGAGGTACTCGGAGAGCTGCCGCCCCACACATAGGGGTATCCCACATACTTTTCCGCCTCTTTCAGAATGGCGGCAAAGGTTTCATCGGCAAGGTAGTCCTCGGGGATCTCATGCAACGGGGGGTTGTTGGTGTACTTGCCCACATAGGGCGAGGACGGGAACAGGTCGGGGCGGTTGCCCAGCGTCGCCATGTAGAGGGCGTACCGGGACAGGGTTTCCTCGCCCATGATGTAAACGGGCAGATGGGAGAGATTGAAGTTTTCAAGCGTGACAGTGCAGATGTAATAATCGTAATACACCCGGTAGGTGTCGCTGTGGGTGTTGCCATCCTCGTCCGTCCAAGTGTCTGTTTCCAAGTAATACCGCCGTTCCACCTCCACATCCTCGGTCAAAATATACTGGCGGTCAAAGAGCATTTGGAGTGTTCCCCGCACCTCGTCC